>MDTG01422961.1_pt1 | contig 26296 bp, 24 predicted proteins | sample 811421 | NCBI WGS metagenome assembly MDTG01 (sample SAMN05326645, study PRJNA326480) | marine metagenome | isolation source: seawater | place: Pacific Ocean: South East | collected 2011
GAAACTACAGAAGAAAAGACTGAAGCTAAAGAAGATAAAACTGAAACTACAGAAGAAAAGACTGAAGCTAAAGAAGATAAAACTGAAACTACAGAAGAATCTTAATATTTGAATTTTAATGAATAAGCATAACTGCTTTTTATTAGGAAGTATAGCAAAAAATCACGGATACCATGGAAATGTCAGGGTTAATATCTATAAAGATATAAAATTTGACTTAAAAAAAATTGACTATTTATTTATAGAGGAAGAGAGTAGTCTAATCCCTTATTTCGTTGAAGATATTATAAAAAAAAATCAACAAAATTTAATAATAAAATTTGAAGGAATTGATACTGAAGAAGATTCAATATCAATTAGAAATAAAAAACTATATATAGAAAAAAGAATTAGTAAATCTTTATTGATAAAAAGTGATAACGATCTGACAGGGTTTAATGTTTTTGATAAAAAATTTGGAGAAATTGGTGTTGTGAAATTTATTCAAGAAAATTTTATGCAAAGAATAATTCATGTAAATAACAAAAATAATAAAGAAATATTAATTCCATTTCACAATAATTTTATTACTAAAATAGATAAGAAAAAAAAAAAATTATATATTAATGTTAATGAGGACCTTATTTTTCTTAACTCTTAATCTCTTCAACAAAAGAAATACCTTTTTTTTCTAACTCACACAATACTGGTATATAAATTTCTGAAGAAGTTGGAATCTTTACCCCTATCGATTTAATCTTATTTTCTAATATTAACTTCACTGCAATAGCTACTGGCAAACCGACTGTTTTTGACATTGAAGTATTTATTTGGTTTTCACCATATACTACTAAGGAAGAGTGTAACTTATTAATAACTCCTCCTTTAATAAATTCAAATTGATGCTGCATAATAATCATATCTTTATCTCCATCTAATAAACTCCATTTATCTTCAAGTATCTTTTGAAGGAGTTTTGCAGGACTAGCATTTTTAATTTTGATTTTTTTTTCTGAAAATATATCTAACCATTTAAATTTATTAAACTCATCTGAATCAATTTGAATACCTAACTGATTACAAAATTTTTCTTCAACAGATAGATGTTTAGAAAAAGGAAGAAATAAATTTATAAATTGTCTACAACTAATTTCATTTGATCTTGGAATTATATATGTATCATTAGTAATTCCTAACTGAACAAAAGAATTCCATGAACTACTAAAACCAACTTTTCTAAGAGTACCTCTGATTAATGTTGGAACATCTTCTATTTGATATTCTTTCCTATATGATAATGAATCTCTATTAGCATAAGCCTCAAATGTACCTAAATTTAGGACGTCAACTAATTGCGTTCTTAAAAATAATTTGTTATAAGGTATGTATTTTATTAAGCCTTCCTCAATATATTGAGCAGTTCCTAAACCAGCTAACACTACATTCCTAGGATTCCAACTAAATTTGTAATTCCAAGGATTATTATCGCAATCTGGATGAACCAAGCCTCCACAAAAAGATTTAAACGATCTAATTACCCCTCCATCTTTCTTAATGTCATCAATAATTTTCATAGCCGACATATGATCTATACCCGGGTCTAAACCAATCTCATTTAATAATAAAACTCCATTATTTCTAGCATCAATATTCAGTTTAGAAATCTCATCGGACACATACGAAGCTGTGACTAAATGTTTTTTATATAAAACACAATCCTTTGCTACAAGAATATGCATTGATGCTGGCAACATAGAAACAACTAAATCAGAATTCTTTATTTCATTAGATCTTTGTTCAGAGTCATTAGCATCAAATTCAATAGCCCTGCTGATATTGTTATCTTTAATAAATCTACTAGCATTTTCTAAGTTATAATCAGCTATAGTAATGAAATATTTTTTCTCTATAGATATTTCTAACAAGTACTGTATCAGATCACTTGAAGATCTTCCAGCTCCTATTATTAAAATTCTCTTTTTCATTTTATAATTATTAACTGCTAAAGTATTATTTATTCTTTTGAAAAAGAAAATATATTTAACAATAAAAAATATGTGATATTTGAAAATTAACAAATATTCAATATTCCCATTAAAAAAATATTTAAAATTCAGTAAAAAATAGATAAATATCTATATTTGCTTTTAATAAAAAATTAAAAATGACTATAAAAGCTGATAAATATATAAATCATGATTTATCATATTTAGGTATTAATAATAACAGAGTAAATTGGAATTTAAGTCCAAAAGATTTATCTAAAATTTCTGTAAAGAATGGACAAGCTATTGTAACTAATACAGGAGCAATTAATATAAATACTGGTGAATTTACAGGAAGGTCTCCTTTAGACAGATTCATCGTTAAAGATAAAATTACCAGTGAATCAGTATGGTGGGGAGATATTAATAAACCATTTGATGAAAATAAATTTGATTTACTCTATCAAAAAATCACCAAATATTTAAGTAACAGAGAAATTTATGCTAGAGACGTTTATGCTTGTGCTGATATCAAATATAAATTGAATATTAGAGTAATAAATGAACACGCTTGGAGCAATTTATTTGCACATAACATGTTCTTACGACCTACAGATGATGATCTTAAAAATTTTGTTCCAGAATGGACCATTATAAATGCACCTGGATTTATGGCAGATTCAACTATTGATGGAACTAGACAACATAATTTTGCAGTTATAAACTTTTCTAAAAAAACAATTATTATTGGAGGAACAGGATATACTGGAGAAATTAAGAAGGGAATATTTTCGGTATTAAATTTCATTCTACCACATCAAAAAAATGTATTATCAATGCATTGTAGTGCAAATGTTGGCAATACAGGAGACACTGCAATATTTTTTGGATTGTCAGGAACTGGAAAAACAACCTTATCAGCAGATCCAAATCGAAATTTAATTGGAGATGATGAACATGGATGGGACGGAAACTCTGTATTTAATTTTGAAGGAGGATGTTATGCAAAATGCATTGATTTATCCAAAGAAAAAGAACCAGACATATTTGCTGCTGTGAAAGAAGGAGCACTGCTTGAAAATATTTCATTTATTAAAGGATCCAATGAGCCTGATTATAAGAATGATAGTATAACACAAAATACAAGAGTAAGCTATCCAATTTATCATATAAAAAACATAGCAAATCCATCAATTGGATATAATCCGAAAAATATTTTCTTCTTAACGGCAGATGCATTTGGAGTATTGCCACCAGTGTCAAAATTGACAAAATCTCAAGCTATGTTTCATTTTATTTCAGGATATACTGCAAAGGTTGCAGGTACAGAAGCTGGAATAAATGAACCGCAAACTACTTTCTCTGCTTGTTTTGGAGCTCCATTTATGCCATTACATCCAACAAAATACGCTGAAATGTTAGGAGAAAAAATAGATAAAGAAAATGTTGATGTATGGTTAATTAATACTGGATGGTCTGGAGGAGAATATGGGACAGGACAAAGAATTTCATTAAAACATACAAGAGCAATGATATCAGCTATATTAAACGGAAGTCTAAAAAGTATAAACTTTAATATTCATAAAATCTTTGGATTAAATATGCCTACATCAATACCTAACGTTCCTTCTGAAATTTTAAATCCTAGAGATTCTTGGGAAAATAAAGATCAATATGATGAAAAAGCAAATGAATTAGCTCAATCCTTTAACGATAACTTTTCACAATTTGCTGAATTTGCAAGTGATGAAATTCTATCTGCTTCTCCAAAAATATCAAATAACTAAACCTTTAAAAAATGAAAAAAATTATTTTTATATTAACAATAATGGTTACCTCAAGTTGTGGTTATAAAGCGTATGATCAAATGCATAAAGACTTTATCACCAATGAAAATATACCCCCAGAAAAAGTCCAATTCTACAATGCAAATCGAATTGTATTATGGAATAGGAATAAAGAACAAGATGTTGACAATAAATTATTAGATAACTCAGGGAAAATAGAATTTAATAAATCAAATGAAGATTTAGGTAATGTATTTAAGAAAAATCTTGGATGGTTAGTAAAAAGTGACAATAGTAACACTAATATACTATATGTAATTACTGATAAAGACCAACCAAATAAAACATTAAAATTTATGAGACTTTCTGAAGTTAGTAAAGAAGTGAGAGAAGAATTTATTAAACTTTATAGATTACAAAATGTACCATTATTAGAAGAATTATATTACTTAGTACCTGAAAAAATAACTAAAGAAAGAGTTCATAAAAAAATCAGAACTAAGTCAAAAATATTGAGAAAACTTCAACCTAAATGGAAACAGGTGTATTGTGGTGAAACTTCCTGGGGAAAAGATAATTATCAATTATACTTTAATCACCCAACATTTTTAATGATAAGTAAAAAAGATGATAAAAGATATAGAATAAATATAAAAAAACATAAAGGAAACTATATCAAAGACAATAAATAAAATCCTAATATAATTAAACTAAAATGCAATTGTTTTACACTACAATTAATGAAGGAACATTTTCTCTATGTAGTGAAGAAAGTAAACACATTTCCAAAGTTCTAAGAAAAAGAAATGGTGACAAAATTTTTTTTACTAATGAAAAAGGAATAATGATAGTTGCTGAAATTATTAACTCAAATTCAAAAAAAACAGAAATACGAATACTTGAAAAAAAAGAGCAAAATAAAAAGCATAATTATAATCTACACATAGCAATATCTCCAACAAAAAATGTTGACAGATTTGAATGGTTTTTAGAAAAAGCAACAGAGATTGGAATAGATGAAATCACTCCAATTATTTGTGATAAATCTGAAAGAAAAAAAATTAAATTAAACAGGTGTGAAAAAATTTTACAATCTGCTATTAAACAATCAGTTAAATTCCATTTGCCTAAAATAAATAGTCCTATTAATTATAAAGATTTTATAAATTTAGATTTTAATGGAAATAAATATATTGCCCATTGTCAAATGACAAATAAATATAATCTTGTAAATGAAAAAATAATTTCCAATAATTTAATTTTAATAGGTCCTGAAGGAGATTTTACAAATACAGAAATTACAATAGCAAATGAAAGAAATTTTAAGAGTATAAGTTTAGGAGTTAGTAGATTAAGAACTGAAACGGCTGGGATAGTAGCTGTAAATATTATAAACATAAAAAATTCGAAATGAAAAAAATCATTTTATTATTCTTTCTATTTCCTGTATTTATTTTTTGTCAAGAATACAATACTGATGGTAATATTAATACTTATAAGGTATATGATAATTCCGGAAAATTAGAAAGAGTTCAAAAATATATCTATAATGGATTAATTTTAGAAAAAGAAAAATGGTTTGATGCAAATGGTAAATTAATTGCTGAATATAGTTACAACTCTGATGAACAAGTAAATGAAATAATTAAATACTCAAAATGGTCTAAACAGAAGGAAATTTCTGAAATTGAAAAATTTTATTATGATAAAAATAATACTTTAGAGTTTAGTTTATATTTTGATAATGTTAAAAATATTACTGAAGTTTTATATAATAGTAGAGGAGATATTATTCATAGAATTTCTCATGGCAATACAGATAAAAAAGAGATTTTAAATAATAGAAATTTAAATAAAGTGTCTGTATATAAGAAAGAATTATTTTCAAATAGTGTGATCTCATCAGAAGGATACTATGAAAACAATAAAAAAGAAGGTTTTTGGGTCTATTATTATAAAAATGGTGAAACAAAAAAAGAAGGAACATACTACATGGGTGAAAAGAATCAAATTTGGTACTTTTATAATGAAAATGGTGATTTAATAAAAGAGAGCGAATGGTTTGATGGACAAAAAAACAGTGAGACTTGTTGGGATATAAATGGAAAAAAAATAAATTGCAAATGAAAAAAATATTTTTTTTAATGATATCTCCCCTTTTAATTTTTGGGCAGTCTAATTTTAATTTAGCTGTTCTAAAATATAATGGTGGTGGTGACTGGTATGCCAATCCTACTTCAGTTCCAAACTTAATCGAATTTTGTAATAATAATCTTCAAACAAATATTAATACAGATGTTAAAATAGTTGAAGCTGGAAGCTTAGACATTTTCAATTTTCCATTTATATATATGACTGGACATGGGAATGTTGTATTTTCAGATAGTGAGGTTGAAAATTTGAATAAATATCTGATTTCTGGTGGATTTCTTCATATAGATGACAACTATGGAATGGATACATATATAAGACCTGAAATTTCAAAGATATTCCCCCAAGTTGAACTAATAGAACTTCCATCAAATCATGGGATATTTAATCAAACATTCTTCTTCGAAAATGGAATTCCTAAAATACATGAACATAATAAACAAAGGCCGCAAGCACTTGGAATAATAATAGATGGAAGGTTAGTGCTATTATATACTTATGAGACTGATTTAGGAGATGGTTGGGAAGACAAAGAAATACATAATAATAGTGAGGAAATTAGAAGAAAATCATTAGAAATGGGAGCTAATATTATAGAGTATGTTTTTACAAACTAATTACATTTCATCAAAATCAACTACTAGTGATTGGGATTTTGGATGTGCTTTACATGTTAAAATAAATCCATCTTCAACTTCTTCTTCAGATAGTGCAAAGTTCTCTGTCATTATTGCTTCACCTTCCATTACTTTAGCCTTGCAAGTACAACAAACACCTCCTTTACATGAGTATGGAACATCAATACCTTGATTCATAGCTGAATCTAAAATACTTTCTCCATTAGATGATAGTTTATATTCAAATTCATCACCATCTACTACTATTGTCAATTCAGATAGAATTTCATTTTTTTGTGAATTTTGGATGTTAGATTTATTAACATTTGATGAAAAAAACTTTTCAAATTTTATTTTAGACTTTTCAATTCCTTTGGTAATCAAATAACTACTAACATTATCAATCATATCACCTGGACCACATATGAAAATAGAATCATATTTAGAAAAATTATCAAATTTATCAAGAAAAAAATCATCAATTCTTCCTTTATGGCATCCTTCAACATCTTCTTTAGAGAACACTAAATGTTTAATAATATCTTTTTCTATAATTCTATTATAAAACATTGTAGAATGAATAGTTTTATTTCCATATATTAATGTAAAATCTGAAATATTAGATTCAATCATACTTAATATTGGAGTAATACCACTACCAGAACAAATAGCTAAAGATTTTTTTCCACTTAAAACAAAATTTCCCTGAGGAGGCATTATCTCTAAAATTTCTCCTTCACTAAGTTGATTACATAAATATGTAGACATAATTCCTCCATCTAATAACTTAACACCAATAGATAAATTTCCAGAGTTAGGAGATGAACATATAGAATAAGATCTTCTAATTTCTGTACCATTAATATATTTCTTAATTGTTATATACTGTCCAGGTAAAAAAGTAAAATTTTTTGAATTACTCAAAGGAATATCAAAGAAGATTTCAACTGCATCATCAGTTAAATTAATAATCTTACTAATTTTAAGTTTATAAAATGAACTCATAAAAAATTAATTTGGCATGAAAATTTATTTTGCAAATATAATCTATTTAATTATTATTCAAAAATTGTCTATTTTTTTGTAATAGATAATAAGTCTTATTAAATTTGCATAAATACAATTAGTTTATAATGCAAGATAAATTCCAAGATAAAATTGATAATGAGAGAAAAATAGAACCAAAAGATTGGATGCCAGATGATTATAGAAAACACTTAATTCGACAAATTTCTCAACATGCCCACTCAGAAATAATAGGAATGCAACCTGAAGGCAATTGGATTACTAGAGCTCCTTCATTAAGAGCAAAAATGATTTTACTTGCTAAAGTTCAAGACGAAGCAGGGCATGGATTATACCTATATTCTGCATGCGAAACACTTGGAGTAACTAGAAAACAATTAATCAAGCAACTTCATGAAGGTAAGGCAAAATATTCTTCTATTTTTAATTACCCAACATTAAGCTGGGCAGATGTGGGAGCTATAGGATGGCTTGTAGATGGAGCTGCAATAGTGAACCAAGTATCATTACAACGAACTTCATATGGACCATATTCTAGAGGGATGATAAAAATTTGTAAAGAGGAAAGTTTTCATCAGAGACAAGGATACGAAATAATGGCACAAATGGCAAATGGAACTAAAGAACAAAAAGAAATGGCTCAAGATTCATTAAATAGATTTTGGTGGCCATCAATTATGATGTTTGGACCACATGATTCAGACTCTCCAAGAACTGGTAATGCAATGAAATGGAAAATAAAACGACAAAGTAATGATGAATTAAGACAAAACTTTATCGACAAAACAGTCCAGCAAGCTGATGTTATTGGACTAAAAATACCTGATCCAAATTTAAAATGGAATGAAAAAAGAGGTCATTATGATTTTGGAGAAATTGATTGGAAGGAATTCTGGAGCGTAGTTAATGGTAATGGAATATGCAATAGAGAAAGATTAGAACATCACAAAAAAGCTCATAGTGAAGGAAAATGGGTTAGAGAAGCAGCAATAGCATATGCTAATAAAAATAAATAAATCTATGATAGAAGAAAACATCCTTTGGGAAGTATTTATACAAAGTAAAAATGGGTTAGCGCATAAGCATGTTGGAAATGTACATGCTCCAGATAAAGAAATAGCACTTCAAAATGCTAGAGATTTATATACTAGAAGAAATGAAGGAAGTTGTATATGGGTTGTAAAATCATCAGATATTGTTTCATCTGAATCTGAAGATAGTGAGGCTTTTTTTGACCCCTCAAATGACAAGTTATATAGGCATCCAACTTTTTATAAAATGCCTGATGGTTCAAAACATATATAAATGGATTTATTAAAATATATACTAAGAATTGCTGACAGCCAACTAATAATAGCACAAAGATTATCAGAATGGTGTTCAAAAGCTCCAACATTAGAAGAGGATATTGCTATATCAAATTTATCTCTAGATTTATTTGGACAAGCAAATATACTTTTAGAGTATGCTTCAAAAATTGATGGCAAAAGATCAGCTGATGACTTTGCTTTTCACAGAGATGAAAGAAATTTTTACAATTTTCTTATTACTGAATTACCAAATGGAAATTTTGGAGATACTATAACAAAACACTATTTATATACTGAATATATGTTACTGTTTTTTGAATATTTATCGCAAAGTTCTGATGAAGAACTTTCTGCTATTTCCAAAAAGTCTATTAAAGAACTGAAATACCATGTAAAACACAGTAAAAGCTGGGTGATTAGACTAGGAGATGGAACAAATGAAAGTAAAAACAAAATACAAAAATCTTTTAATGATATTTGGAGATTCACAGGAGAACTATTTGAGATGAATAATATAGATATTGCGTTAATGAAAAAAAATATAGCAGTTGACAAAAAAATAATTAAAACTATATGGGATGAAAAAATTAATGAAACATTTAAGACATCCAAAATAGATAGACCTAAATGTGAATTTATGTTATCTGGAAGTATAGATGGGTTACACACAGAAAATCTAGGACACATACTTTCTGAAATGCAATATATACCAAGATCCTTTCCAAATGCAAAATGGTAATTCAAAAAAAATATGGGATTTATTAAACACTGTTCCAGATCCTGAAATACCTGTTATCTCTATTGTTGAACTTGGTGTAATAAGAGAAATAGAATTTTTAAACAATTCTTATATTATTTCAATTACTCCTACATACTCAGGATGCCCAGCAGTAAAAACATTTCAAGATGATATAAAATCTTGTTTACATAAACATAATGTTAAGAATTTTCAAATAAAATTAGTAAATTCTCCTGCTTGGACTACAGATTGGATGTCTGAAAAAGTAAAAAAAAAATTGATTAAATATGGTATTTCACCACCATCTGAAATTGTTGTTTGCCCTCAGTGCAAATCTACATCAACAACTTTAATTAGTGAGTTTGGATCAACAGCTTGTAAATCATTTCATAAATGTAATGATTGTTTAGAACCTTTCGAACACTTTAAGTGTATCTAAAATCATTTGAATTTATTATTTTAGCATAATAATCATAAATTACATAATTACAAATGAAAGTAAGCGTAATAGGTGCGGGAACAATGGGGACTGGAATTGCTCAAATTGCAGCAACAAATGGACATAAAGTCTGTATATATGATTCATTAGATGAATCACTCAAAAGATCAAAAAAATCATTAAAAAAAATATTAATTAGACTAGTCGAAAAAGAAAAGATTAATTCTAATGAAAAAGACGAGATATTTAATAGAATAAAATTTACAAATAAATTAGAAGAAATTAATAATAGTAATTTAGTTGTTGAAGCAATTATTGAGAAACTAGAATTAAAACAGAAAATCTTTTCAGAGTTAGAAAAATTTGTTGATAATGATTGTATTATAGCCTCTAATACATCTTCACTCTCAATAGCATCTATTGCTAGTGCTTGTAAAAATTCAAAAAGAGTATTAGGAATTCATTTTTTTAATCCAGCTCCTATTATGCCGTTAGTAGAAATTATTCCATCAGTACAAACATCTATTAACACTGTAAATAAAGTAAAATCAATAATTGAAAATTGGAATAAAATAACTGTAACTACCAAAGACACTCCAGGATTTATCGTAAATAGAGTAGCAAGACCCTTTTATGGTGAATCTTTAAGGATTTATGAAGAAGGAATAGCAGACTTCGCAACTATTGACTGGGCTATTAAAGATATTGGAGGTTTTCGAATGGGTCCTTTTGAATTAATGGATTATATAGGAAACGATATAAATTATACTGTAACAGAAACTGTCTTCAAATCATTTTATTTTGATCCACGTTATAAACCTTCATTTACACAAAAAAGAATGATGGAAGCTGGTTTTTTAGGAAGGAAAACAGGTAAAGGCTTTTATGATTATTCAGATTCTATACCAGAAGCAAAAAAAAATAAAGATTTAGGAGAAAAAATATTTTCAAGAATTTTATGCATGCTTATTAATGAAGCTGCTGATGCACTATTTCTAAACATAGCTACTAAAGAAGATATTGACCTTGCTATGACAAAAGGAGTGAATTATCCTAAGGGACTCTTAAGATGGGCAGATGATATAGGAATTGAAACAGTATTAAATCAACTAGAAAAACTATATAATACTTACAGAGAAGATAGATATAGACCATCACCAATATTAATAAGAATGGTAAATGATAATAAAAAATTCTACAAATGATTTTGTCAAGAAAAATTATTAATGAAATGATTAATAAAGATGCTTTTAGTAAATGGCTGGGGATTGAAATACTAGAAATTAATGAAGGTAGATGTAAAATTCAAATGAAAATAAGAGATGAAATGACTAATGGGTTTGGCATTGCTCATGGAGGCATTTCTTTTTCATTAGCAGATAGTTGTTTGGCTTTTGCTTCTAATTCATATGGAAATAAAGCACTTTCAATAGAAACATCAATTTCACATACTAAAAAGGTTAGAATTGGAGATGTTTTAGTTGCCGAATCAACAGAGATGAATAAAACTAGTAAAACAGGTTTATACTACATCACAATTACTAATCAAAATAATAAGGAAATCGCACACTTTAAAGGAACTGTTTATTTTAGTAGCGAAAAATGGTTTTAATAAATAAAAAAAATGATTTACGAATTTAATGGATATATTCCCGTAATACACCCAACTTCTTATGTTCATAAAGAAGCAACAATCATTGGAAATGTCATTATTGGAAAGAATGTTTATATAGGACCAGGAGCATCTATTAGAGGTGATTGGGGGAGAATAACAATAAATGATGGATGTAATATACAAGATAATTGTATAATTCATATTTTCCCTGGAAAAGATGTGACATTAAAAGAAAATGCACATATAGGACATGGTGCAATAATTCATGGAGCTATTATTGGAAAAAATTGTTTAATAGGTATGAATTCAGTTGTAATGGACGATGCAATTATTGGAGATGAATGTATTGTTGGTGCTCTTGCTTTCGTAAAAGCAGAAATGCAAATTCCTGATAGAAAGATTATTATTGGTAATCCTGCTAAAATTTCTGGAGAAGTTTCTAATGAGATGATAAATTGGAAGAGTAAAGGTACTGAAATTTATCAGTCATTACCAAGTGAATGCAGAGAAATAATGAAAGAATGTACACCACTTAAAAAGATAGAAAAAAATCGCAAAAAAAAACAAAAGATAACCCTAGAAACATGGAAAAAGTCAAAATAAACTTTATTCTAATAATTGTTTTTCTATCAATGACTATATTTGGTCAAAAAGTAGAATTTAATAATAACCATTCTACCATACAATCTTTACCATATAACTCAATAGATAACATTCAATCAGAAGTTATTGTGACATTAAAAGATATAAAAAATCATTTTACATTAAATGCAATTGACTGGGTATACAATTCTTTAGATGAACTATGGATAAAAATAGAATGTTGGGACTGGTCAACGGCTGAATGTTGTGACTGTTATGCTACAAAAATTTATGAAGGTTGGATTCCAAAAAAAAATATTACGTCAAATGCGCTGTTTTCTAAGATCTTAAAACCTATTACATTTGATTTAAATTCTAATGAGAATTTTATTTTATTAAATAAAGAAAAAAAAATAACTTCAATTAAAGAAGGTTTTTACGGGAATTCTTTTGGAGGAACACTATTTATTTATGACTATGATTTCTTATGGATCAATCTTGATGGAGAAATGGTAAAACTTGAAAGTCATAACCCTTCAATTATTCCTAATATTGAAAATATTAATTTTCAACCATATAGTTATTTCTTCTCTAAATACAATGATATAGAAATTAAAATATACACTGAAAGCCAACACAACCCTTATATTGAAATAAATCAAAAGGATAAATCAGAGAGGATTTTGTTGACAAATTATCAATGGAATGGTGATGAATATTAATAAAATTTAAAATTTATTATGAAAAATTATGAAAATTATGCTTTAGGGAAATGGATTAAAGGAGATGGTGATGGAATTCCTTTATATAATGCTATTACAGGTAAAGAAATTGGAAGAGCATCTTCTAATGGTTTAGATTTCTCTAAGATGATGGAATATGCAAGAAAAACAGGTGGTGCTAATCTTAGGAAAATGACATTTCAAAATAGAGGTTTAATGTTAAAGAAACTTGCTTTACATCTGCATTCTACAAAAAATAAATTTTATCCTATTAGTTTCCAAACTGGAGCAACTAAGATTGATAGTTGGATAGATATTGAAGGAGGAATTGGTAATTTGTTTGCAAACGCATCTCTAAGAAGGCAATTCCCAGATTTACCATATCATGTAGAAGGAAGCTCAGCTAATTTATCAAAAAACGGAACATTTATAGGGCATCATATAATGGTTCCAAAGCAAGGAGTTGCAATACACATAAATGCATTCAACTTTCCAATTTGGGGTATGTTAGAAAAGATAGCCGTTAACCTGATGGCGGGTGTTCCTGCAATTATTAAACCTGCTACTCTAACCTCCTACCTTACAGAATTTATGGTTCGCGAGATTATTGATTCTGGCATTTTACCTGAAGGAAGTATACAACTGATTTGTGGTAGTGCAAGAGGCATTTTAGATTCTGTAACTTCTGAAGATATTATTACTTTTACAGGAAGTGCATCTACTGGTCAGATGTTAAAATCACATCCTAAATTAATAGAAGAATCAGTCCCTTTTAATATGGAAGCGGACTCATTAAACTGTTCAGTTTTAGGAGAAGATGCAGTTCCTGGAACATCTGAATTTGACCTATTTATAAAAGAAGTTCAGCGAGAAATGACGGTAAAAGCAGGTCAAAAATGTACTGCTGTTCGTAGAATAATTGTTCCTGAAAAATTAGTAGAAGATGTGCAAATTGCACTTGGAAAAAGATTATCAAAAACCACTATTGGAAATCCTGCAGTAGATGGAGTGAGAATGGGAAGTTTAGCTGGAATGGAACAACTAACAGAAGTTTCTGAAAAAGTAAAACAATTAGCACAATCTCAAGATATTGTATTTGGTAGTTTAGAGGAATTTGAAGTAGTTGGAGCGGATAAGAATAAAGGAGCCTTCATCTCTCCTATCCTTTTTTTAAACAATGATCCATTCAATAAAACAGATTGTCATAATGTAGAGGCTTTTGGACCTGTTTCTACAATATTGCCTTACAAAACTATTGATGAAGCAATAGAACTTGCTAGAATGGGTAAAGGTTCTTTGGTTTGTTCTATTGTAACAAATGACATGAAAATTGCAGAAGAATTTGTCGTTGGTGCGGCGAGTATGCACGGAAGAATTTTAGTATTAAATGAAGCTTGTAGCAAAGAGAGTACTGGGCACGGATCTCCAATGCCACTCTTAACTCATGGTGGTCCTGGTAGAGCCGGAGGTGGAGAAGAAATGGGTGGAATTAGAGGTATTAAGCACTATTTACAAAGAACTGCGATTCAAGGACACCCTACTACCATCACTAATCTAACCAAACAATATCAGGTTGGAGCAGAGCAAAACACAGAAGGTCCTCATACTTTTAGAAAGCATTTTGAAGAAATTGAAATTGGAGACACTGTAATTACAGAAAAACATACTGTTACATTAGATGATATAGAAAATTTTGCTGACTTAAGTGGTGATAAGTTCTACGCTCATATGGATGAAAACTCATTAGATGGAACTATATTTACTGAAAGAGTTGCTCATGGATATTTTATTATGAGTAAAGCGGCTGGCTTATTTGTGGATCCTCCTAAAGGTCCTGTTTTATTAAATTATGGAATCGATGAATGTAGATTTACTAAACCAGTATATCCTGGTATGACAATAGGAGTGAGATTTACAGCAAAAGAAAAAATAAGTCAAGAAAAAAAAGATAAAGATGATATTGCAAAAGGAATAGTAAAATTTCTAGTAGATGTGTATGATGATGAAGGAGAAACAGTAATGTTAGCTACAATATTAACTATGGTGAAAAAATTAAAACAATAGAAATAATGAAAAAAATAATAATACTTTTATTAATAATACCAAGTTCTTTATTTTGTCAAATAAATGATAATTTAAGCTCTGTATATTTAGAAATAAAAGAAACTACAGATGGATGGTTAGATGTTTTTCCAAATCTCATTCCTATTGGATGGAGTGATGATGGAAAGTTTGCATACAAAATTACCATGTGTGATGACATGTGTGGATGTTGTACTGATGGAGTATCTATAATTAATACAATTACAGATAAACAAGTTCAATATTTAGACTTTGGTGAAGGCGGAGGTCAATTTGGTGAGATTTCAAAAAATGATTCTATAATGGAAGTTAGAAAAACTTTAAAAAGAAATAATATTATAATTGGAAGCTCAGGAAAATTTATTAAATCAAATAAAATAAATAACTACAATATCATATTAAACCAAGAAAGAATAAAAAGTAATAGCGAATGGGGCTACGGAATAGAATATAGTTTAATAGTTGGCAATTATGATGGATATAAAACTGTTAGCAAAGGGATTATTGAAGATAACGAAATTGATTTACAATATTTGGGTTATTTTAAAAGTCCATTTGAAAATAGAATAATAATTTTATTTTCCTCATGTTACAGAGGAGTAGAGCAAACTGATTATTATTCATTGAAATTTGTAGGATGTAGTTTAAATCCAAAAACATTTTAAATTGAAAATCAGTAAAAAAATATTAGAAAAAGTATATTCTTTATTATGTACAGCTAGATCAATGAGTGATCTATATGAAGAAAACAAAGAAGTAACATCTAAATATGTACATGCAACATCAAAAGGACATGAAGTTATTCAAATAGCATTAGGAATGCAATTAACAGAACATGATTGGCTATCCCCATACTACAGAGATGATGCAATGCTTTTAGCAATTGGAATGAGACCATATGAACTAATGCTCCAACTGTTGAGTAAAAAAGATGATCCATTTTCTGGAGGAAGAACATATTATGCTCATCCGTCATTAAATAAAAAAGATTTTCCAAAAATTCCTCATCAATCTTCAGCTACTGGAATGCAAGCAATTCCAACAACTGGAGTAGCTATGGGAATACAATATAAAGAAAAAATGGGGTTGTCAAATCCTAAAAAAAATGAAGAACCTGTTACAGTATGTTCGCTAGGAGACGCTTCTATTACTGAGGGAGAAGTAGCAGAAGCTTTTCAGATGGCATCATTAAAAAAACTTCCAATATTATATTTGATCCAAGATAATGAATGGGACATTCCTGCACACTCTTCAGAAACTAGAGCTGTAGATGCTTCACAATATGCAAAAGGTTTTGGATTAAAGAGTTATAAGATAGATGGAACAGATTTTGAGGAATCATATAATACAATAAAAAAAGCAATTTCTCAAATAAGAATAAATAGAACACCAATCTTAATACATGCAAAAGTGCCATTATTAAATCATCATACTTCAGGAGTAAGAATGGAGTGGTATAGAGATGATTTAGATAATGAAAAAAAAAGAGATCCACTTCCTAAATTAAAAAAATTATTATTAGAAAATGGTTTCTCAAATGAAGATTTATTAGCAATTGAAATTGAATCCAAAGAAAATGTAACTAATGATTATAAAAAAGCTATTAATGCTAAGGACCCGATTCCAGAAGACTTATTTAAATTTATGTTTGCTCCTACTCCAATATTAAAAGAAGAAGGAAATAGAAACCCTTTAGAAAAATCTCCAACTGTAATGGTAGATTCAGCATTATTTGCTATAAAAGAAATAATGAAAAAACATCCTGAAAGCTTATTATATGGTCAAGATGTTGGAAGAAGATTAGGAGGAGTATTTAGAGAAGCTGCAACTTTGGCTGAAACATTTGGTGACAACAGAGTTTTTAACACACCAATTCAAGAAGCTTTTATTATTGGAAGTACAGTTGGAATGTCAGCGGTAGGACTAAAACCAATTGTAGAAGTGCAATTTGCTGACTATATATGGCCTGGATTAAATCAATTATTTACAGAAGTCAGTAGATCTTACTATTTATCAAATGGAAAATGGCCAGTAAGTTGTATAATTAGAGTGCCTATTGGCGCATACGGAAGTGGAGGTCCCTATCATTCATCTTCTATTGAATCTGTATTGACACAAATTAAAGGAATAAAAATAGCATATCCCTCAAATGGAGCTGACTTAAAAGGATTAATAAAATCCGCATACTATGACCCTAATCCAATAGTAATATTAGAGCATAAAGGTTTATATTGGAGTAAAATTAAAGGAACTGAAACATCTAAAACAATTGAACCCTCTGAAGATTATATAATTCCATTTGGAAAAGCTAAAATCATACTAAATACATGTGAAAAAGAATCAAACACCATTTGTATTATTACTTATGGGATGGGTGTCCATTGGGCATTAAATGCCTCTAAAGATTTTAATAAAGTATTAGAAATTATAGACTTAAGAACATTAAATCCAATTGATGAGGATTTAATTTATGATAGAGTAAATTTTCATGGAAAATGCATGATCATTACAGAGGAACCAATAGAAAATTCATTTGCTCAAAGCTTATCTGGTAAAATTCAAGAAAAATGCTTTAAAAATTTAGATGCTCCAATATTTATAGTTGGATCTGAAAATCTACCTGCTATACCATTAAATTCAGTTCTTGAAAAAGCAATGTTACCAAATTCTATAAAAGTTAGCAAAAAGATTACTGAATTATTAAAATATTAAAATAAAAAAATCCTACTTATTTCTAAGTAGGATTTAATAAAATTAAAGACAATCTTAATCTTCTTTTACCTCTTCAAAATCAACATCTGTTACATCATCTTGTGAATCTTTATTTTTATTATTATCTGATGAATTAGATTCTGATTCCTGTGAAGCTTTATACATTTCTTCAGAAGCTGAAGTCCATGCTGTATTCAATTTTTCTAAAGAAGAATCTATAGCCTCTATATCTTTACTTTCATGGGCTTTCTTTAATTCAGACAAAGCTAATTCAATAGGTTCTTTCTTATCACTAGATAATTTATCACCAAATTCTTTTAATTGCTTCTCTGTCTGAAAAATCATTCCATCAGCAGAATTAATCTTATCAATTGTCTCCTTTGCTTTATTATCAGCGTCAGCATTAGCCTCAGCTTCTTTTTTCATCTTTTCTATTTCCTCATCAGATAAACCAGAAGAAGCTTCAATCTTAATATTCTGCTCTTTTCCTGTAGCTTTATCTTTAGCTGTAACATTTAATATTCCATTCGCATCAATATCAAAAATTACTTCAATTTGAGGAACACCTCTAGGAGCTGGAGGAATATCAGATAACTGAAATCTTCCTATTTCCTTATTCCCTTCAAACATTGGTCTCTCTCCCTGTCCAACTCTTATATCAACTGCTGGTTGATTATCTGCAGCTGTAGAAAAAACCTCTGATTTTTTTGTTGGAATAGTAGTATTAGACTCAATTAACTTAGTAAAAACACCTCCCATTGTTTCAATTCCTAAAGAAAGTGGAGTGACATCTAACAATAAAACATCAGTTACATCTCCAGTTAATACCCCTCCTTGAATAGCAGCTCCTACTGCAACTACTTCATCAGGATTAACACCCTTTGATGGAGATTTTCCAAAATATTTCTCTACAACACTCTGAATTGCTGGAATTCGAGTTGAACCACCTACAAGAATAACTTCATCTATATCTGATTTTGAAAGACCCGCATCTTTCATTGCAGCTTTACAAGGAGCTATTGTTGCTTGTATTAATGAATCTGCTAACTTTTCAAACTGAACTCTAGTTAATGACTTTACTAAGTGTTTAGGGCCAGAGGATGTAGCAGTTACATATGGTAAATTTATCTCAGTCTGTGTAGATGAGGAAAGTTCAACCTTAGCCTTCTCAGCTGCTTCTTTTAATCTCTGAAGAGCAGCTGGATCATTTCTTAAGTCAATTCCTTCATTATTTTTAAATTCTTCAGCTAACCAATCAATAATAACTTGATCAAAATTATCACCTCCTAAGTGAGTATCTCCATTTGTAGATTTAACTTCAAATACTCCATCTCCTAACTCCAATATAGAAACATCAAATGTACCACCACCTAAATCATATACTACAATGGTTCTCTCCTTATCTTGCTTGTCAATTCCATATGCTAAAGCAGCAGCTGTTGGTTCATTAATAATTCTACTAACTTTAAGTCCAGCAATTTCTCCAGCTTCTTTAGTTGCTTGTCTTTGAGCGTCGTTAAAATAAGCTGGTACAGTAATCACTGCCTCTGAAACAGTTGTGCCTAAATAATCCTCTGCAGTTTTCTTCATTTTTTGTAAAACCATAGCAGAAATTTCTTGAGGTGTATATTTCCTTCCATCTATCTCAACTCTAGGTGTATTATTATCCCCTTTTACAACTTTATATGGAGAATTTTTAATTTCCTTTGCCATCTTTGCAAAAGATTCTCCCATAAATTTCTTTATAGAATATATTGTTTTTTCAGGGTTTGTTATAGCCTGACGTTTAGCAGCATCTCCAACTTTTCTTTCGCCACCCTCTATAAATGCCACAATTGAAGGAGTTGTTCTATTTCCTTCAGAATTAGGAATAACTACTGGTTCATTACCTTCCATCACAGAAACACATGAATTAGTAGTACCTAAATCTATTCCAATAATTTTACTCATTTTTCTAATATTTAATTAATAATATATTTTCATAATGATAATATTGAAAAAACCATACCATTATAAAGATTAAATTAAAAAACTGACAAAATGTAAGTAATATATAATTTTTAAGAAAAAAACATGACACAAAGTCAAATCTTAAGGATATTCGAAATTTAAATTTTCTAATTGATCAGCAATAGCTTCCTTGGTTGCTTCATTTAATTTTAATCCATTATGTCTTCTTGTATAGCGACATGAAAATAAACCAACACCATTTTCAATATTTGTATATAAATCTCTTTCTTGTACTATTCCAGTAGGTGGTTCATTTCTTTTAATATAAGAATTTAATGCAGATCCTCCTAATGAAAAAGAAAGATCAACATCATTTATTCTTCTATTTATTACTGACGGTTTTTCTATAATATTATAAGAAATAAAATTAAAAAAATCTTGACCATTTATTATTTGACTCATTCCATCTGAGTTGCTTGAATAACTTTGTACAGGGAATGTTTTTATAATACTATCTATTATTGATGATCCATCAGAAAAGTACTCAGTAAAATGTAAAATCAGCGACATTTGGTATATAGAAGCGTTGTTTGCATAATCCCAAGTGACCTCAGGATTGGAAAATCCTCCAACACCATTGACAAAACTAAGTCTGAAAGCTGGATTATTTAAAGTAGGCATTAAGTTAAAATCATATATAAGTTTCGTTTCAGAGGTTACAATTTTTCCAGAAATCAAATTAGTTACAGTGATTTTATATTTAAAATTTTCTTTGAAAAATTCATCTGTCTTAGTGAAAAATATAATATTATTATCTGAAGAAAAACCCAATGAATCAAAATCTTTAATCATTAATGTATCTGATAAGTATCGGGTGTCCTTAATTATTCCTTCTGATGAAACCCTATCAATTTTTACTTCTATATCATTAGGGTTATAATTAATAGAATCAGCAATGGAAGCCATGACCATAGCACTTTCCTTACCTAAAAAAGCTTTATTAACTCTAATATACTGATGACTTTGTGTCTGATCTAAAAGTCCATATACTACAGTAATTTCCTCCCAATCAGAATTGATATCTAACTCTGTTTCACATGAGTAAAATAATGAACAAATAATAATAAATAATAGTAAGCACTTATTCATATCAGCAAATTTACTTATTTTTAATTACATATTTGTAGATTTGCATCTATTAAATATCTAAAAATATGAAAAAAAAGATTTATATATTTTTAATTATAATAATTAATTTTCAATTATTATTTTCTCAAGACATTAATACTCCTACAAATACAATTTCAGTAATTAAAGAAGATTTTAATGGTTCTGAGAGCGTTTTTCCAATATTAACAACTATGGATAATTACTTTATAATTGATAATGGAGATTATTTATTAAGTAGAAATAATACTGAAAGTGAATATGCAATATTAGCATCAACTTCACAGCCAATTACTGATTTTATTTTAAAAACTGCAATTAAAATCGGACCATCTTCTGAGAAAAGATCATCAGCAGGAGTATTATTAAAAGCTCAGATAAATGGTACAGGCGCACTAGTCTTTGAAATTAATAGAAAAGGAGAATATAGAGTTAAAGAATTAACTTATAATCAAACATATAATTATTTAACTGGCAAAACTAATAACGAAGGTTGGATTAGAAATAAAAATATTAAAGAAGAAGGAAACTTCAACTCAGTAGAAATTAGATGCAAAGAAAATATCTATGATATCTATGTAAATAAGAATTTCATCACTAGTGTTTTTAATCCAACACTTAACAGTGGTAAAATGGGAATACTTATTGGAAAAGATGCGAAAGCAAGAATTGCTTACTACTATGTAGATATTGCTAGCACAGAAAGAAATGAATTGATTGAAAGCCATATGAAAAACTTTGATTTGGAAAAATTAAATACTAAATTAAAAGAACTAGAATCAGAAATAATAACATTAAAAAATAGTAATAAAAGACTTATAAATGAAAATGATAACTTAAAAGAAGAAGATAATAATGAAAAATATATATTAAGGTTAGATCAAAACAAAAAAACTCTAGATAGTTTATTAGGATTAAATGATATTCTAAAATTATCAATAAAAAAATTAGATGAAGAGATAAAAAACAATAACCAAATTAACACTGAAGAAATCAATAATTATCAACAAAAAATTATAAAATTAGAAGATGATTTAGAAAAGAAAGTTAATTCAAAAAGTATTGAAATAGAGAATTTAGAAAATAATTTAAATACGTTAGAATCAAAAATAAGAGAATTAGAAAACACAAATAGGAATCTTCTAAATGAAAATAACGATCTGCAGAATGACAAATCATCAATAAGTAAACAATTATCATCATTATCGAATGACAATTCTAATATTAAAGACGAGCTAAATAATCTCAATAAATTATTAAAAAAGAAAAACAGTATAATTGAAGATAAAATTAATACAAACTTAGAATTAGAAAACACAAATAGGAATCTTCTAAATGAAAATAACGATCTGCAGAATGACAATTCTAATATTAAAGATGAGCTAAATAATCTCAATAAATTATTAGAAAAGAAAAACAGTATAATTGAAGATAAAATTAATACAAACTTAGAATTAGAAAAAGAGACAGATAAATTTAATGAAAAAAATGAAAAGTTAACACTAAAATTAAAAAACATCAAAGAAGATCTTGAATCTTATATAAAGAGTAATAATCAATATGAAAAAGTCATAGATGAGTTAACTGATCTAAAATCTAAAAATTTAAATACAATAAAAAATCTAAAAGAAGAATATAATAATTCCTTAAATATAAAATCTAATTTACAAGTACAATTAAATGATCTTGAAAAAGAAGTTCAACGATTAAATATACAATTAAGAGATAAAACAGATGATTTAGATAATAATACTGATATAATAAATGAAAAAAAATTAAAAATTGAAATTTTAGAGTCTGAAATCAAAGAAAAAAATACTTTAAATAGAAAAATAAATGAACTTCCTAATGAGTTAATATTAAATAAAGAAAATAATGATAAATGTCTAGAAAATAACAAGAAATTAATAGAACAAATTAACACTCAATCAGAAATAAATGAAAAATTAGAATTAGAAATTATAGTATTAAAAGAAAAACTAGAGAATCTTACTGAAGTTATAATATATAAAGGTTTTGAAAATTCAGGAATTGACCCTAATAATATCAACGATCTTCCTTTAAAAAAGAATAATGAAACAAACAACGAAGATTTAGTAAAAGAAAATATCATTTATTCAGTTCAAATTGCTGCATATAGCAATAAAGTTAATATAAATAGATTCATTGGTGTAGATAATGTGTTTTATAATAAATTAGAGAATGGATCTTATTTATATATGTCTGGTAAGTTCAACAATTCTATTGAAGCTACAGAATATAAAAATAAATTAGTTAAGATGGGATATGTTAACAGTTTTGTTTTAGAATTAAATTAATCAAAATGTCTATTAATAAAGAAAAATATAAAAAAATTACTACCAATAGTTTACAAGAAATGAAACTCAATAAAGAAAAGATTTCAATGTTAACTGCTTATGACTATAGCCTAGCCAAAATTGTTGACAATTCTGGGATAGATGTTATATTGGTAGGAGATTCAGCTTCAAACGTAATGGCTGGTAATGAAACAACATTGCCTATTACACTTGAACAAATTATATATCATGCAAGTTCTGTAGTAAAAGCTATTAACCGATGTTTAGTAGTTGTTGATATGCCATTTGGTTCTTATCAAGGAAATTCTAAAGAAGCTCTTTCAAATGCTATAAAAATCATGAAAGAATCTGGTGGTCATGCTGTAAAATTAGAAGGTGGATCAGAGATTATAGATTCGATTGAAAGGATCTTAACTGCTGGCATCCCAGTAATGGGACATTTAGGATTAACTCCCCAGTCTATATATAAGTTTGGCACATACTCTGTAAGAGCTAAAGAGGATCATGAAGCAGAAAAATTAATTTCAGATGCAAAGTTATTAGAAAAAAGCGGATGTTTTGCAATAGTTTTAGAAAAGGTTCCAGCTAAATTAGCTGAAAAAGTAACAAGGAGTGTTTCTATTCCGATAATAGGAATAGGTGCAGGATCAAAAGTAGATGGGCAGGTATTAGTTCTTCATGATATGTTAGGAATTACTCAAGAATTTAACCCTAGATTCCTAAGAAGGTATTCAAATTTATATAAAGCAATTAATGATGCTGTTAAAAATTATATATCTGACGTTAAAACCGAGAGATTTCCAAATGAGAAAGAACAATACTAATGATTGAAGTTTTATATGAAGACAATCATTTAATTGCTGTTAACAAGAAATCAGGAGAACTTGTACAAGCAGATAAAACTAAGGATGACCCTATTTCTAATAAAATAAAAGCATATATAAAAAAAAAAATATAATAAACCTGGAGAGGTTTTTTTAGGCACTATCCATAGACTAGACAGACCCACATCTGGAGTTGTATTATTCGCTAAAAATTCAAAATCTCTATCTAGAATGAATAATCAATTTAAGAATAAGGAAGTAAAAAAAATTTATTGGGCAATAATTGAAAAAAAACCTAACAAAGAATCTGGTTATTTAGAGAATTATCTAGTAAAAAACCAAAAACTAAATAAATCATATATAACAACAATTAAACAAGGAAAATTTGCTTCATTATACTATAAAGTAATTAAAAAACTAAACAACTATACTCTATTAGAAATAAACCCTAATACTGGAAGGCATCATCAGATTAGAGTTCAACTTTCAAATATTGGATGTTGTATTAAAGGTGATTTGAAATATGGAGCTAAAAGAAGTAACAAAGACTCATCAATTAATTTATTAGCAAAAAAATTAGAATTTATTCATCCTGTTTCAAAAGAATTAATAAAAATAGTAGCTCCAACACCTAAAGATATTATATGGAAACACTGTAATTAATATGGATCTACATCTAAAATAATCCTCGAAGATTTAAATGCCCCTTGTTTCTTGCATATAGTTATTATCTTATTTATAATACTTTTAGCATTATGGATCGAATCTCCTTGTTCTATTTTAATGAGAATGTTCTGATGATAATATCTTCGTATTTTACTTATTATAGGAATTTGTGGACCAAGTACTCTATCTCCAAAACTACTTTTTAATATTGTTGATAATTGATTACTCAATAGATCTAATTTTTTTTCTTGTTTATGTTGAATATTAATTGATATTATTTTATAAAATGGTGGATATTTAAATAATTTTCTTTCATTAATCTGATCTAAATACATTTGATCATATGCATGATTCTTTACGTGATTTAATGTCTTATGTTTTGTATCAAAAGTTTGAATAATAACTTTTCCTCTATAATTCTTTCTTCCAGCCCTTCCTGAAACCTGACTTAATATTTGAAATGCTCTTTCATTAGATCTAAAATCAGGATATTTTAACATGTTATCTGCTCCTAATACACCAACCAATTGAACATTATCAAAATCAAGTCCTTTACTTATCATTTGAGTACCTATAAGTATATCAATTTCACCAGATTGGAATTTATCAATAATTTCCTGATAAGAATCTTTCTTTCTAGTGGTGTCATAATCCATTCTAATAGACTTTGTTTCTGGAAATAAGCTGTTTAGTTCTTCTTCTATTCTTTCTGTTCCAAAACCTTTATCTATAACTGAATCATTACATAATTTACAGCTAGATATTTTATCTATAAAATAACCACAATAATGACATATTAAAATATTTCTTTGTTTATGAAAAGTTAAACTTACATCACAATCTTTACATTTTGGATTCCAATTACAACTAATACACTCTAATATTGGAGCGAATCCTCTCCGATTTTGAAATAAAATTACTTGTTTTTTATTTTTTAATGTTTCAGCAATAGAATCAATTAATTTTTCAGAAAAATGAAATTTCATTCTCTTTTTCTGATATTCTTTCTTTATATCTACTAATTCTATCTTTGGCAGGTCAATATCTAAAAATCTATTATTTAATTTGACAATTTCATATTTTTTTACCTCAACATTATAATTGCTTTCCAATGAAGGTGTTGCAGAACCTAATAAAACATTAGAATTATGCAATTTAGATAAATATATAGACGCATCTCTAGCATGGTATCTTGGATCTTTTTGAGTTTGTTTAAAAGATGAATCATGTTCTTCATCCACGATAATTAATGATAAATTCTTAAAAGGTAAAAATATAGATGATCTTGTACCTAATATAATAGAATACTTAAATCTATTATGATCATTTTCTTTTACTGCATTATATATCTCAACTCTTTCATTATTATTCATCCTTGAATGATAAATTCCAACTTTATTACCAAAATGTTTTCTTAAACGATTTATGATTTGTGTACTTAATGAAATCTCTGGTAATAGATATAATACCTGATTGCCATTGTTTATGTGTTCTTGAATTAAATGAATATATATTTCTGTTTTACCGCTTGAAGTAACACCATGAAGAAGACAAACCTTTTTTTGTGCAAAAGAAGATTTAATCTGTATTAATGCTTTTTTTTGATCATTATTTAAAGAGTTTAA
>MDTG01287126.1_pt1 | contig 26286 bp, 28 predicted proteins | sample 811421 | NCBI WGS metagenome assembly MDTG01 (sample SAMN05326645, study PRJNA326480) | marine metagenome | isolation source: seawater | place: Pacific Ocean: South East | collected 2011
GATTGAAATAGAATAAAGAAATAGGGGTGAGAATGTTAAGCCATCCACACACCATCCACACACCATCCACACATCGCAATATCGCTGAGATCCCATGGCACAAAAGGAACCTAACTACTGGCTAATGAAAAGCGAGCCAGACGTATATGGAATTAATCATCTCGAAGATGAAAAAGAAACTTTATGGGATGGAATTAGAAACTATCAAGCAAGAAATTACATGAGAGAGATGAATATTGGAGACCAAGCTTTCTTTTACCACTCAAACTGCAAACCTCCAGGAATAGTGGGAATGATGGAAGTTACAAACACTGGAATAGTTGATCCAACTCAGTTTGATAAGGACTCTAGGTATTTTGATCCAAAATCTGCAACTGATAACCCTAGATGGGATTGCGTTAAATTAAAGTATTTAAAAACTTTTAAAGAAAAAATTACATTATCATCATTAACAGAAAGATATAGTCCTGAAGAGTTCAAACTTGTAAGGAAAGGGAATAGATTATCAATAATTCCTGTTTCAAAACAAATTGCGAAGCAATTATTTAATGAGATAAAAGATTTTATCTAAAATAGAAAATTTATTTATCATTTAAGGAATAAAAAGGAGCCATATTTCCTATATATAGTCTTGTTATTGATCTTGTTTCAACGCCATGTTGAACTAAAAATCCAGCTAAAGCTGCCTGAATTAATCTATATTGATTCCAATCTGGATGTCTTTCAATAAATTTCTTCATTGCTAATTGAAGAGATATTGGCACACATGCTTGGAAACTTACAATAGAGTCTTTCTGAATTTTGTTTGTAATTGATTTTTCAATTTTAGTTTCGTGTTGTCCTGTGTAGCAATTCATTGAAATTTCTAAAATATTATCTTTGAGTATTAGTTGACCACAAAAATTTAAAACCGTCATTTATAAAATTTTTATAAAATCTCGTGCTTTCCCAAATAGAGACACCAGTGATAACAGGGGTTCCCAGGTCTAATTATCAATATTTAAAAGAAATTTAGCTGGGTCCAATAAAAATTCAATTTAAAAATAGTTTTCCCCATTCTTCAAGAAAAGATTAAAAAGAGACATCTTGCCTGTGGAAAACTTGTGTAATAAGTGCCCTTCCATTGGGAAGTTAGAAACAAATCTTTGCGATTATAAATAATCTTTATTGATAGGAATCCCACATTAATCTCATACCAATAAGAAGGGATTCAGAACTGGGGTATTGCCAAGACATCTCTATTCCTCTTTTAGATTGATCTTGATAAGTCAGGATCACAGAAAGATTCCATTCGTTTTTATCTCCCTCAACATGCGCCCACCAAATGTCTCTTTCTATTTCTATTGAAATTTTTTCTTCATCAATAAGAGATAATTTTGCGGAATCTAACTGTTCTTTAATTTCAAAGACTAAAGGAACCAAGACAGACCATTCATATCTCGAAATTTCAGTGGCTGACTGATTATTACCAATTAAGACACTAAATGCTTTCGATTTATCTAAGGCAAGCCTCCAACCATCACCCTCATTTTCAAACAATTTATCAACCAGGTAATAAATCTGGTTGATCTTGCTCATCACTTAGTTCAACTATTGCCCTCTGAACTGGTTTAACTGTTGATTCTTCTAGTAATCCATCAAAATCATCAAATCTTCTTTGCTTAGCTCTAAAAGCTATTCTGACTGTTGTTAGATATCTATTGCTTGATTGTCTGATAAGACTTTCGCCACGTTTAGCAAGATCTTTTGAATTTACAGTAGATGAAGCCACTTCATGAAATTAATTTTTTCTATTTTATAGGAATATTTGTTTTATGGAAATATTAAAAGAAATATTTATATCATTGATGATTTTATTGATATCGATTTGTATCTTTTTTGCTTTAGAGTAAACGATTAATTTTTTAAAATAAATTTTTCTTCATTTTAATATTGCTACTTTTAAATTAAATTGGATAAATTGGAAAATTCCGAATCTCAAAAACTTGATGAAAATAAATCCTACAGGTATGGGACATTGGCTATTGATTTAGGCAATTCCACAACTGTTGTTGCATTTCAAGAAGAAAGAAAAAACTTTATTGAATTACTAGATATACCTCCGCTTTCAAGAGTCCCAGGAGAAATACCAAGCGTTATTTGGCACCCTGATAATGAAAATAAAAATACTTTAGTAGGAAATTCTGCTTTAACTAATTCTGCTTCTACAGAAAACAAAGACATAAATACAATAAGTGACTTTAAAAGGTGGATTTGTGCACCTAATAAAGAAATAAAGATGCACCCACTTTTAAGTGCGGAGATGGCAGGTGAATTGCTAATACAAAATATCTGGAATAACCTTCCTAACTCAATAAAAGTAAAAAGATTAGTTTTAACTGCGCCTGTAGAGACATACAGAGAATATAGGACTTGGTTGCTAAAAGTATGCAGCAGATTTGATGTCAAAGAAATTGCTCTAGTAGATGAACCTACTGCTGCAGCAATGGGAGCAGAATTAGATCCAGGATCAAAAATACTAGTAGTTGATATTGGGGGCAGCACAATAGATATGTCAATTGTTGTTTTAGAGGGTGGAGAAGGGAAAGCTGAGCCCATAGCTCAATTATTAAGGTTTGGAGGCAACAACATTATTGAGAAGAGCAAACAAACAATAAGGTGTGCAAAAGTTCTGGGGAAAGCAGGAATAAGGCTAGGAGGAAGAGATATTGACAGGTGGATTATTAATAAACTTTTACCAGAGGAGATTCCCACTGAAACATTATTAAATTGTGCAGAAAAACTTAAATGCAGATTGAGTAATAGAGATTTAAAAGATTCTATAGTTTTAACTGAAGAAATTAATTTTAACAATTCAAATGAATTAAAATATATAAAACTATGCAAGATGGATTTTGAGAATATTTTAAAAGATAATGGTTTTATAGAAACATTGAAAACATTATTTTCTCACACCCTAAAAAGTAGTAAATTAAATGGAGTTGAGAAAAACGACCTTGATAAAGTTGTTATTGTTGGAGGTGGATCTCGAATACCCTTAATAATAAACTGGTTAAAAGAAGAATGTAATCCAATTGAATTAATTACGCCGCCATCGATTGAGGCAGTTGTAAAAGGAGCTCTTTATCTAACGCCAGGTGTTCAAATAAAAGATGTTTTGCAAAAAGGCGTTTCTTTACGTTGCTGGGATAAAAAAAATAATATACATATGTGGCATCCACTGTTTCTTGCAGGCCAACCATGGCCAACAATTAAACCCCTTGAAATTATTCTCGCTGGATGTTACGAAGATCAATCCGAAATAGAAATTATTACCGGTGAACCAGATTTTGAGGGTGTTAATGAAATTATCTACAAAAATGGAATTCCAACTTTAAAAAAAGATCCTCTTAAACCAATAATTAATGATTACTCTCTAGAAACAGCTCACATAAAATTAATCAAAGCTACACAACCTGGGGAAGATTGTCTAAAATTAAATTTTGAAATTAATGATAAATGTGAGTTAATTGTTAGTGGAACTGAAATCTCAACATCAAATAAAATAGAAATAACTATACTAAGATCAATAAGATAAAACTAGTCTTTTTTTTATACTTTCATCTTTATCAATATTTTTTAATATCAATTTTATTTGATTCAAACTTTCTTTCCATAAACGTTCCCATACGAAGCTCTCGCTTTATTTAAAATTCTTTATTTCCTATATCAATATTGCATGTAAAGTAATTATCTTTGTTCCAACCTATACTTATAAAGATTTAATTGATTCTCTTGTAATTCTGCATGTCAAATCACATTGTCAAAAAAATATTTTCTTTCTTTGTAATGCTTGTATCAATATTTGTAACTTCAGTAACTTTTATTTCTGCATTAATCAAAACATCTCTTTTCAATGTTTGATCAATATGCTTTTTTGATATATCAAATCAAAATATATCTTTTAAATCTTACAGAATTCCATTTTTACAAATTAACAAAGTTTGTTATGAATCCCAAGGGAAGACTAAATCTTTTGGATCAGAAATTTTTCTAGACTTTCAGAAACAAAATTTTCTCAAGGTAAATTTAAGTTCTTTTTCGATAGGATTTTAAGACTAGCTCAGGCAATATAATCAACAATTTAATTAGCAAACCATAATTATCTTGAGCAAGAGTGACCTAAAGAGTTACAAAGTTTAATTTGCAAAAGCTGACGGAGGTTCCTATAGATAGCTTCTTTGCCTATGAAGAAGTAATTTGATACTTAAGTATGTTTTTTTAGTCTAAATCAGTCTTTAATTAATGAGAAAGACTAATTCTCCTATTTCTATGCAATCAAACAGAGTGGCGCCGGTCGTTCTGGCAATACTTGATGGATGGGGGCACAGAGAAGAATCTCAAAACAATGCAGTAAAACAAGCAAATACGCCTATATTTGATGCCTTATGGGAAAGTTATCCTCATACACTTATTGAGGCTAGTGGGGGACATGTTGGTCTACCTGATAATCAAATGGGTAATTCAGAGGTTGGTCATTTAACAATTGGAGCAGGAAGAATTTTCCAACAAGAGCTTGTAAGGATAAGTAATACCGTAAATTTAGGTCTTCTTAATCAGATATCTGCTTTAGATGAAATTGGAAATAAATTAATTGAGAATGGAGGAACTCTTCATATTATTGGTCTTTGCTCAGACGGAGGTGTCCACAGCCATATAAATCACTTATGTGGAGTTATCGATTGGGCTGCCTCAAAAGGTCTTAAGAAAGTTGCTTTGCATGGCATTACTGACGGTAGAGATACCCCAGCCAAAAGCGCTCATCGTTTCATAACAAAGATCAACGATTCATTACAAGCCAATGGGATTGGTGAGTTGGCAAGTTTGTGCGGTAGGTATTGGGCAATGGATCGCGATAACAGATGGGAAAGGACATCAAAAGCCTTTGAATTAATTGCTAATCCAGATTTTCCAGTGTCTTCTTTATCCCCTTTTGATTTATTACAAAAAAGTTATGAAAATAACATAACTGATGAATTCCTTGAACCAGTTCGTCTTACGAATAATTATCTAAAAGACGGAGACGGATTGATTATGTTTAATTTTCGTCCTGATAGAGCTCGTCAACTAATTAAAGCAATAACTCTTAGTGATTTTGATGGATTTGAGAAAAAATGGAATCCAATATTGAATGCCGTAACTTTTACGCAATACGAAGCAAACCTTCCAGTTTCAATTGCCTTTCCTCCAGAATCTCTTAATGACCTTCTTGGACAAGTTGTTGCAGAAAATGGCTTACGCCAGTACAGGACAGCAGAAACTGAAAAATATCCTCACGTTACATACTTTATGAATGGTGGCATTGAGAAGCCCCTAAAAGGTGAAGATAGATTTCTTGTACCCTCTCCAAGAGTTGCAACATATGATCTGCAACCAGAAATGTCTGCTGACGAACTCACAAGAACTTGCAAAGAAGCTATTGAAAAAGGAGTTTATTCGTTAGTAATAATCAATTATGCCAATCCTGATATGGTTGGTCATACTGGAAGATTAGATGCAGCAATGGCAGCAGTTAGCAAAGTTGATACTTGTTTAGGAGAATTACTTGATTCAATAGGAAAAATGGGTGGCACTCTTTTAGTTACAGCTGATCATGGAAATGCAGAATTAATGCAAGGACCTGATGGAGAGCCTTGGACAGCTCATACTACAAATCCTGTTCCAGTAATACTAATCGAGGGAGAAAAGAGAAAATTGGAAGGTTTAGGTAATGATATTATCTTGAGAGAAGGTGGCGGACTGTCTGATTTAGCACCAACACTTTTGCACATACTTGATTTACAAAAACCAGAAGCAATGTCTGGTTGTTCTTTAATAAAATCTGCCGAAAGACCAGCATTACATCCTAGAATTCCACAACACGTATAAAAAGATGTCTTTACCAACACTACTCTCATGGATTTGGATAGCTTCAGGTTTATTTTTAATGCTTTTGGTACTTCTTCATAGCCCAAAAGGTGATGGTATGGGAGGGATTGCAGCTAGTGGAAGTTCAATGTTTTCAAGTTCTAGTAGTGCAGAATCAACATTAAATAAAACAACGTGGATATTCTTAACTATATTCTTAGTACTAGCAATTATATTGAGTGCAGGATGGCTTGGTAGTTAACTAACAGAGAAAAATAATATAACTTTATTAAATAAAAAAATATTATTTATAAATAATATTTTTGTGAATTAAATAAATATAAAAATAGGTATAAAATTCTACGATAATGTTTGCAATATTTCTGAACAATTTTATAAATACACATTAAAAAAGGGACAAGGCCTAAACCCTGTCCCTAAGTTAAAATCTACCTAAACATGACTACTAAAATTAATCAGTAGTCAAGTTATATTCATCAATAATCAAAATCACCACCCATTCCACCACCTGGGGCAGCAGGAGATGCATCTTTCTTTTCAGGTAAATCTGCAACTATGCATTCTGTTGTTAGAACCATACCAGCGATAGAAGCAGCATTCTGAAGGCCAGAGCGAGTTACTTTCGCGGGATCAACTATGCCAGCTGAAAGCATATCCACATATTCTCCAGTAGCAGCATTGTATCCATCATTAAGTGGCTTACTTTTTACATTCTCTGCAACCACTGCACCATTTGCTCCAGCATTCTCAGCGATCCTCATCAAAGGAGATGTAAGTGCCGCTTCAACAATGTTTGCGCCGATTAACTCCTCTCCATCAAGAGTGCCATTTGCCCACTTGTTTAGCTCAGGGGCTAAATGTGCAAGTGTTGTTCCTCCTCCTGGAACAATCCCTTCTTCTACAGCTGCTTTAGTTGCATTTATAGCATCTTCAAGACGAAGTTTCTTATCCTTCATCTCAGTTTCAGTTGCCGCACCTACTTTGACAACAGCTACTCCACCAGCAAGCTTGGCAAGTCTCTCTTGTAGTTTTTCTTTATCGTAAGTTGAATCAGTTTCATCCATCTGTTTCTTAATCTGATCGCAGCGTGCATTAACAGCCACCTCATTACCCTCAGCAACTATTGTTGTGTTGTCTTTATTTATGGTCACTCTTCTTGCAGTACCAAGCATATCAAGAGTTGCATTTTCTAATTTTAGACCTGCATCTTCAGTAATTAGTTGACCATTTGTAAGAACAGCCATATCTTCCAACATTGCTTTCCTGCGGTCTCCGAATCCAGGAGCTTTAACAGCAGCAACATTCAATACACCTCTTAATCTATTTACAACTAAAGTTGCTAAAGCTTCTTTTTCAATATCTTCAGCAATAATGATCAAAGGTTTTCCTGTCTTTGCTATTTGCTCAAGAACTGGAACTAGATCTTGAACCAAGCCAATTTTCTTATCAGTCAAAAGAATATAAGGTTCATCAAGAACGGCCTCCATCCTTTCTGTGTCAGTGGCAAAATAGGGAGAAATATAACCCTTATCAAATCTCATACCCTCAGTAACTTCTAGCTCGGTAGTCATAGATTTGCCTTCTTCAAGTGAGATAACACCCTCTTTCCCAACCTTGTCCATAGCATCAGCAATCATCTTACCCACTTCCTCATCGTTACCGGCAGCAATAGTTCCACATTGAGCAATAGCATTGCTGTCGCTTATGGGTTTAGAATTTTCCTGGATTTTTTGAACTAAATAGTCTGTTGCTTTATCAATTCCTTTTTTCAAGGTAATTGCATTGGCTCCAGCCGCTACATTCCTTAAACCAGCTTTCACCATCGCATGAGCAAGAACTGTTGCTGTAGTTGTTCCATCCCCTGCAGCATCATTTGTTTTTGAAGCTGCCTGTCGAATTAAAGCTACACCGGTATTTTCGATGTGATCTTCGAGCTCAATCTCTTTTGCGATTGTTACTCCATCGTTGATGATTTGAGGTGCCCCGAATTTCTTTTCGAGAACAACGTTACGGCCTTTGGGACCTAGTGTAACTGCAACTGATTCAGCAAGGATATCAATGCCTCTTTCGAGAGCACGACGGGCTTGCTCGTTGTAAATGATGCGCTTGGCCATTTGAGCGATTTTCTTAAATAAGTTTTTTTTGAAACAAAGACAAAGACTTAGCTTGGCTTTGAGGAATTTAGTTAGTTAACGATTGCAAGAATGTCCTTTTCTGATAACAGCACATATTCGTCACCACCGATTTTTATGTCAGTACCGGCATACTTGCTGTAAAGGACCTTGTCACCAACTCCAACTTCTGGAGACTGGCGGGAACCATCGTCATTTCGCTTACCAGGTCCAACCTGAGCGACCTCACCAACTTGAGGCTTTTCTTTTGCGGTGTCGGGAAGAAGAATCCCACCTGCAGTTTTTTCTTCTGATTCAGAAACTTTTACAAAAACACGGTCACCAAGGGGTTTGACAGTGGAGACACTTAGAGATACGGCTGCCATGGGTGCAATAGATAAGCGCAGAGCGCAACGAAATAGGAGAGAGTGTTATTACTCACAACCGATACTTAACTTATTCGTCAAACCACATTGCCGACTACAGCCCCAACGTGCGGTTGACCGAACTTACTCGAAATTTTGCCTGCGAAATGGTATTGTTGCCCGATTACTCATGAACACATTTTTGTGTTCTTTTCACAGTTTTTTTAAGTAAATGGTCGCAGCTACTACATCCATCGGATCAAAAGGCATTGTTAAGCAGGTTATTGGACCGGTTTTAGACGTTGAGTTCCCCGCAGGGAAGCTTCCAAAAATTCTTAACGCTTTGAGAATCGAAGGCAAAAATCCTGCTGGACAAGATGTTGCTTTAACAGCAGAAGTTCAACAGTTACTTGGTGATCATCGAGTAAGAGCTGTTGCCATGAGTAGCACTGATGGGCTCGTAAGAGGCATGGACGCCACGGACACTGGAGCGCCTATTTCAGTGCCGGTTGGAGAATCTACCCTTGGGAGGATTTTCAACGTACTTGGAGAGCCCGTAGACGAGCAAGGACCAGTAACAGATTCAACTACCTCTCCCATCCATAGATCTGCTCCAAGTCTTACTGATCTAGAAACAAAGCCTAAAGTTTTTGAAACAGGTATTAAAGTTATTGACTTACTTGCTCCTTACCGCCAAGGAGGAAAAGTTGGTCTTTTTGGAGGAGCTGGTGTTGGAAAAACAGTTTTGATCCAAGAGTTGATAAACAACATTGCTAAAGAGCATGGTGGGGTATCAGTTTTCGGAGGTGTAGGGGAAAGGACAAGAGAAGGTAATGATTTATACGAAGAATTTAAAGAGTCCGGAGTTATCAATGCTGATGATTTAACAAAATCAAAAGTTGCTCTCTGTTTTGGTCAGATGAATGAGCCCCCAGGAGCAAGAATGAGAGTAGGATTATCAGCCTTAACAATGGCTGAACATTTTAGAGATGTAAACAAGCAAGATGTTCTTTTATTCATAGATAATATTTTTAGATTTGTGCAGGCAGGTTCAGAGGTTTCTGCGTTACTTGGAAGAATGCCCTCCGCTGTGGGATATCAACCAACTCTTGGAACTGACGTTGGGGAATTACAAGAGAGAATTACTTCAACGCTTGAGGGATCTATTACTTCAATCCAGGCAGTTTATGTCCCTGCTGATGACTTAACAGATCCTGCACCAGCCACAACATTTGCCCACTTAGATGCAACTACAGTTTTAGCTAGAGCTCTTGCAGCCAAAGGTATTTATCCTGCGGTTGATCCACTTGATTCAACAAGCACAATGCTTCAGCCATCAGTTGTTGGTGACGAGCATTACAAAACAGCAAGAGCTGTTCAATCCACTCTTCAGAGATACAAAGAACTTCAAGATATTATTGCAATTCTTGGATTAGATGAACTTTCAGAAGAAGACAGGAAGACAGTTGATAGAGCAAGAAAAATTGAAAAGTTTTTATCTCAACCTTTCTTCGTAGCTGAAATATTTACTGGTATGTCTGGAAAATACGTAAAGCTTGAAGAAACAATTAAAGGGTTCAATATGATTCTTTCTGGTGAGCTTGATGATCTTCCTGAACAAGCTTTTTATCTTGTTGGGAACATAGATGAAGTAAAAGCTAAAGCAGAAAAAATTTCTTCTGAAGCTAAGTAAATCTATTTTTCATTAGTTCAAGATTAAAAACTTGAAATCTTTAAATCATTTTCATACTAAAAAGTTCTAAAAGATGTCGATTACTCTAAGGGTTCTATCTCCAGACAAATCTGTATTTGACGGAGAAGTTGATGAAATAATCATACCCAGCACTACTGGGCAAGTTGGTATATTACCCGGCCATATATCTATGGTTACTGCAGTTGAGATAGGTGTCTTGAGGGTCCTTAACAAGGGTGCATGGGAATCAATATTTCTTATGGGAGGATTTGCTGAAGTTGAATCAAATGAGGTTACTGTCCTTGTTAATAGTGCTGAGAAAGGAATTGAAATTGATCAATCAATTGCAGAGAATGAACTCTTAGATGCACAAAATGAATTTGAAAAAATAAATGAGAATAGTGATAAGGCCGCACAATTAAAAGCAAAAGACACTCTTGCCAGAGCTAAGGCAAGAGTGCAAGCAACTAAAACAAGCTAAAAGCTAGATAGAAGTTAAGTTATATTAATATTTAAAATCAAGCTGTTCCGCAGAAGGTCACATCTGGAAACTTCAATTTTGCTTCTTCGAGGGATTTTCCCTTGCCTTCTTCTTGCCAATAATTGATAACTTCAGTGGCTTTATTCAAAACTTCTACTCTTTCATTATCTGTTATCCAACTTTTATCTTCAAGTTGCGATTTTAAAGTCTCCCAAGCATCTTCTCTTGGCCAGAAGAAATATGCTGTTAAAGGACTTGGTCCTCCTCCCACAATTTGATCAACTGCAAGTGCAACATTATCTGGCAACCAAAGAATTTTAAGAAGGAATCTTCCTTCATCTGCCTTAGGAGTGTGACCTGATGGGACCCCATCAGCATCAATTGTCGCTGTAGCTAATGCTGCAGCTCCACCCAGAGGACCTGGGTTAGTTTTTTTTACTTTCTCAGCACTATTTTTTTGCTGACTTGTCGCTTGATCATTGGTGTTAGGACTTCCCTGATTTTGAGGAATAGATCCAACTTCTTCAGAAAACATAATTTCTTGGTTTTCAACTACTTACAACCAACTAACCTAACAGTCACCAGAGCAAAAAGGAGCCAATAAGTTGAACCCAAAAGGATTTATTTTATTTGACATTGATGGTGTCATTCGAGATGTGAGCGAAAGTTACCGTTTAGCGGTAAAACACACCGTTGATCATTTTTGTAACCATAAAGTTGATATGGAAGAAATAGATATCTTAAAATCTGAAGGAATTTGGAATAATGATTGGAAAGTAAGTTATGAATTAATTAAGAGGAAAGGGACAAAAATATTGCCTGAATTCGATGAAGTTGTGGAAATATTTAATAATTTTTACTTTGGAAACAATTTAAATAGAAAGAGTGTGAAATGGGACGGATTTATCAAAAACGAGCAACTCCTTGTAGAAAAAAGATTTTTTGATGAAATTTTAGAAAACAAATTTTTGTATGGGTTTGTAAGTGGTGCTGAATTAGTTTCTGCAAAATTTGTTTTAGAAGAGCGTCTTAAGCTTGATAGGCCTCAAATAATTGCAATGGAAGATGCACCAGAAAAACCTGACCCATCAGGTTTAATAGAAATTGCAGAAAAATTAGCTGGCAAAAAACTTGGTAGCAAAGTTGCACCTATCTTTTATTTAGGAGATACGGTAGCTGATGTGTTAACTATAAAAAATGCTAAGAAAAGAATACCTTCCCAAAAATTTATAAGTATTGGAATTTGTCCTCCTCATTTAGAATTAGTCGGCCAAGAAAAAAACAAATTAAAATATGAATCAAATTTAATTAATGCAGGGGCTGAAATATTATTATCGTCTTCATCGAATCTATTAAAATCTATAAAAAATTATATTTAGAAAGAATAAATAAATACTATAAACATTCCATCCTTTCAGAAGATTTTTGAGCCTCACTAGTTAGTATTTCATAGCCTTTCGAGTTGACTAAAATATTATCCTCAATCCTAATACCAATGCCTTTCCAATTATCCTTAATTATAGGTTGACCCTTTGGGACTTCCAATCGGTCACTTATATAAACACCAGGTTCAACGGTTAACACCATCCCCTCTTTTAAAGCAATTGGAGAATCTCCAAGTCGTGATGCTCCAACATCATGTACATCTAATCCAAGCCAATGTCCTGTCTTATGCATATAGATATGTCTATATGCATTTTGTTCAATAAGCGAGTCTGTATCACCAATAAGCAGTCCAAGTTCTACTAATCCATCAACTAAACATCTTAAGGCCGTAAGATGAATATCTTCAGCACAATTCCCAGGTTTTACTGAATTAATTGCTTCATCTTGAGCCTTAAGAACTAATTCATAAAGATCTTTTTGCTCAGGAGAGAATTTTCCATTAATAGGAAAAGTTCTTGTTATGTCTCCACTGTAATAATCAAATAGAGCGCACCCCGCATCTATAAGTAATAGATCTCCATCCAATAGCTCAGAATTATTCGAGGTGTAATGCAACACGCATGCATTATCACCACTTGCGACTATTGAACCATAAGCTGGTCCTCTCGCATTTTCTTTAAGGAAATAACTTTCAATTATCCCCTGTATTTCTCTCTCATTCATACCAGGTTTAACTGAAGCCCTAGCGATTTCATGAGCTTTAGCTGAAATGCTTGCAGCCAAACGAATTCTTTCTATTTCATATTGTTCTTTTATCAATCTCATTTTATGAAGTATTGGGCTGGGCGATGAAATTGACAATGAGGACAATTGTCCCCTTTGAGATTTATCAAGTTGATAGCACCAAGCTTTTAAAACAATTTGATCAATTAATGGATATTGACCTATGCGAAAGGTCAAGCCTTCAGCCTCTAATAAATACTCATTCAAAAAGTTTGCAAATTGATCAATAGGATGGGCCTTGTCAGCCTCATAATTTTCAGTGGCTCCTTTTACTCCTGATCGAAAACCTGTCCAAACCTCCAAACTAGGATCACTTTCTTGAACAAAAAGAATATATCTCTCATTTTCTTTTTTGAATGGTAAAAATAGAGCTATAGAATTTGGCTCATCAAAACCCGTTAGATACCAAAAATCACTATTTTGTCTAAAGGGATACTCACAGTCAGCATGATGAACTACCAAATTTGAACTTGGTATTATTGCAGCCTGAGCTCCTAATTGAGTCATAAATTCTTTTCTTCTTGCTTTGAAAATTTTAGAGTCTTTCACTTTAAAAAAATTTCTCCATGATAAATGATGGCGAGACTCGTAACTTAATGGAAAAATAAGAACATGGAAACTCAACCAAAATGAAAATCACTACAACATGAGTCAAAATTTCTTCGTTCTAGGAATTCTTGTGCTTGTTGTCCTGAGCGGATCTGCAATCTGTTCATGCGTAGAAGCAGCTCTTCTCGCCGTTAATCCAATAAGAGTTTATGAATTAGCTAAAAATTCCAATCCCCAAAAAAGTGCTGCTATTTTAGTAAAACTAAAGAAAAAGATTGGTAGAACACTTACAGTTATTACAATTATGAATAATGGGTTTAATATTTTTGGCAGTGTAATGCTTGGAAGTTATGCAGCTTTCGTTTTAAAAGATATTATCTCACTACCATTTTTCTCAATAATATTAACCACTTTAATCTTGCTCCTGGGAGAAATTCTACCTAAGTCAATTGGAACTAGATTTGCTTTAAAAATTGGACTTGCGAGTGCTCCTTTACTTCAATTAATTGGATTTATAATGAGACCTTTAGTCTTACTACTAGAAAAACTTTTACCTGTTATTACAGAAGAAAGTGAAATAACTACTAATGAAGAAGAGATAAGACAAATGGCAACTCTAGGCTCTCAAAAAGGAAAAATTGAAGAAGATGAAGCTGCTATGATTTCAAAAGTTTTTCAACTAAATGATCTAACAGCAAGAGATTTAATGACTCCTAGAGTTGCTGCTCCAACCATTGATGGAGCTAAAAAACTAGAGGATCTACGTTCAGAAATAATCAAAAATAACGATCTTTGGTTGGTTGTTCTTGGAGAGGAGGTTGACAAGATTTTAGGAGTAATTAGCAGGGAGAAATTACTAACAGAGCTACTTAATGGTAATTTAAAAGTGAAACCCAGTGAGATATGTGAATCAGTTGAATACGTTCCAGAGATGATAAGAATTGATCGGCTTTTAAGTTCATTTGATGAAGATAAAAAAAGTCTCAGGATTGTAGTCGATGAATTTGGTGGATTTGTTGGTGTAATTGGTGCCGAAGCTGTTTTAGCTGTACTTGCAGGATGGTGGGGGAAATCTAATTCATGAAAAAGAATTTGATAAATACTGAAAAACGTTGTTTAAATATTTTCCAGGAGTGGAGAAATAATCTTTTTCTATCAGAGAAAGAAAAAATTTTATTCGAAAAAGAAATTTTCAATATAGATAATCAATTAGATAGATTTTTAAAAAGGTCTTTCCGTATTTCTGTTTTTGGCAAAGTTGGAGTAGGAAAGTCAAGTGTATTAAATGCTTTAATACAAAAAGAAATTTTCAATACTGATATTCAGAATGGTAGTACTTCGAGTTTCAATAGATTTCATTGGGAAAAAAATTTTGATAATTTCAGTCAAGTTGAATTTATAGATACACCTGGAATTGACGATATTAATACAACTAAAAAAGATTCAGAAATAGAACTATTATGTAATGAATCTGATCTTATCCTTTTTATTTTAGATAATGATTTGACAAATTTAGAATTACATTTTATTGAACTTTTTATTAAAAATAGTAAGCCAATTATGATTGTAATTAATAAATGTGATCATTGGGATTCTAATGATGTTAGATCAATTAAAAAGTCTATAAAAAGTAGGCTACCAAAATACGCACAGCAAATTCTTATAAAAACTTGTTCAGCCTCTCCCAGAAAGATACATCAATTTCCAAATGGAAAAATAAGAAGTTATCCGTTGCCTCCAGATGTAAAATCTCTTAGAGATTCACTTATAAATTTTCTTAATGAGTCGGGAAGTTTATTGTCCATAATTAATATGCTTAACTATGCTGATAAATTTAATTTATTAATAAAGAAAGGAAGGCTACAAAGAGGGAAGTCAAAAGCTCAAGAAACCATCGGAAAATTTGCTGCTTTAAAGGCTTCAAGTGTTGCAATTAGTCCTTTAGCAATTATGGATATATCTGCATCTTTAGCGTGCGATGCCAAATTAGTTATTGAACTAGGTAAAATATATGGTTTGAAAATTAAGAGAGAAGATGCAAGTAATATCCTTAAACGTTTATCTTTGTATAGTTTCCTCTTAGGAGGAATACATCTTAGCTTTCAAATAAGTCTAAGTTTCATACGTCATCTTCTTTTTATTGCCACACCTTTTTCAAGTGGACTTAGTCTACTTCCAGCAGCTCCAATCGCATTATTACAGGCTGCGCTGGCTGTTCATACAACTAAATTAACAGGTAGATTCGCTGCGGAGGAATTTCTCGAAAAAGGACAGCAGAAGAAATTACCACATAGTATGTTATCAACAATTGCAAATAACGAGCCTAGTTTAAAAAGATTAATGAATAATTTATCTATACCTTTTTCAAAAAAAACAAATGAATATTCTAGTCAATCGCTAATACCATGAATACATATAAACAATCTATTGCCTTGATAGGCACAAGCGCCGACCCTCCTACACTTGGTCACCAATCTCTTCTGAAAGGCTTAATTAAACTTTTCCCAAAAGTTATCACATGGGCAAGTGACAACCCTTATAAAAATCACACATTGTCATTAGATACTCGATGTAAACTTCTTAAGGCACTCGTCGATGATATAGATAGTAAAAAATTAGAAATAAAGCAAAATATAAGCAGCCCAAGAACAATTTATACTCTTGAGAAAGCATCAAGGGAGTGGCCAGAAAAAGAGTTGGTTTTTGTAGTCGGTAGTGATTTGATAGAGCAGATATTAAGTTGGTCAAATGTAGCTGGGATTTTGAAAAAAGCCAAAATAGCTATTGCCCAAAGAGAAGGGTGGCCAGTAAATCAAGCAAAAGTTGATTCTATTAGAGATTTAGGAGGTTCAATTGATTACTTACCATTAAATGTACCTAAATCATCAAGTTCATCATTTAGAGAAAATATAAAAAAATCAGAAATTCCAAATGTAATATTAGCTTTGTTAAAAAAAAATAATCTATATGGAGTAGATAATTAATGAGAATTGTATTAGCACAAATTAATCCCTTAATAGGTGATATTGAAGGAAATGGAGAAAAAATATTATCAGTGTGCAGTAATTTATCTCTTAATAATTTTGACTTAATACTTACACCTGAACTTTCATTATGGGGATACCCTCCTAAAGATCTTTTACTTGAGCCATCTCTACATATCAAACAAAATGAGGTGCTTCAAAAAATTGCTAAGAATCTAAATACAAACAATCCAAATATTAAGCTTCTTGTTGGAATTGCTGAACAAGCTTCAAACTTACATTACCCAAGCTTATTCAATTCAATGGCTTTAATTGCCAAAGGGGAAATAGAAATTGTGGCACGAAAGCAATTACTGCCTAGTTATGATATTTTTGATGAGAAAAGGTACTTTAGGCCTTCAAATGATTCATATCTCTTTTCATTAGAATCAGAGGGTAAGGTCAATAAAATTGGATTAACTTTATGCGAAGATATATGGGTAGAAGATAAAATTCAAAAAAATCGCACTCAAGGTTGCGATCCAATTGAAAAACTAAAGAATAAAAATATTGATATTCTTATCAATATTTCTGCATCTCCTTATAGCTTTACCAAGGGAAAGGTAAGAGAAGAAATTGTTGCAAATGCATGTAAAAGACTTAATTGTCCAGCAATTTATCTTAATCAAGTTGGAGGTAATGATGAATTAATATTTGATGGTTCAAGTTTTGTAATGAATAAAAATGGCAATCTAATTTTCTCACTTCCAAGTTTTGAAGAGAATATAGCAATTTATGATACCTCAAAAAATCTTGAATCTTCATTTCTAAAAAAAGAAGTATGTACTACAGAAAGTATATTTAAAGCTTTAGTTCTCGGATTAAAAGACTACTGTCGTAAATGCGGGTTTAAAAGGGTTTTGATTGGTTTAAGTGGTGGAATTGATTCCGCCCTTGTTACTACAATCGCGGTCTTTGCATTAGGTTCAGAAAATGTAAAAGTTATACTAATGCCTTCTCCCTGGAGTTCCAAGGGATCTATTGATGATTCAATAAATTTAGCTAATAGATTAAATATTAAATATAAAATTACGCCAATTCATGAATTAATGAATTTATATAGTAATTGTTTATTACCAACTCTTGGAGAATTACCTAAAGGGCTAACTGCAGAAAATCTTCAATCAAGAATCCGAGGGACTTTATTAATGGCTATTGCTAATCAAGAAAATTACTTATTACTTTCAACAGGTAATAAATCTGAAATTGCAATGGGATACTGCACTCTTTATGGTGATATGAATGGTGGATTATCTGTTATTGGTGATATGTATAAAACTACTGTTTTTAAAGTTTCTAAATGGTTAGATAGTAAACAGTCTTTATCAACTAGAAAATTTTATAATATTCCCTTAGACAATGCAATTATTGGGGAAGAAATAAGAACTAAACCTCCAAGTGCAGAACTAAGAAAAGACCAGCTAGATACAGACTCACTACCTGATTACGAAATCTTAGACCCAATTTTAAAAAAGATTATTGAAGAGAGATTTAGCAAAAAAGAACTATTAAAGTCAGGTCATAATGAACATATTATTGACAAAATACAAAATCTTATAAAAAAATCAGAATTTAAACGGAGACAAGCTCCTCCAGTCTTAAAGATAAGTAATCGAGCATTTGATAGTGGCTGGAGATTGCCAATAGCATCAAAATAAATAAAACTATAGTAAATCCTCTTTCATTTGATAGTTAGAGGAAGATTTCTAACCAATGCCTTCTTCAGTTTTTTCAGCACCTATGTCAAGTGTCGGAGTCCCGGCAGAAATAAAATCTGATGAATTGAGAGTGGCCCTTACACCAGATGGAGCAAGAGAGCTTGTAACTCAAGGATTAGAAGTACTTGTTCAAGACGGTGCAGGGGCAGGTGCTGGTATTGCCAATGATGCTTTTGAGGCTGCAGGCGCTAAAATAGTATCTAGAGAAGAAGCATGGGCAGCACATCTAGTCGTAAAAGTAAAAGAACCTCAAGGAGATGAATTTAAGTTTCTAAGAGAAGATTTACTATTATTTACTTATCTACATCTAGCAGCTTATCCAAGAGTTTGCGAAGCTCTATTAAAGGCTAAAACAATAGGTATAGGCTATGAGACTGTGCAACTTGAGACAGGAATTCTACCTTTACTTGCTCCAATGAGCGAAATTGCCGGAAGATTAGCGGCTCAAGTGGGAGCTCGTCTTCTTGAAAGACCAAATGGTGGTAGAGGTATTTTAATAGGTGGCTGCACTGGAGTAAGGCCAGCAAGAGTTATCGTTCTTGGAGCTGGAACGGTTGGTTGGAATGCAGCACGTTTAGCTTCTGCTATGGATGCAGAGGTAATGCTTTTAGATAGGTCCCCCGAAAGACTCAGAAATCTTGAGGCTGATCGAAGAGGTCGATTAACTAGTATTGTCAGTAGCAGAGGGTTACTAGAAAGGTTAATTCCAACAGCAGATTTACTTATTGGAGCTGTCCTTTCTCCTGGGGACCGAGCCCCTACGCTTGTGGACGAATCAATGGTTATGCAAATGAAGAAAAATTCAGTAATAGTTGACGTTGCAATTGATCAAGGGGGATGTGTTGAGACAAGTACCGAGACAACACATACAAGTCCAACTGTTAATATTCATGGTGTTCAGCATTATGCTGTGGGGAATATGCCTGGGGCAGTCCCTTTTACGTCTACCGAAGCTCTTGTAAGTGTTACTTTGCCATATATTCAAGGGATTGCAGGTCGTGGTCTAGAGGCTGCTGTAACTGAAAGGCCAGAACTTCTTTCAGGCTTAAACACAATTAATGGTTCAATATGTCACCCTGGAGTAGCCAAGGCATTAGGTATGCCAACAAGACATCCAATGGCATGTTTAAGCCTTTAGTGAATATTATTAATGCTCCTGATTGGTCTTGATAATGATTCTAATGAAATACCTTCTCTCATAGCTGCAATAAAACCTGCTGCATGTAGATAATTATCAGCACAAATAATATCAACTCCCTCTTTTCTTAGTTCGTCATAACTGTAACCAAGGGAATCTATAGTTACATTTAATACTGAGGGATTTTTTACAGTTATTATAGGAATTCCCCCCTCAATACATGCCAGAATAGAATCACCACCAATAGCGGAGTCAGGGACTACTGCCGCACCTACATCATTAATAGTTATTAGATTTTTAAACTTCATACAATTATTTTCATAATTAATTTTAGAAGTATCTACCAAATCAGGAGCTGTACTCAATCCATTTAAGACACTTGGTAAAAAAGTAAACCCTATTTCCTCTGCTGCTGCACGAGGATCTAAATCAGGCTTCAATTTAAGAATATTTAAGGCCGGGGAATGAGCACATGGGAGGCCCAATTCTCGAACTAATAAATGACTTAAAATAGCCTCAGTTCCAGAGAGGGTATCAACTCCCTTCCCTAAACGGTATTTATCTAACCCCTCTTGATCAAAGCACTCAGGGAACCTTGTTACTACTGCAATGGCAGTGGCTCCTTTTTCTTTTAATAACTTGCCACATTTTATAAGTATGTTTGGATTCTCAATATCTCCCCAACTAACTCCAACAGAAGATTTCTTTAAAACTATCTTTAGTGGGTAGTCTGTAATTTCTACCAAGCTAATATCTAGACCTAAACTCGCTCTACATGCATCAACAACTTGTAGGTGCCTATTCTTCAATTCATCATCTATCCCTGAATCTAAAAGTAGACCAATTCTTTGTTTTTGCACCTTTTGCAATCCAATTTGACCTGATGAAAATTTATCAAGAGCAAATCCTTCCACATATAATATCCTTTGATCTGGGTAATACAGCGACGCCGCATTCATAATATTAGGATGAGTAATCAAACACCCACTTACAGATGCAAGTAATCTCGCAAAAGGAATTGCATCTCCTGCAAAACCACCAATATCGCAACCAATACCTGTTGGAATAATCATTAAAGTAGGAAAAGCTTGCTTTTTGTACAATTTTTGTAAATTTCTAAATCTTATAAAATAAAATTAATAATATATTTTCTGCAAAGGCATAACTAAAGCTATTCTTTATTGATAATTATACCTTCAATTTTTATAAAATTCTTCTCAAGTGAGGTTATTGACCATCTTAAAAATTCACCGTAAGGTTTGATTTGAGTTAGTAACCATGAGCGAAAATTTTTGATATCTAAATCTAATGGTTTCTCTAATTGAATTTCTATAAATTTCAGTTTCATATATTTTTTTATGTTATTTCAATTTAAGTTATCTCAATAATTACACAGAAGAACCACCAACCACTTCAAGTATTTCTTGAGTAATTGCAGCTTGTCTAGCTTTATTATAATCAAGAGTTAAAGTCTTAGCTAATTCCTTTGCATTATCACTTGCATTATTCATAGCAGTCATTCTACTTGCTAATTCAGAAGCAGCAGATTCCTGTAAAGCTCTTAAAAGTTGATTTTGTAAATATAAAGGAAGTAATGAATTCAAAAGCTGATCAGGGCTCTGTTCAAAAATAATATCAGAGGGTAATTTTGGTTGTTCATTTGCAGGTGGATCTTCTTTTTCAATGACTAATCGACTATCTTTAGTAGTTAATCTGAAGATCTCATCATCTGATTGAGCTATTCCCTGAGGATCGAGAGGCAAAAGTGTCTGAATTACTGGATTACAATTAACTAAGCTTATAAATTTTGTATAAATAACTTCAACTCTATCAGTAGTTTCTGAAATAAAGGTTGATAACACCTCATCAGTAATAGACCCAGCATCATCAGCAGTAGGAACCTGTTCTAATTCTTTAAAAGTTGATTTAATTTGATATTGAGAAGATCTGTTTTGGAAATAGGTAATTGCTTTCTTGCCAATTAGAACAAGATTTACATTGAAACCTTGTTGCTTTAATTCTGCATATCTTGCCTCAGTCTTTTTTATGATATTGGCGTTATAACCTCCACATAAACCTCTATCAGCAGTAACTGAAAGAATAGTAATATTTGAAACTTGCCTATTTTTCAAAAGTGGGGTATCAGCTGATTCAAACTGAAGCCTTGATTGTATATTTTCTAAGACCCTCGCCAAGCGATCAGCAAAGGGCCTACTTTGGAGGACTTGAGCTTGAGCTCTTCTAACTTTTGCAGCAGCCACTAATCTCATGGCTTCTGTTATTTTTCTTGTGTTTTTTACCGAGACAATTCTGTCTCTTATTTCTTTTAAGTTTGCCATTTGATTTTAAATAAAGTCTAATTAAGCAGTTGCCAACATTGTTGATGTAACCTCTTTGATTGCATCTTTCAACATTGTTTCAGAAGCCTCACTAAGGACTTTCTCAGAAAGGATGTTTTCTATGAACTCAGTTTTATTAGTCTTTAAGTAATCTCTTAATTCACGCGCAAATTTTGTTACATCTTCTTCAGGGACATCATCAATAAGACCTTTAACACCTGAATAAACTATGGCGACTTGTTCAGCCAAATTAAGTGGTTCAAATTGAGCTTGTTTAAGTAGTTCTCTTAATCTTTTTCCTCTTCCTAATTGCTTCTGAGTAGCTTCATCCAAATCAGAAGCAAATTGAGAAAACGCTGCCAACTCATCAAACTGGGCTAACTCTAATTTCAATGTTCCAGCAATTTTTTTAATTGCTTTAGTTTGAGCTGCACCACCTACTCTACTTACGGAAATACCAACATTGATAGCTGGTCTTAACCCTGAGTTAAAAAGATCTGAACTCAAGAAGATCTGACCATCTGTAATAGAAATTACATTAGTTGGTATATAAGCTGATACGTCTCCTGCTTGAGTCTCAATAATGGGTAGTGCTGTCATAGAACCTCCTCCCATAGCATCAGAAAGCTTTGCAGCTCTTTCTAAAAGACGACTATGACAATAGAATACATCTCCTGGATATGCTTCACGTCCAGGTGGTCGTCTCAAAAGTAATGACATTTGCCTATATGCCTGTGCTTGCTTCGTCAAATCATCATAAATCACCAAAGTTGGTTTGCCTTGGTACATAAAGTGCTCAGCGATAGCTGCGCCTGTGTAAGGAGCCAAATACTGTAAAGCTGCAGCTTCTGAAGCACTAGCACTAACAATGATTGTGTAATCTAATGCACCTTTTTCTCTTAAGACTTCAACCACATTTGCTACTGAAGCAGATTTCTGACCGACTGCAACGTATACGCAAACAACGTCTTGACCTTTCTGGTTGATAATCGTATCAATTGCTATCGCTGATTTCCCAGTTTGTCTATCACCGATAATTAATTCTCTTTGGCCTCTGCCTATAGGAATCATTGCATCTATAGAGGTGATACCAGTTTGCATGGGCTCGCAAACAGATTTACGTTTGATAATGCCTGGCGCAATTGATTCAATTAAACGAGAGTCTGTTGTTGCTATATCTCCTTTCCCATCAATCGCTACCCCAAGTGGACTTACTACTCGTCCCAACATGGCTTCACCAACAGGTACAGAAGCTATCTTTCCAGTAGCTTTAACGGTACTGCCCTCTTGGACACCAATTCCTTCGCCCATTAAAACAACACCAACATTGTCATCTTCAAGGTTTAATGCAATTCCTTCGGTCCCATCTTCAAACTCAACTAATTCTCCTGCCATGACTTGTTCTAAGCCATAAATACGAGCTATTCCATCACCAATTTGGAGAACAGTTCCAACATTGCTAACAGAAACAGATTTATCATAATCAGCTATTTGTTGCTTAATAATTGAGCTGATCTCGTCGGGACGTATAGAAACCATGGAAATAAAAAATTAAGTGTGATTTAGTGGGGAGTAGTGGGTGAAAGATAGAGGTTTGTTTAGCCTACTTTCGCAAGCTTTAAACCAAGTCGGCGAACCTGTCCGGCAAGGCTTGCATCGATAACTTTTGAACCAACATTGACAATAAATCCTCCTATTAAAGATTTATCAACTGTAATGTTCAACTCAAGCCTATCAGTGCCTGCAATTGATTTAACTTTACTCAACAGCAAATTCTTTTGATCTTCATCTAAATCATTCGCTGTTGTAACGGTTGCAAGAGCAATATTTCTTTGCTCTCTATAAAGCTCTAACAACCTTTCAAGTACTGAATCAAGCAAACCTATACGATTTCGATCAGCTAATAGTTTCAACAAATTTAGAAATGAAACTGAAAGCTCAGAAGAAAATAATTTCTCAAGTGCTTTTTTCTTTGCTTCAACCTCAAGAACAGGTGAAGCCATAGCTTGCCTTAGCTCAGGAGAGTTTTTCCAAATTTCCAGAATAGATTTTGATTGCTCAACAACTGAATCAACATCATTTTGACTTTCTGCTAATTGCAAAAATGCTTCAGCATAAGGAGTTGTGATTGTATTAAGAAGAGGCATTATTCAGCTCCAATATTATTAATTGACTGCATCAAGAAATCGTCTTGAACTTGCTTATTAAGCTTATTTGGTAATGACTCCAAAGCCTTTTCAATAGCCATTTGAGCTACTTCTTTCCTAAGTTGAGCACTTACTCTAGAGGCCTCTGCATCAAGATCAGACACAGCTCCTTGTTTAATGCGAGCCATCTCTTCAATTGTTCTCTTTTCACTTTCAGAACGGATTGCTTCAGCTCTTGTTTGGCAATCAGATCTGATTTTTGCTGCTTTGATTTCGGCATTTGAGAGTTCCTTTTTAGCCTCAGCCAAAGCGTTTATCGCAGTTGATAAAGAAAGTTCTGCGTCTTTTAGATCATTTAAAATTGACGATCTTCGTCTTTCAAGTATGCTCCCCAGAAACCCTGGCAGAAACTTATAAAGACCAAAAATAACTACTGCAAGATTGATGATGTTGGTTTCAAACAAGTTAAGATTGAGACCAAAACCTTCAGTAGCAAAATAAGTTAAGTAATTCATCTTGCTCCCAATAACCTGTTTACGATTAAATCACTGATTTGATCAGAGTCTTCAGTGAGTTTGCTCAAAGCATCGTTACGTTGAGAGTCAATCTCAAATCGAGCTTTTTCTCTTGAAGAATTTGCATCAGCATTTGCTAGTGCTAAAGCTTCTTTGTAAAGATTTTGTGAGTCCTCTTCAGCCTCGTTAATCACCTTCTGAGCTGCAAGTCTTGCCTCCTTAAGTTGATTTTTTAAATCAGATTCAAGTTGCTTAACTTCCTCAAGCTTTTTCTTAGCTTCTGATCGACTGGTGTTTATAAAATCTTCTCTTTCCTCTACCACCTTTCCAACAGGTTTAAAGAAAAGTGAATTGAGGATAAAAGTTAGGATTACAACCTGCACTGCCATTAAAGGCAGTGTTGCATCGAAGTCAAAAAGACCTCCTTCAGTTGCTCCAAAAAAAATCAAACTAGTCATTTAATTGACATGTGTTAAAGCTTGCAATATGCGCCTTAATCAAAAATTAATTTAATTAAGGCAATTCAGGTGATTAGAAAAATTAACCGGCGAAGGGGTTTGCAAATAAAAGTACTAAAGCGACCACAAGACCATAAATGGTTAGTGATTCCATGAAAGCAAAAGAAAGAAGCAATGTGCCTCTGATTTTCCCTTCGGCTTCAGGTTGGCGTGCAATACCTTCTACAGCTCCTTGAGCAGCGCTACCTTGGCCGATTCCTGGGCCAATTGCTCCTAAGCCTACGGCTAATCCAGCAGCGACAACAGAAGCGGCAGTTGTGATGGAATCCATGATTAAAGTTTGATAATTAAATGAAGTGAGAAAACGCTTTAAAGCGATTTGGTGATGGACCGGGAGTTTATACCTGCGTGGGGGACATCTCATAATAATTTTGAGATGGGCCTGTTATACAACGGACCTACGCGCAGATTTAAGCAGCAAAAGATACTTTAAAAAGTATCCTTCATCGCACCTAATGGTGCTCTTCGACAGCCTCTCCTATGTAATAAGCAGCGAGAGTCGCAAAAATCAATGCCTGAATTGCACTAGTAAATAATCCTAAAAACATTACTGGGACTGGTAAAACCAAGGGAACCAAAAATACTAGGACTGCTACTACTAACTCATCAGCTAAAATATTCCCAAATAATCGAAAAGATAGTGATAAAGGTTTTGTAAAATCTTCAACTATTTTGAAGGGGAGCATTATTGGTGTCGGATGGACATAATATTCAAAATATCTGAGACCTTTATTACTTAAACCAGCATAAAAATATGACAGCGAAACTAAAAGTGCCAATGCGACAGTTGTGTTTATATCTGCTGTTGGAGCACCAAGTTCACCACTAGGGAGTTTGATAATTCTCCATGGAACTAATGCTCCTCCCCAGTTACTTACAAATATGAATAAAAATAAAGTTCCAATAAAAGGCATCCAATCTCTATAAACCTTTTCACCAATTTGAGTCCTTGCGAGATCTCTTATGTAATCCCATAAAAATTCAAGGAGGTTTTGAACTCCTTGAGGATCACGATCCATTTTTTTTGTTCCGATTACGACAAGGGTCAATAATGCTCCTATCACAATCCAAGAAGTCATAAAAACTTGACCGTGAATTCTTAAATTACCTATTTGCCAATAAAGATGTTGACCTACCTCTAATTCAGCAAAAGGAACGAAAAATGGAAATAAACCCATTAGAAATAATAAAAAATCGCTAATTGATAACCTTGAGTTAACAAGGTAATTGATGAAAAATTGCTCATTTTTTGAGCAAAAATTGGATAATCAATGCTGGTTTAAAAACTAGAAAACCCAATAATGCTGTTAATAAATCGATTTGAGAAAACCTTGTCGAGATAAAAAAAAGCAAAATAGGAACTACTAGCTGGGTCTTTGAAACTGAGTTTGAGCTTTTTCCAAGTTTTCCAATACCTCTGGCCAAAAGGCGAAGATACAAAATTCCTGAAAAAGAGCCAATCAGAAGACTTAAAGCAAATTTAAGACTTGCAAAAAAAACTAAAATCAAAACTAAAAAAATAGTTATGAAAATAGTTAGACGAATAGTTCTCAACTGTAAGAGAGCGTATTCATCAGTGGTTTCAGAAGAAAAAAGTTTTTTAAACTCTTTAA
>MDTG01298035.1_pt1 | contig 26284 bp, 23 predicted proteins | sample 811421 | NCBI WGS metagenome assembly MDTG01 (sample SAMN05326645, study PRJNA326480) | marine metagenome | isolation source: seawater | place: Pacific Ocean: South East | collected 2011
GAATAATAGGTTTTAAATGTCAGTTTTAAATCGTGGTTGGTTATACGACTCAATAACAAGAAATCAAGATAGTGGTTCAGTTTCATATCGTTGGACTCATGGAGCTAATGATGTGTATATGGGTGCTGGTATCATGTACTTTTCGATACCATATTTCCTTAAGGCCGAAACTTGTGTATGTTTAGGAAGTGGTGGTGGATTTGTTCCAAGACTCATGACCGATTGTGTATGGGAACTACAAGAGACTAACATGATTGATATGGGTGAGGTTTATGTGGTTGATGCAACGAATGGTGTAAATGGTGAGGTTGATTGGAATGAAGGTGATAGTTTCTTAAGGGAAAAGTTCAACCCAAAGTTTTTAAATACCACTACAGAAGAGGCCTTTTATAAATTTTTTGTAAAAAGGGATATAAAAATAGATTACCTGCATATAGATGCAGACCATACCTATGAGGGTGTGAGGAAGGATTTTGAGTTATATTCAACATTGATGAATGAAAATGGAATAATAAGTATTCATGACACCGACAAAAAATATTGGGATAACTTTGAAACCTATGATGGAGAACCCCATGATACTTGTTACGGCCCATCAGATTTTATTAAGGAGATACCCATCGAGTGGGAAATGTTTAACCTTTTTGACCACAGAAACAAATCTGAAAAATTATCAACAACTGGATTAACTTTACTGAGAAAGCATAATGATTAGTTTACCACATTCTATTACAAAACTTACCGATGATGACATCAAAAATATTAATAAGTTATATCAACATTGGGACGAACCACAACATGAAGTTTGGGTAGCAGAGGCGATATCCGAAAAGACTAGCGAATATATAGAACATTATTGGAAAGAGTTCGAGTCCTTAACCCAAAGTCATGGTGTTGGCCCTAAGGCAGCAGAAATTTGGATTCGTTCGCAACTTGAAGAATGGCAAGGGCATGAATCCGAATGGGTTAACGACAGACTTCGTGAGTATGTACCAAGATCATTTGAAGAAATGTTAGATACCCTTATTTGGTTGGAACAATGTGAAACACATAGATCCGAGTTTATTGATAATAGTTTATCCTTTTATAAAAATAGAGGTTGGGATATACCAAGTGCCCAAGAAGAATGTGAAGAAAGATTGATACTTGAAGAATGTGAGAAATTTAGGTCAGAATTTGTTGATAGGGAAATTCAAAGATTAAAAGATGAGTATCTACTAAGGAATCCGAAGGAAGAGTTCAAGAATAGAATGGACTTGCAATATTTTGAAAATGAGGTCAAGGACAAAGATAAGATAGCAAACAAGGACACATTTTGGGATATGGTTTCGATACATGGTTTAGAAAACAATCAGGTACTCAAGGAAGAATTAAACAAGGTCGGTAATGGTTTTTGTTTAGCAAAGTGGAACCAAGTAAGTATTCTCTTACAGACTGGTCAGACACATAGCTGTCACCATCCAACACCTCATGTTGTTCCTATGAAAGAATTGGAAGCAGACCCATCGGCACTTCACAATACACACCACAAAAAACTTCAAAGAAAATCTATGTTACAAGGTGGTAGACCACCTGAATGTGATTATTGTTGGAATGTAGAGGATTCTAATCCTGATTCCTTTAGTGATAGAGTTTTCAAAAGTGGTGAGGCTTGGGCGTTTCCATACTTTGATAAGATTAAAAAGTCTGACCCGATGGAAAGTGTTCAACCGAGTTATGTCGAGGTAAGTTTTTCAAACCAATGTAATATGGCCTGTGGGTATTGTGATGTCAAGAGCAGTTCAAATTGGCAACATGAGATAAAGAAAAAAGGACATTATCCAACGAGTGGAATGTACAACAATACGGAATGGATGGAACGAGATGGAATTGTTCCCATACCACATACAAAACCTAATCCATACAGAGACGCCTTTTGGAAATGGTGGCCTAACTTGTTTCCAACATTACATACATTTAGGGTTACTGGTGGAGAACCTATTCTACATAAAGATATGTTCAAGGTTCTTGATTACATCATAGAGAATCCAAAGGTCAATCCCATGATTGAGATGTCGGTAAATAGTAATTTATGTGCACCACAAGATATGGTAGAGGAGTTCATTGACAAGGTAAAGTTTATTACAGAAAATGACTTGGTTTGGAATTTCGCATTATTCACGAGTATAGAATCTTGGGGAGCACATGCAGAATATATGAGAGATGGAATGGATACCGAAAGGTTTTGGAATAACTTGGATATGTTTTTGACAAGATGTGAGAAGCCTGAGGCCACCATTATGGCAACTTATAACCTTACGAGTGTTCCCACATACCATGAAGTTATCAAAAGGGTTTTCGAAATTAAAAAGAAACACTATAATGGAAAACGATATAGACACTATAGTGTGATATTAGATACATCTTATCTTAGACAGCCTGAATTTTTACAGATTAGGTTATTATCTACAAAATGGATTGATAAGATTAGACAAGATGTTGAATTGATGGAAAGTTTTAGTGAAGAAAAATACACCCATATCTACGGACACGGACATTGTGGATTTTATGACTTTGAAAGGGAAAAACTTCGTAGACTATTAGATTGGGTTGATGCACCATTGGATGATGTGAATTGGTTGATTAAAATGAGAAAAGATTTTGTACTGTTCATAGATGAGTACGATAAAAGACGAGGAAAAAACTTCAAAGAAACTTTTCCTGAAATGATTGACTTTTATAATATGTGTAAAGGATTGTTATGAAAAAATTGACAACAAAACAATATGAAGATTTCTCGATGGGCGGGAAAGTTCCAATTATAAGTGAGACCGATAATGATGATATTCATGCAGAAAGTGGTGTATATGTAATAGAGGATAAAAATATCAGTAAAATGATGAAGGCCATATCTGATAAAAAACATATGAAGTTATCGAAAGATGGTAAGTTAGGTTCATCATACAAAGAAGTTGATATTTTCTTTAGACTTATCTGTGATGGTGACAAGGGATATGACTTCAAAGGTAAGAATGTTCTAATTGTTGGAACTTCCAATGGATGGTATGAGGCTTGGGTTCTTGCATATGGTGGAACACCCTATGTTCTTGAATACATGAACATAGAGTATGATGGTGATAGAATAAATTATATAGATATGAAACAGGCTAAAAAATTATCCAAGAAAAAAGGTTTTCAGTTCGATTATTGTATATCCTTTTCTACATTTGAACATTCAGGTCTTGGTCGTTATGGTGATGAAGTAGATGCTGATGGTGACTTGAAGGCGATGGATGAGGTTCGTGATTTACTACCAATCGGAGGACAATTGTTTTTGGCGGTTCCAATCGGAGTTGATAGAGTCGTATATCCGATGCACAGAATTTATGGTGCTGAAAGGGCACCTTACTTATTCAACCAATGGCACTTAAAGGGTATATCAGGTTTTTGGTGGTTTCAATTCAAGGGTGATTTTGGAGTTGGACACCAACCTATCTTTATTTTGGAAAAAGATAATGAGGTTTTTTACAATGTGGATTTTTATAAAGATTTGATTAGATTTGGAATGGTTTCTCATATTGCAAATATGTTAGATATATTTTAATGAAACCAAACCTCGTAACAGTTTGTGGCCACAACACAACTATGTTAAGACATATGTTGAATCACTACAAGGATATTATTGATGATATTTTCGTTGTTGTATATTTATCATCAGACAAAGATAAGGTTTTATCAGAAGTTAGAGAAATCACTCGTGACTTAAATGTGGATATCCATAAACAAATTATTGAAGAACCATTTAATTGGGAAAGGGTTACAGAGTTATACAATGAAACAAAGTTATTAAAACCAGATGATTGGTGGATAGTTGCAGATGATGATGAATTTCATGTATATCCGAAACCAATAAATGAACTGATAGAACACTGTGAGGAGAATGGTTATCAATTTATTACTGGAGCGTTTTTAGACAGAATAGGTGAAAAGGGTATATTTCCAAAGATAGATGATGATAGTGATATTTGGAAAGAGTTTCCACTGGCAGGAACATTCAGATATCCTATCTCAAACGCCTGTCCTAACAAGACAGTGGTCATGAAGGGAACCATACAGGTAACAAATGGACAACATTACGCTTGGGTTAATGACCATCAAGACACTTATGGTGATAATTGGATGAGTGATTTAAGATATCCTGTTGGTAATTGTTTCATACAAGTCAATCATTTTAAATGGGATGTTTCGGTTTTAACAAGATTAAAGGAAGTGGCTTTTAATAAGAATGAATACACCTATCATTGGGAATATAGAAAGATGTTTGATTACATCATGGATAATTATGGACGAATCAATATTAAAGATAAAAGATTTATGATTGAGAGATGTGGAAAAAATTATAATGATTATTCACAATGGGATAAAATTAGGGTACAGGCTTTAGAATATAGAACATGAGTAAATTAGCGGTTATAATACCTTACAACGAGGAACATATCAAAGACTTCACAGAACATTTTAGTGCCGTAGTTGAACAAAAAGGATTTTACTATAAATTAGTTTTTATTAAACAAAGGAAATCAACTCGGCCTCTTAACAAAGGAAAACTTTTTAATATTGGATATTCTTTGATGAAAAATCAATTCGATTACTTTTGTTTTCATGATATAGATTTTATACCATTATCAAACTATGATTATACTCCAAGCGATGTTCCAACATCACTTTTATCAGGATTATATCCGATAAAATTTGGAGAACATATGGACATTAAAGATTTTGATGATTTTGATTTAATAAATCAAACATACTTTGGCGGTGCCGTATTATTTGATAAAAAACATTTTGAATTGATAAATGGATATTCAAATGATTATTGGGGATTGGGATACGAGGACATGGATATATTATTAAGGTTAGTTACTAAAAGAGTGAGGTTAAGGTCAGTAATAGAAAGACCTTTAAAAAAATCTTACGCAACATATAATGGTGTAAATTCTTTTTCTGCAGTAACTCCAAACAATAATGTATTAAGAAAGTGTACATCCAATTCGTTTTCAATGTCTGTTTGGTTTCGTGTGGATGATTATCCTGAATACTCTGCAGATGTAGATAACAATAGATGTGAATATTTTTTATTTGGTAGGCCAGGTTATCATACAGGTCTATCCATAACAAGTGAGGGGAGACTCAAAGGTGTTGTATGGAGTAAGGAAAAGACACCATCGGTAGTTACTTCGAAACCTATCAGAAAAAAAGAATGGCATCATGGGGCACTTATAGTTGAATTAGAAAATTTAAGTGTCTCTTTATATTTAAACGGACAATTGGTTAGTCAAGAAACAGTAAATTCAAATTTGAATGACTATTTAGGAAAGAACTTTTACATTGGAGTCGGTAACCCAACCACGAGTTATTGGAGAAGTTTTTTGAAAGGTGATATTTCCGACATTGGATTATGGGGTGTAGCATTAAATCAGACTGAAGTTTCGAGAGTATTCGAAGATGGTATAACAAATCGTTCAGGTAAATATAACACATCACAATTACCTGTGATGCATCATAATTTTGAATGTGGATATGATGATATAGTTTTTGATATGAGTGGAAATGGAAATCACCTCTCTAATAAAAATGTTGAGTTGGGTAAAAAATGGAACAAAAAATCAAAAGAAAGATATTTACCTTATAGAAGAGAAGGTTATTATGGTTATATAGGAAATGTTGACGAATTAAACGAGATAAGTCAACCAAACGAAAGTCACCATCCAGCTGTCAACACCAATAAGCATATTTTTAATAAAAAGGTAATAAATTTCGAAAAAAATATGGACAAGGACGGATTAAATAATACAAGATTTAGAATTGTCAATAGAGAAAACTACAAAGACAAACACGAAATAATAGAAGTTGTAATATAAGGAGAAAAAGTTATGGCTACAAAGAAAACAGATGCTAGAGATGTGTTAGATACAAAATCTAATGATTCTACATCAAATGAAATAAACACATTGGTTGTCAAGAGTCTAACCAACTTAGAAGAAAAGGTAGAGGCCATTGATTGGAAACTTTGGGAAATATACAACATAATAAAAAGTTATGTTGAGAATCCTTCGGTTCCACAGCCCACTCAACCACAGGCAAATGCCAGTGATGTGGCAACAGAGTTAGCAAAACTACTTGGTAATTCTGATGGTGAGAAAAAATCGGTGGTCAAAAAACTATTCGGATAGACATTGTTAATTAAAGACCCAAAACTCGCTATTATTGTTCCGTATCGTGATAGAGAAGAACATCTTGCTAGATTTGTGCCTCACATGGATAAGTTTTTATCTGAAAGAAATATCGAACATAAAATTTTTGTAATCGAACAATCAGATGAGAGACCCTTTAATCGTGGTAGGTTACTCAATATCGGATACAAAATTGCCGTTGAACAGAAATTTGACTACTTTTGCTTTCACGATGTTGATATGTTACCAGAAGATGATTCATGTGACTATTCTTGGGTAGACAAACCAACACATCTTTCTTCAAAATTAAGTAAGTTTAATTATAAACTAATATATCCTGAATATATCGGTGGTGTTACTTTGTTTAACAAGGAACACTTTGAATGGATAAATGGTTTCTCTAACAAGTATTGGGGTTGGGGATTTGAGGATGACGATTTACTTTATAGATGCCGACAAGGTGGTATCCCATTGGAGCAACAATGGGTTGGAAGAGGCAAGAAAACAAAATCAACCATAATGGATGTGATGGAATTTACTGGTAAGGATTATTGTGAGATACCAATCACGAACACAATATCGAACACTTTAGATGCGTCATTTACATTAGAGGCTTGGGTAAAACCAAGTGATGATTTAATTTTAAATGATAATAAACATTATGATGAATTTCATGTATTCACTCGGCCAGGCCATCACACTGGTATAGCGTTCACAAGTGGATTACAATATAAGGCAAGTTTATGGGATTCTTCAAATGACCAACACATGGTTGTCTCGGATAGAACCAACTCACAATGGTCTCATGTCGTGTTTGTATTAGACCACTTGACTAAAAGATTAAGATTGTTTGTCAATGGTCAAGAGACAAATAATTCTCCAACAGAATTCTACTCCCCACAGAGAAAGGTAAATGTTGTTCCATATTATATCGGATGTGCTAATCCACACGCAAAAGATGGTGATGAGGGTTATTTCAAAGGAATGGTTGCACAAATAACCATGTGGAATAAGGCCATAGGTTCAAATGAGGTAAAATCAATCTTTAATAATGGTGTTCCATATGTATCTACCAAACAAAAAACCTATACGGGTTGGAAATCAGGTTCGGAGGTATATAAATCAGCTAAAAATGTAGTAGGATATTGGGATTTCGATAATGTGGTCAACGGAAAGATTGTCGATAAGAGTGGTAATGATAATCATGCGATAATCAAGGGTGGTATTTTGACAGAGGAAACATTACAGGTTGGTTCAGATATACTCATACCAAGTAGAAGGGATGGAAAGTTCAGTTGTTTAGAACATGATGAGAATGGTTGGTCAAATACAAAGTATGTATATCATGAATCTCGTCAGAATCAGATACATTTTTTTAACAAGGTACGAAGAGGACTCGATGATTACAAAAAAGATGGATTGAGTTCATTAGACTACGAAGTAGTAAATAAAGAGACTTTTTTAAACAAACATGAATTTATAAGCATATCATGACACAGAATGAAATTAAAATCATATCCAAGAAACTATGTGAATCTACTGATAATGGAGATTTTGAAGGTACTTGGTTAGAATTTGAGGATGTAGATGAAACTCAATCTTCATTCATATATGATGAAGTACTCGATAAAATTATTGTTGATTTTGGAACTGAGTCCATGACTAATGAGTTGGCTGATAGGTGGGAAAAGTATTGTGTTGAAAATGAGATACCAATTGATAAAATTTTAATATTGAATTTAAACGCAAGACATGAGAGAGAATATTTACATACCACACAATACTTTCTTTATAGATGTAAAAATATATTGAATAATAAACTTCCCTATCCTTTGGCCGGAGAGTATGGTGAAGGTTGGAGTTATTCTTGGAATGAAAATTACGGAAAGGTAGATTTAAATTCACCAAAGGAAAAGATTTTTAATTGTTTGAATTATCATTTTCACCTACATCGTGATTTTGTATGGGATTGGTTGGAAGAAAATAATCTGTTAAGATATGGATTCTGCTCTTATCGAGATAAAGGTATTGAACTACCAAAGGGTTATGAGTTGGAAGATGTATATACTGATTTATGTGATTGGTCATTTGGGACATTCAATCCAATAGTTACCGAAAAATCATACTTTAGTGTTATCACAGAATCCCATCATGAATTTTCAAATGATGATGGTCTACTGATAAGTGAAAAAACCAGTAAAGCACTTGTATCCCACCCATTCATCGTGACTGGTAATTATGGTTTGTTAGAGTATCTTAGAGATAAAGGATTCGAAACATATCCTGAACTATTTGATGAGAGTTATGATAAACAAGGTGACCCAACTAAAAGATTAGAAATTGTATTAGAAAATATAAAAAGGTTATGTGAAATGGATGAAACAGAATTGAAAAAACTATATGATTCAGTAATATGGAAAGTCGAACATAATAGAAATGTAATGAAGGAGTATCCAATCGACCCACTCATAGAAAGATTAAAAGATAAGTTTCCAATAGTAGATGGACATTCTAAATTTAACGGACACTTGAGTTACTAATGAGTAAGAAACTGGCAATATGCGTTCCACATTATAATAGAAGGGAACACCTTTCTAAATTTATCCCACACATGGATGAGTTTTTTAAGGATAAGGATATCGAGTATAAGATATTTGTAGCAAATCAAGTTTATCCTGATTCGGTAAGTGGTTTCAATCGTGGTATATCTAAGAATGTTGCATTTGATGTCGCTCGTAAGGAAGGATTTGATTACTTTTGTTTTCACGATATTGATATGTTGCCAGAGGACGATACCTGTGATTATTCATATCCTGATAAGGTTGAACATTTAGCAGTTCATGTCAAACAATTTGATTACGGATTGAAGTATCAAGAGTATTTTGGTGGTTGTATATTGTTTACTAAAGAACACTACGAACAAATCAACGGATACTCCAATGGTTATTGGAATTGGGGTATGGAAGATGATGACATACTATATAGAGTTAAACAGAAAGGATTGGCAAACGAAACTTTCATGACTCATGAGGAAAACAATGAAATAAATTTTGTCAGACTTAATGGATTGAGTGACTATATTAAAATAGTTCCAAACGACCATATTAGAGAACTCACGAGTGATAGTTTCACATGGTCGGTCATGGTAAGGTCAGAGGATAGGTTTGACATCCCTAAATACTTGATAGGAGATGTCGAAAATCGTAAGTTTATCCATCAATATATCTTAGGCCGTCCAACCTTTCAAATGGGATTGGGTTGGGATAATTCAGATGCTTACTCATTTGGTCTGTTTGACCAAAAAAACAGCCATTCCTATATGTGGATAAAGAGACCACCTGATGTATGGACACATCTTATGGTTACGGTAAATGTGGATACACAAGAGATAAGATTTTACCTTAATGGTGAGGAGTCGGATTCAAGATTCGGACATGGTTCTCAATCACCATTAGGATTTCAAGCACCATTAAAAAGATATGGTGGTAATCCTTATTACATAGGGGTTGGTGACCCAAGACAAGAAGATCAAATTTACTTTTCAGGTGATATTGGACAGATTTGTATGTGGGACAAATGTTTGAATGACAATGAGATAAAAGAGTTTTACTCAACAGATTACCCAGTACCACTCAACACCAAACTATATTATGATTTTTCGAATGTTGAGAATGATGTTGTGTATGATAAAAGTGGGTTTAACAACAATGGTTTTTTAGAGGGGTGTTTTGTCGATAAGGAAAATCTGAATAAAATATCCAATACCATTTTACCATTCAGAAACAGGCCAGGTAGATTCTTCTCTCAAGACCATAAACGAAACGACATGGTCGGTGGAAAGTGGGTTCATCAGCACGATACGAGTATAAACGAGAGAAGGTTTGTTGAAGAAGTACAAGGTGGTATCATCAACACGGATGATGATGGACTCTCAGATTTGAATTATAATGTTGTAAAAAAGGAAAAGTTATTCGATACACATCATGAAATTATTGATTTTAGGTGTGAGTGTGATATACCTGACCATGTGGAGTATTGATGATTTTTGCTTTTGACCATCCTAAAGGTTTTTTCAAAGAAGATACTTGGAGACCGACAGAACATGGTGATAAATTCAATGGATTGGATGATTTACCAGAAGACCAATATGCTTGGTATGGGCCAGCACCACCACACCTGAATGAGTTATTGGATGAATTTAATATTGACTATAAGATAGTATCAACTCAACAGGCTGTTAGGGATAAAAAACCTTTTTATTATTTACTCGAAACCCAAGGCCCACCCGAAGGTTGGTTAGGAACATGGTCAAGTTCAAAGAACACATTACTATCAGGTATAAGTCATGACGCACTCAAGGCTGTACAAGATAAATTGTGTAAGATAGTACTTTGGTCTGCGAACGAAGGATATGACCCATTTCAATTCAAAATATTTGATAGGATTCACGAAGAGATTCACAACCTCAACATAGATAGTAAACAATTCATATTTGTTTCGGCAAACCTCAACATTCAAATACTATATGGTGTATGGAGAAAATTAGACAATACGGGTAAGGTCATAAATGTCATACCATTTAACAATGAGATATTTGATGATTATAGTAAAATGCAGCCTATCGTAAAATTCGACAAGGAGTCAAGTGAAAGGGATAAGTATTTTTTACTTTTGAATAGGGCTCCAAGAATACATAGGATGGCATTCATTTCATGGTTACATGGTAGAGATTTATTGAAAAATACCTTGACTTCGTATCCATCAAAAGAATTAGCACCATTTCCATTCAGTAAAAATTCACATCTGTCAGAATATTTTAGACATCATTTACATACAAGTAAAAAAGTAAAAAGTGATTCCATGAAGGCATGGAAAGATTTGAGTGAGAATCATCTACCATTAGTTGTGGATGTTGAAGAATGGCAAACAAATCATTATGGTACAAGTTCAGATTGGTTATACACCAAAACCTTTTTTAGTGTTATAACAGAATCCATATACAGTGAAAATTCATTATTTATTGACGAAAAGACCTACAAGCCGATGCATAATTACCATCCTTTTATCATACTTGGTACTCCACACTGCCTAAAGAAACTAAAAGAGTGGGGATTTAAAACCTTTTCAACTTGGATAGATGAATCATACGATGAAGAATTTCATCCTGGCCTAAGAATGGAAATGATTGTGAATGAAATTGATAGATTGACTCAACTTTCAATATCAGAATGGAAATCCATATACAAGGAAATGATACCAACTCTTACCCATAATAAAAAACAACTTGAGAATTCTGAAAATAAACATCTTGTTGATGAAATGGTAAAAAAGTTATGAATTATAATGTGGTTCATCTTACAGATAATACAATAGAAGGGACTTTATTTGATAGGTTCGGTAGAAATAATTTCATTGATAGATTTATATTGGAATTTGAAGATGTGTTGATTGATGATGTGATTGAAAATGATTATTCGAAAAATTTCATTCTCGTAGATTTGGTTTATAGTATGGAAGGCGAGCAATGGAATCTTTTAAAAAAATACGGCAAAAAAATTCAAAAATTATTAAAAAGAAAGAATTTTGTTTTAGTTTTTTGTTATGAGTATGAATCTTTATTGGATAAAATGTTAGATGGTATAAGAAGAAATCTAAGCGATAATGGTATCAATGAAGAAAAAGTCTTCTTGGTAGATTTTAATATTTTCTTTCAAAAAAGTTTTGATATTTGGAATTCAAATCAACCCACGAAATCAAAAATGAATGTTGTATACATTGACACCATGATATTTCAAAACCTTGATGTATTTTTTCCTAATCAAGAAGTTTGCCAGATAAGTCAGTTTGACAAAAGAAAAAGAGATTACAGATTTGTTTGTTATAATAATGACCCAAAAGAATTTCGTGTAAGGTTAGTCAATGATTTATTCAAAAATAAACTTGATAAGTATGGCCTTATATCACTATTAAAAAGTGAAAATCCAATCGTATTGGATATGAAGAATCTCGGTGATTATAGAATCTATCCTCAAGAGCATTTTGAACACACATACTTTAGTGTCATCACCGAAAGTTATTTTTGGACTGAACCAAAGTCCGAATCATATGCATGGATAACTGCACTTACAGAAAAAGTTTTTAAGGGCTTTTTACTCAATCCATTTATACTTATTGGTGGGTACAAATCATTAGAGCATATCAAAAAACTTGGGTTTGAAACTTTCTCTGAACTATTTGATGAAAGTTATGATGACGAATTTGATGCTAATAAAAGATATGACTTGGTATTATCGGAGATAGATAGGGTGTGTAAGATGGATGTTAAAAAGTTAGATGATGTATATCATAATGTTCTTGTAGAAAAGGTAAAGTATAATCAGAATATATACATGAATTACGATAGAAGAAAACATTTTAGAAAATTTTTGGAGCAGTTTAAATGGAACTAAATCTCTTAAAACCCTTTTGGGATGATGAGTTCAAACACTTAGATTACAGAAAGGAGCTATTCAATGATGAATATGCGATAGATAAGTGGAGAGAAAATGGCTATGATAATCCCATTGAATCCTTTTCAGGCCAGATGGCAAACTTTCATGATAAACTACCGAGTTGGAATGATAAATTTATAGAATTTGCTGAAAATATGTATGAGCTCAAAGATATAGGAGTCTGTTATTATAGGATGGGAACGAATGAAGTAATACCTAATCACTTTGATGCATATAATGTATATACTAAGAAGTTTAATTGTAAAACTGAAGATGTACATAAAATACTTTTCTTTTTGGATGATTGGAAGAGCGGTCATTACTTTGAATTGATGGGTCATCCATTTGTGGGATGGGAGAGAGGAAACTTTGCACATTGGACTGGTAAAACGGAACATTTTGCAGCAAACATAGGGACTGAGTTTAGGTACACTTTACAGATTACAGGTCATAAATGATTCAAAATTTCGTTATTTCGAGGACACCCCTCAGAATAAGTTTTGTTGGTGGTGGTAGTGACTTACCATCATTTTATAATAAGTCGAAGTATGGTTGTGTTATAAGTACAACGATAGATAAGTACATTTATTTGATTTTACATCAAAGACATGATAGACTAATAAGAGCAAGCTATTCTAAAACGGAGATAGTTGATGATGTAAATAAGTTAAGTCACGAATTAATCAGAGAGTCTTTATTGAAGTTCAATATTAAAGATTCGATTGAGGTTGTTTCAATATCGGATGTTACGGGGCAAGGAACGGGGCTGGGTTCTTCAAGTTCGTATACGATTGGATTACTTAACGCGTTATCATCTTTGAGTGGAGAAAAGTATAGCAAATATAACTTGGCCGAACTAGCCTGTGAAATCGAAATAGCTAAATGTGGAAAACCAATAGGAAAGCAAGACCAATATGTAACTTCCTTTGGTGGTTTCAATCAAATAGAATTTTATGAGGATATCGTACAAATAAAACCAATACAAATTCCACAAGAAAATTTAATCAAATTAGAAAATAGATTACTATTGTTTGATATGAATATCAGTAGAAAATCCTCGGACATATTAAGAGAACAAGATAATCTATATAATGATAATAACATTAGTATGACAGAAGAAATGGTAAAATTAACCAAACCTTTCAAAAATGCACTAATTAATAATATAGACGATATTGGTTATATAATGAATGAGTCATGGGAAATAAAAAAACAACTAACATCAAAAATAACAAATCCAAAAATAGAAGAAATATATAAACTGGCAATGTCATGTGGAGCCGATGGGGCAAAAGTTTGTGGTGCAGGTGGTGGTGGTTTTCTCCTTGTTTATGTAAAGGAAGAAGACAAGGAACACTTAAAGTCTGTGATGAAAGAATATAAAGAACTAAAATTTGGGTTTGATTATGAAGGAACGAGTATAGTATGAGATTAGGTGAGTTACAAAAAGAAATTTCAATCATAAAGAAAAGGGCTTTTGAATTTAAAGATTTGATTCAGGCTTACGAAAAAGTAATAATCATAGGAAATGGTGGTAGTAATTCTATAGCCTCACACATAGCACAAGACTACACCAAGGCACTTGGAAAGAGGGCGATAAGTTTCTCAGACCCTTCGAGGTTGACCTGCTACATAAATGATTATGGTAGAGATAATGCATATTCTAAATTCATCGAACATTTTTGGGAAGAGGGAACTATGGTGATACTAATTTCATCCTCTGGCAACTCGATGAATATTGTAAATGCGGCTGAATTTTGTCTTGAGAACGATTATCCTTTTATGTCATTCTCAGGTTTTGATAAAGATAATAAATTAAACAGTTTGAAGAGTTATTATTTTAAGTATCATGTCGAATCGCACGATTATGGTGTTGTGGAATCTGCACATTTAATTATGTTACACACTATATTACCTGAGAAAGAGATTCGTGGTGTTGTGGCTGGAGCGTTTGATTTAATACATCCAGGTTATGTAAAGATGTTTGAAGACGCGAGAAAACATTGTACTCACTTAACAGTTGCACTTCATGAGAATCCAAATATTGAGAATAAAAAATTGTCTCCTACACAGACGGTAGAGGAAAGGGAACAAATACTCATGGCCTTAGAAAATGTTGATGATGTAAGAATCTATAATTCAGAATATGCATTGAGTGAATATTTAAAAGTTGGTAAATTTGATGTTAGATTCTTGGGGGATGATTACGAGGATAAAGAAGAATATACAGGTAAAGATTTAGATTTGGAGGTCGTTTTCTTGGACAGAAGTCATGGATACTCAACCACCAAATTAAAGAAAAAAATATCAGAGGATTTTAAGTAATGGTAAATTTGGTAACGACTGTTGGACTCCACCCAATATTACTTGATGCTTTCATAAGACATTACAAATCACAAGGGTTTGAAGACAAGGCATTTCACATCGTTGTGTGGGGTAAGTCTGAAAATGTAGATTTTCCAGCCATAGAAAAGGTTGTCAAAAATCATGGTATCAAAATATATCAGGACATGAGGGATGAACCGATGGGTTCCTTTATTCTTACGGATATCTACAATAATATCACCTCAACCAAACCCGATGATTGGTGGGCCGTAGCCGATGTTGATGAGTTTCATGTATATAATCAAAGTGGTTGGTATGGTCATAGGGTAAGGAGTGATTTAGGTCTTGATAAAGTCATAAAATTTTGTGATGAGAACAAGTATGAATATCATATCGGAATGTTATTGGATAGGATAGGTGTGGATGGGAAGCTTAGTAAATTAGATTACGGAGATAATCCTTTTGAAGTCTATCCGAATGTTGGTTATGTTGCATATAGTGTCAGAAATAATGAGACTGGTAAGGTGGTTTTACAAAAAGGTCATCATACTTTAGGTGGAGGCCAGCACGAAATCCTCAACATGGGACAATGGAGAGACCACTGTTCCAACGAACCTGAACAATTAATACCAGTTCATCATTTTTGTTGGACAGACAAGACCCATCAAGTCAAAAGTGGTATGGTGAGTCAGAAGATGGACGAGATGGGAGAGTGTCAAAAGGTCATAGATTTTGTTGAAGGGGATGAAGATAGGAAAGTGGTAGATTTGGATAAATACAGATATTTCATACAAAAAAATCAAACAAAACAAATCATGGATGTAAGGGCGTTGAACACTTTATTTTACCATTTAGGGGTTGTTGGTGGGCCTGAATCAAATAAGAACTCATTCAAAAAATATGATTTGGTAATGTCTACTCTTTTTTTAAAAGACCCCTATAGGGCAAAACAGTGGATTGAATATCATTTACTACTCGGTGTTCAACATTTTTTTATGTACTATCATGGACGACTAAGTGATTTAAAGGAATTGTTTCCGAAGGATTATGATGTGCTTATGGATTATGTAGATAAGAGTATCGTTACCTTGATAGAATGGAACTGCGGAATTACTTACATAAAAGAAGAAGATAAATACTTATATAAAAGAAAAGAATACTTTAAGGGATGGCATTACGCACAGCACGCTCAAATACAACACATGACAGCAAAAATGTGTAATTCAACAAGGTGGATGGTAAATGTTGATTTGGATGAATTCTTGGTTGTACGAGATTATATCAGTTTGATTCATTATGTAGATGATTTAGAAAAAAAAGGTATAAAGGTTGTATCGTTACCCGAAATATTATCTAAATTGGATAGAGAAGTTAATTACGAGGACTATGATACCAAAAAGGTCAGAGACCTTCCGAGAAAGTATATTGATGGTGTTCAATATCATTCTGTGGTACACGATACTGAAATCACACCTGAACTCGAAGTGTTGGATTTTGAATTGGAAGAACTTTCCAAATATAATACCATCTGTTATGAGTATGACGAAAGTTTTACCAAATACCTATGGAATTGTGAAGCCGTAGATGGGGCTGTTCCTGTTGTACATGATATTCATAGTGGATTCAACGAAGATACTGAAAAATTAGATGAATATCCTGATAATAAGTTGAACCATGAAATTGTACTCAACCATTACAATTATGGTAAAGTTAAATGTTGGGAACGAAAATTAGAAGAATACGAAATTAGAAATATTGAACATAATTATAATACCGAAGAAATGGGTAAAATAAAAGAAATAATAGAGTATCACAAGTCGATGGATGAAGACATTATAGAACATTAAAACAAGGTGGATAATCAATGAGATTAATCAAATGGTTTAAGTACCAAATTTATAAAATTAAGATGCATTTCGCATTTAAAAAGAAAGTCAAGGATTTAAGAAAACGAGACCCATTTATTTACAAGTAAAATGTATAAAAATATAGTAACATCAGGCTGTAGTTTTACAAATTGTGGTATGTCATGGCCGTTTCATATCAACGACAAGAATGTTTATAACATCGGAACGGTTGGTGCAGGTAATAGTTATATCTCTCGTGCAGCCATATGGCAGTGTGAAGACTTACTCAATCAAGGTATTCCATCGGATGAAATATATTTGATAGTGATGTGGTCGGGTATAGATAGATTCGAGTTTCTTACAACAAAAGAAAATCCATCACATCAAGATTATCTTTCAGGTGAGGTCGGTGTTGAAGATAGATGGTGGTTACAAAATTATAATCAAAATATTAAAAATGAAGACTCCACATGGATAAAGAGTAGCGTGCCAGATATGGTGTGGGCCAACAAAAGTATCAATCACCTTACAAGTCAATATTGGAAACATTTTTATACTGAGGAAGAAAGTTTTCTCAGAACACTTGAGTCAATCATACGAATACAAAATTATTGTAAAAAAAGAAAAATCAAATATAAGCTATCATGTTGGCAAAATATATTCAATAAATACTCACTCAAAGTTCCAAGTGGTCATGGATGGGCACATGAAAATCAAGAAATTTTCGCACATCAAATATGGATACTTGGTTGGTTAGACGGAGGACATTGGACATACCTCAGATATTGGCCTAAAGAAATAGATTGGAAAATATCAAAGGACACTCCATTACTCAAAGATTTATATCCACAAACAAAACATCTATGGGATATTATAGATTGGGATGATTGGTGGTTTTATGAAGACGAACAGATTGATTATGGTGGATTGGCCGAATGGGTGGTTTTGGGTGAAAGAGATTTAATGGGAGTGAATGAGGATCCTGCACATCCATCACCTGATTCACATAAAAAGTTTGTAGAAAAGGTAGTAGAGAAATGGATATCTTAGTATTGGGGGATAGTTTTACAGCAAATTGTGAAAGTTGGGCAAACTATCTAGCAGACTATTGTGATGTAGAAACAGAAGAACCAAATGTCAAGGTCAATAATTTAGGACAAGGTTGTAATAGTAATCATGCTATCTCAAGAGAATTGATTGAAGAGCTGACAGAAAAAAAATCATCCTATGATTTCGTTATAATACAATGGACTATTGATTTTAGAGGCAGTCACAATAGAGAACACTTTACTGAACCATATAGTGATAGAATTGAAGGTGGAGTTGCAAGTTATGAGAACGCTGACACATGGAAAATGCCTGAATTCATAGACGAATCCAACTTGTCTCTGAGGTGGTTGGAACATATTCTACTTGCCCAATACTTCCTACAACTTTATAACTTAGATTACAAAATGTTCTTTGGATGGGATGTTAATTTTTCGAGGTGCTGGGAATTATTTCCTAAGATGTACGAGAAGATAGACTTTTCGAAATGGTGGTGCACTCCTTTTGTAACGGATAATTATCTTCCACAAAAATTTAAATCACCAAGTGATGGATATCCATGGCCAAGTGAGGAAATGATTGAAAAGAACTTGTTCTTTGATTGGGGACTTGGTGAGTGGATAAGATGTAATGTCAAGGATGGATTTCAAGAAGATGCACATCCAACCAACCATTCACATCAGAGATTTGGTATAGAGGTGGTTAAAGAATGGATAAAGTAGTACTAACATCAGGTTGTAGTTTTACAAGTCAGTTACACCCAAACGATGGTGGGCCATGGGACAGACCTAAATTTAATATTGAATGTCCAACTTGGTCGGACTATTTGTATGAGGATGGTCATGATGTAATCAACATAGCATTTCCAACTAACGCAAACACAAGTATAACTCGTGGTTTGATATGTAAGGGTCATGAGTTAGTCAAACAAGGAAAGAAGGTTTCCATTATAGCACAATTCACCATGGCAGTACGAAGTGAAATTTTTGTAAGTTCAAAGGAGAGTTCAGATTTTGACTATTACCTTCCCAAACAATTTGGTGGCAAGCACGAGTTTTCTTGGAACTTAAATAATTGGAAGGAATCCGATTTTAGAGACCATTTTTGGATTTTGACTGGTGGTAATCTCGGTGATGACCCTTTTGATAATGAATACATAGTCCATAAGATAAAAAGATGGGCAAAGTATTTTTACAATAGGGAATCTCAAATCCTTAATACAATCGAGAGAATCTTTGATTTACAGACCTTTTGTAAAAAGTATGACATACCATTAAAAATTTTCTTTCTTGATGGAAAGGATTGGGATGTTGATAATTTTTATCATGATGATTTTGAACAGACACGATTATATGAAAATTTAATTGATTGGAATAGTATTTGGTTTCATAATTTAAAGAAAGATATCCTATTGGAACCTTATGGGATGTGGGGTGAAAGAGGCATAACCAAAACCAAGTATGGTGGAATGGAAGAGTGGATGCATGATGTCATAGATTCTGATATAATGAGATATAAAGACATAGATGATTCACACCCTTCTGATTTTGCACACAGAAAATTTGTCGATGAAGTAATTTATAAATGGAATGTACTATGAGACCAACAGATTTTTTATCAGATAATTTGATAACATTTCCACAATATGTCAATCAAAACATTGACAAAATGGCAACAGATAAAAGTGGAAATATCAACTACAAAATGAACGAACATGGATTTCGTTCCACATCAATTACAGAATCATCTAATTTTAACATATTGACACTTGGATGTTCTTGGACAATTGGACTTGGTGTTGAACAAGAAAAAATCTGGCCAACACTTATTCAAGATAAATTTGAAGATTCAACACTTTGGAATTATAGTATGTATGGAACATCAACTGAATATATAGCTAAACAATACTACAAGGTATTGAGTAATGGCTATAAACCTGATTTGGTTTTAATATTATGGCCTGGCTTCTCAAGAAGAGATTACCTCAGAGATGATGGTGAGTACAGAAGAATTGGTGGTTGGAGAAGGTCATACGACCCAAACGATACCATATTTAGAGACGACAAGGAAGATTTAGCATTTTTAACACTTCAGAATGATTATCAAGATTTACATATATTTTGGAATTCTTACAAGTTTGTAGAACAGATGAATAAGAATTTTAACATACCAACATTTCATAGTGTTGCTGGATATTACTACGAGATTTTTCAAACCCACATGAACAAGATAGTAAATTTTATCGACATGGAAACTTTTTTTTTACCAAAAGATTGTTATCAAAATGACATGACAGCACAAGATGGTAAACATCCTGGTAAAGATTGGCATGACCTATTCGCTAATAGGTTTTATAGTTTTCTAAATAGGAGATTAGATGTTTGATGCCGATGGTGTAAGAATAAAGAAAAGTTCCTCCGATATTTTTACTGATTTTAAAATATTAGATTTCGATAGAACCCCACAAGGATTTGGTGAAAACACGACAGATTATTCCCACACCTACAGTTGGCTTCTATCAGAGATAACTCGAACCAAAAAGAAAAAAATTATCATTTGTAAAAAGGGTGAGGTTTTTGGAATTAATGTTTTTACGAGAGAAATTTTAAATCCGTTGTTAGAAAATTGTGGTGATAAGGAAATTGTCTTGGTATTTAATGATTATCAAGAATTTGATTTGCCAGTCAAACTCGTGTATGATTTATCATGGTGGTCTGATGTATTGATACAGAATAGTAACCATCTGAGTGAAATTAAAAATATAGGTAATAATCAAAGGACAAAAATATTTCTTAGTCGTAACAACAAGGAAAAGGATTTTCGTGTCGAATGGATAAAGTATTTAGATAAGAATAATCTGAAAAAAGATGGATATGTGAGTGAGGTTTGGAATAAAGTTTACATAGAAAAAATATTGCCCGATGATATTATTGTAGATAATGAAATAAATTTTAATTGGACTTACAACAATGACTTCAATTTGATAGATAATTATAATGATGTTTTTTGTGAGGTTGTTATTGAGTCAGAATATAATTCACCAATATATGGCCATTGGACAAGTGAGAAGTCTTGGAGACCATTTTTATTTTGTGTAATACCAATGATAATATCTTTTAAAAATTGGGATTACTACTTGAAAGATGCAGGATTTGATTTATTTGACGATGTGATAGATACATCATTTTATCACACCGATAATTTACAAAAAAAATTCTCAATAATCAAGGATAATTTTAAAATAATTTGTGATGATTTGACCATAGAAAATAAATTTAGAGACGATATTTTTATTAGACTTAAGAAAAATCAAAGTCATTTTTTAAACCACGACAATTATGTGGATTACCTAAGTAAAAACATCTATGGTTAATCTTGGATTCAAATATAAGATTGATGATTTATACATTCCAAATGGTATGCCCACAGAGATAGTTAATAAAATGAAATTATTAGCCGAGCCGAGGGATGTGTTCGAAAATGGATGTAAGCAAGCTGGAACAAATCTTGAATTACCTGTCACACATATTCATCACTATAAAAATCTATTATCAAGTTATGGTATTGAATATCAAGAGGTGATGATAGATGAGATAGATGAGTCGTACTATTATGCTATAGCACCATATGGGTCACAGAGAGGATTCATAGGATTACCGCAATATGGAACAATCAAACAAATTACTTGTAATTTTGTTAAGCTCATGCCTGATAAGGTAAAATCAGATATAAGGAATAATAAGTGTAAGGTTTTATTAGATGGCCTAACGGAAGGTCATCCCTTTTCACATCAATGGACAGAACAACTTCATAAGATACTTGATGATGAGAAGATACCAAGAAACTCCGTGTATTACCTAACTTGTAATAATAAATTTGAATTTGACTATCGAAATCATTATGGTGGAGAAAACTTGATAAATTTGGTATCCATCAATTATTTTGAATTGAACCTTTACGATACATATTCTAAGTACTTTGAACTTGATAAACCCAAACAAGATGTCGTGAAAAGAGAAAAATTTTTTATGAGTCTGAATAGAGCAGAACGACAACACAGAACCGATTTGATTAAATTTTTGAAAAAGGAAAACCTCGTTGAAAAGGGTTATGTGAGTTACTGGCCGATGAAATTATATCTCGATACTAATTTTGTTGATAATGACCATCTTGTGAGTACATCCGATGATTTGATGGAAGACATAAGTGGTGTGAAGTTTTATGAAAACTCCTATTTTAATATTGTGACTGAAACATTCTTCTATGAGGATTCGTTGTTTATTTCTGAAAAAATATTCAAACCAATTTTATTTAAACAACCATTTTTGGTATATTCTTCACCCTTTACTTTAAAAGAATTACACAAACTTGGATATAAAACATTCTCTAAAATTATTGATGAAAGTTATGATACAGAGATGGATAATTTGAAACGAAGAAGTATGATAGAAAGTGAGATTAAAAAATTATGTAGCCTAAATTTAGATGAACTTCATGATGTCTATTTGAGTTTGTCTGATGTATATGAACATAACTTCATACACTTTACCGAGTTGATTGATAGGGGCCTTGATGAAAGTATATATAGGATATGATAATTTTAAAGATAGACTTCATCATCACAATGGTTCTCCACCAAATGTAGATTATCTTCACTACGATGGTTTCTATCAAGTTTGTAAAGAAGACATAGATTTTACAGAGGTTGATGTACATAATCATGATGGTGATTACATATTTCCAATAAATGCAAAATATGGTGACACTAAGGTATTATCGAAAGAGAATTTTTTTGGTAAATACATTAGTGATAAGGTTATTACTGATTTAAGGAAAGACAGATGTTTATTACATCTAAATTGGGTCACCGAGGCATATAGATATAAAAATGATGACCTTGATTTGATTAAAACATTCTTGGACAACAATAATATAAACTACAAAAACATATTGATATCATCGGATAATTTTAAAAATCATAACTACGATTTAAATATTTTAGGTATTCCTATAGCAGAAAAAGGAATAGAATGTGATAACAATTATATAGGTTTCAAACGATTAGATTCCATAAATAAAGATGAAAGGGATTGTAAATTATATTCCGTAGGTAGAACTCCACATCAACATAGATTAGATTTGGTAGATTTCTTTGAAGACCAAAAATTTACGGATGACGAGGTTTTATATAGTGCCCTGTGGAAGGACAAAAGAATTGATGAAAGGTATCATTGGCCCGAGTCAGGTGAAAGTGGTATTAATCATGGTTCTAATGATTTCGATATCACATCATACGACCAAAACCCATATAACCATGTCTATTGTGAAATTGTAACTGAAACAATTTTTGATAACTCTGCCACACAAATCTCTGATAAACCATACAAACCAATATTAAATTATTTACCTTTTATCTATGTCACAAGTTTTGGTGGGTTGAATGATTTGAAATCTATGGGATATGAGAGTTTTGATTTCATCGATGAGTCTTACGATGAAATAAAAGATTGTTCAAAGAGATTGGAAAAAATCAAGAAAGAAATTTTTAGATTGACTAAAATGAATAAGAATGAATTACATTATATTTATAATAGTAATATACCGACTTTTTTGCACAACAGAGAGGTCTATTTAAAAAATAATACGACACGAATAAAAGTAATGTTTGAGTCAATCATTGATGATTGGAAAAAATAATGAAAAATGTTTATCTATCACAAACAAATTACCTACATGGTCCTGAGAACAAAAATATGTATCTACCATATGCCGTTGGTTGTTTGTGGGCCTACGCATCAAAAGATAAATATGTATCGGATAACTACACACTAAAAGAAATATTCGTACTAAGAGAAGATATTAAAAAAGTCTTGGATAGAATAGAGAATCCTTGTGTATTTGGATTCTCATGTTATGTATGGAATGAAGAATACCAACTCGAATTGTCAAGACAAGTCAAGAAAAAGTTTCCTAATTGTTTGATTATATTTGGTGGGCCTCAAGTACCCGATGAACCTAAACAATACTTGGAAGAGCATTCACACATAGATGTTTGTATCAGAGGGGAAGGTGAGGAACCATTCAAACAAATCCTACTCGGTAAGGACTTAGATACAATCAAGGGAGTACATACCAAATCTCTTCAATTGGGTCATTCTGAAAGAATCGAAGATTTGGATGACATACCATCACCATACACTAATGGTATATTTGATAATTTGATAGAAAAACATACGAATATTGACTGGCATGTAATGTTAGAGAGTAACAGAGGATGTCCATTTAGATGTACCTTTTGTGATTGGTGAGCCTTGACATTCAGTAAGGTAAAAAAATATAGTATGGATAGAATTAAAAAAGATATAGATTGGGCAGCAGATTATGGAAGTGAGTACCTTTTATTTGCTGATGCAAACTTTGGAATATTTAAAGATAGGGATGAAGAGATTACAGATTATGTAGTTGAGTTAAAAGAAACGATAGGACAACCAAAGATGTTTTCGGCCTCATGGACTAAAAATTCAAATCAATCTGTGTTAAATATGGCCGAAAAATTATATAACTCTGATTTGTTAAGGTCATTGACATTTGCAGTACAAAGTATGGATGAGGCAGTGTTGGGTGCAATTAAAAGAAAGAATATGAAGGTAAATGATTTGGATTACTTTCTCGAAGAATGTAACAAAAAACAAATACCATATTATACCGAACTTATTTTAGGATTGCCTGAAGAGACTTATGATTCATGGGTAAATAGTATATGTAAATTATTGGATGCAGGACAACACTCTGCGATAGAAACTCATTTCTTACAGATACTTCGTAATTCTGCACTTAATAACGAGGGTAGAGATTTAAAGATAGCAAAAACCAAGACATATTTCGATGGTTCTCAAAATATGGATAAGTATCAAGAGACCGTAGAGATAGTCGTTGGAACCGAGACTATGGACTTCGATGATTTTGTGGAATGTGTTGTATTCAATTGGTTGGTGGTTAACTTTCATAGTTATGGTTGGACACAATTGGTAAGTAGGTATCTTGTAAAAAAGGGAGTTATCTCATATAAAACTTTTTATAAAAAATTATTAAATCACATCAACGACACTACTTATTTAAAAGGTGAAATGGTTAAAATCAAACAAGAGGCCAGACATTATTTTACTAAGGGTTATTTTAAAAATCTAAATATACCAGCACAAAGATTAATTTATAGTTCTCAGTTTGATTTACATAAAAATTCAAAGAGGACTTGGTTTGAACTCGATGTATTTTTGAAACAATTCAACTTAAATAATGATTTACTCAAATTACAAAGACTATATGTTCGTGATTTAGACCATGAATATCCTTTCAAGGCAAAGTTCAACTACAATTGGTTTGAGTATATCATCAACGATACTGAACTCATAAACAAACCTTTTTCAATTGAGTTTGATGTTATTGATAAAGTTAAAGATTTGAATGAATATAGGGAAAACCTATATTATAAAAAAAGACAAAGTTGGGGAAATACTTTTATTAGATAAGAGGTTTTATGAAAATATTAGGAATAAATGCACTTAATCATGATGCAGCTGTAGCCTTGATACAAGATGGGGAAGTTCTATTTGCTGGTCATAGCGAGAGATATAGTGGGGTTAAAAACGATTCTGATTTAAACAAACAATTGATGGGTGATTGTTTTAGATATGGAAAACCTGATAAGGTTGCATATTTTGAAAGACCATACTTGAAAAAGTTAAGACAATTGAAGGCGGGTCAGTATGGTGAGGTTCTATCCACAAAAAACTTACCATCAAATTATTTAAAAGAATGGATAGGTAACACACCAATTCATTATGTTCAACACCACCAATCACATGCGGCAGCAGGATATTACACGAGTCCATACGAAGAATCAGCCATTGTAGTGATTGATGCCATCGGTGAGTTCGAGACTTGTACGATTTGGTATGCTTGGGGTAGTCACTTTGAAAAAAGATATAGTTTAAAATATCCTAAATCACTTGGATTGTGGTATTCAGCCATGACACAAAGATTAGGATTGAAGCCACAAGAAGATGAGTATATCTTGATGGGAATGGCTGGTTGGGGAACCATTGATGAGGAGTTAAAACAAAACATACGAAATGATTTCTTTAATGATTCTGATAATTTAATAGATTTGAAAGATAATTTACATAGAGGTTGTTTATGGTGGAATCCTGAATACTACAAAGATGATGATAGTGATGAATGGAAATTCAACATAGCTGCAAATGTTCAATCAATTTGTGAGGAAGAGATTGTAAAGGTTTTTGAATTGACAAAACAATTAGTTCCTGAAACGGATAATTGTGTTTACATGGGTGGAGTAGCA
>MDTG01126912.1_pt1 | contig 26280 bp, 35 predicted proteins | sample 811421 | NCBI WGS metagenome assembly MDTG01 (sample SAMN05326645, study PRJNA326480) | marine metagenome | isolation source: seawater | place: Pacific Ocean: South East | collected 2011
ATTATAAACGATCAAGGTGTAGATAAAAATGTATTTAGACCCGGATCAGAAAAGTTTTTTGATTTGTTTTCTGAAGCAAGAGATTTAAATAGAAAAGGTTTATATCACTTAAACGAAAATGAAAAGTATTACTTGAATGAAACTGATATTGGCGAATGGGGATTGTTTGAAGGTGATTATGTTCCGCTTGATTATCCTATATTAGAAGGTGAAGAAGAAGAAGTTTGCAATATTACAGAAAAAGCAAAGCGTAAAAAGCGAAAGAAGTCTTCTAAAAAGAAAAAATCTGGTGGTTCGATGTATCAAGGAAAGAAAGTTGAACTTAACAAACCTAAAAGAGGAGGCAGCAAGAAATTCTACGTTTACGTTAGAGATCCTAAAACAAAAAACATAAAGAAGGTATCATTTGGTGCAAAAGGTATGACAACAGGATTAAATGATCCTGCTAGAGTTAAATCATTTGTTGCAAGACATAGATGCAAGACTCATGCTAATGATAAAACAAAAGCAGCTTACTGGTCTTGCAGACTTCCAAGATATATTGGTAATAGCGGTAAAAAGTGGTGGTAATATGTCTTTACCTTTTAAGGAAGTTTTGGTTGAATCTAATTTAAAATATGATAGAGTAATTAGAGAGTTTTCTAAAGATTTAAGTAGCGAAGATCTTAATTGGCATAGAGACAAAGAAGATAGACTAGTCGAAGTTAAAAGTGGTCATGAATGGTATATACAATTTGAAAATGAGCTACCTTTTATAATGTCAGAAGGTCTAGAATTTAGAATACCTAAATATACTTGGCATAGAATAATTAATAAAAACAGAACAAATCTCGTAATTGAAGTCAGGAAATACAAATGACAAGACTTAAACAATATATAAAAGAGTTTTTAATAAAAGAAAACAACAAGCCACCTTCTTGGATTAAAAAAGGTGTCAAAGCAATACATAAAAATAAAGAGGTAGAAGTTATAGAACCTGATATTAGAGGGCCTTTTTCATTAGTTGATACAAAAGGTGACGGTGAAGGTGACACTTCAATAAATCATGACGAGTTAGAAAAAGATAATGAAGAATCTTGAAAGCTATATCTTAGAAGTCTTGCTTCAAGAAGGTAGAAAAAAGAAAGATCCTAAAGTTGGTACAGGTAAAAAGCCTAAAGGTAGCGGGAGAAGACTATATACAGACGAGAATCCTAACGATACTGTAAGTGTTAAGTTTAGAACTGTAACAGATATTAGAAAAACTTTAGCAAAGAAATCGTTTAAATCAAAATCTCATGCAAGACAATCTCAAATAATTAATTTAATACATCAGCGTGTAAGAGCTGCATATAAAAATGCAAAAGACCCTAAAGTAAAAGCAAGACTTAAAAAAGCATATGATTATGCTAAAGAAAGAAAAGAATCTTCTAAAAGAAAAACACAAAGAATCAATAAATCTAAAAAAAAGAAATAATTATTATAACTAAGAGGTTATTATGAACGATTTGTTTTTATTAGAAGATTTTATAAGAGAAGCTTTATTAGATGAAGCTCGCAAGAAAAAGCGAAAGAAAAAAAAGTCTAAAAAGAAAAAATACCCAAGCCAATATAAAGCAAAAGGTAAAAGAAAAAAGAAGTTAGACACAGCAACTAAACTTGCCAAAAGTGATAGTGAAGCTGATAGACAAAAAGCTTATAAGATGCGTGACAGAATGGAAAAAGCTGAACGTAAAAAAAAGGGATTTAAAAGTGTCCCAAGACATGATTCAAAAAAGTAGAGAAATATTATGAATGATTTGTTTTTATTAGAAGACTATATAAGAGAAGCGCTGATTGATGAAGCTCGCAAGAAAAAGCGAAAATCTAAAAAGAAGACTAGAAAAAAGAAAAAAAGTTCTTCATCTGGTAAATTATCAGACGCTACTAAAGCTACTTTAAAAAAGAAAGCCGAAAAGCGTGGATTGACGCCTGGTTCTGTTTATGCAGAATATAGAAAAGGTTTAGCAGCTTGGGCAACAAGTGGAAGCCGTAAAGGTATGTCACAACATCAATGGGCACATGCTCGAGTTAACTCAGCCAACCCTTCTAAATCATGGGCTTGCGTTAAAAAAGCTAAAAAGAAAAAGTAATAGATTTAATTTCCTTGCTTTGTAATATAATTAGTATTATAAAAGAGGAATAAAAATGAAACCATATTATTATCATGCTGAAATTGTTGATGTTTATGACGGTGATACATGTACATGTATAATTGATTTAGGCTTTTCTATAACAAGAAAATTAAAAATTAGACTAGTAGGTATTGATACACCAGAAATCAGAACAAAAGATTTAGAAGAAAAAGAAGCAGGCTTTAAATCAAGAGATTGGCTTAAAGAAAGAGTCTTGAATAAAAAAGTTTTATTACATACTGCTAAAAAAGGAAAGTTTGGAAGATGGCTTGGGACTATTTGGGTGTTAGAAGAAGAATCACCTTCTTTTGATAACTCTTATAATAATCAAATGATAAATGAAGGTCATGCAAAAGAATACTGGGGCGGAAAAAGATAATGAAAAAATATCTTATAAAAGAATTATTAGATGATACAGGACTTTATACTGATGATCTTATATTACATAGTCCTATTATAAATACGTCTATTGAAGAAATAGGAAATTTTGTGTTAAGTCCTTTTCAAGTAGGCCTTATTTCATGTATTATTCATTATTACTTTGGTGACAAAGAAAATGTTAAAGAAATAATCAACGAGTCTTTTAATATTGTTATAGAATCTACAAAAATATCATCTGATAAAGCACAAAGATTTTTAAAACTTTGTCAGAAAAATAATTTTTTAGATTCTAACTATAATCTTACTGAATACACTGAGTTTATTGCTAAAAAAATAAAAACAAAAAGAACAACTTTTCACACTGGTAACAGTATGGGTTATATGTTTGAAATATTTTTAATAAAACACATAGAAAAAACATTTAAAAATAAAACAAATAGTGAAAAATTTTTAAATAAATCATTAGGTAATAAACATGTATTATATATGACAAGTATTTTATATGTTATCTATGTTATACAAAAAAAATACGGTGCAATACCTCTTATACGAAAAATTTTTGAGGAAGATAACAATAGTAGGATTGACGAATTGCAAAATAAAGTTTATTTTCCTGAGAACTTTTTTGAAAAATTAATTTCTAAAGAAATTATGGCAAACAAAGAAATATTTTTTGAGTTTAAATATAATCTTGAGCCTGTTGATATTGTAGTCAAAAAATCAGCAGAATCAAAAGAAGTAATATCAATGATAGACTTAAAAGTTTCTGAACTTGACTATAAAAAAGTAGATGGAAAAGATATAAAAGTATACAATGATGTAGATGTTATTTCAACAAGCAAAAAAAAAGTCGAAGATCAAATTTTAAATGATGTTGGTGATGATAGCGAAGGAGTTATTAAAAATTTTAATATTGGAATCCTTAGAATAACTTATAGTTTTAAACAAAACAATATTGAAATTGAAAAATCTGAAAGTGTTTTTAGTACTTATAATAAAACACATGTAAGTATAATGTCAGATGAAGAAGAATCTGATTATACTCTTTCTAAAGAAGTAATTAGTAGTGAAGATGAAGGTATGTCTTCTTATGTTATTCAAAATATAAATGAATTTATTGTTCAAAAAGATTTTGAAGCAAAAAAAATGCGTTCAATAGAAGAAAAATCAGAAAATTTTTCTGATTTTTTTATTGAAGAATACATTTATAAAGAAGGTCAGTTTTTAATTAATAAAATAAAAGATTATTATATTCCACTTCCCATAGAAACAAGAAAGAAAATAATAGAAAAAATATCTAGCAAAAAGGAAGATATTACTAAAACTCATGAAAAACAAATTATAAACAGGTACAACAAAGTTATAAACAAAATTATAGAAAAAGAAATTGAGTTAAATGAATTAAAAGATATTGAAAATTATAAATCATACACCATCGAAATAGATGATAAATTATCTTTATTAATTAATGAAGAAAGAATATTAGAAATAATACAAACACTTGTCAGTTATATAAAAAGTGGAGAATCATACCCGTCAGAGAGAATGAGAGATTTATATAAAAAGCACAGTATCTATATTAGAAAATACATAATAGAAAAAATATATAATGAAAAAGAAAATATTGAACAAACAAAAATCTTTAATTATATGAATCAATACAATAGAATGATTAATTATTTTATTAGATATGAAAAAGAAGAAGGTAGCATAAATAGTGATGAAATTGAATCATATGAATCTTATTTAATACAGATTCCAGAAGAAATTTTAAAAAAAGAAAGAGAAAAGCAAGAAGATGAGTCTTCTAATAAAATTTTAAATACAATGATAAAAAATTATATTAGCTGTGATAAAATATTATATTTAAATAGCAAAGCGTTAATTCAAACATATATAACACAGACAGAATCAATAAGAAATAATATTCAAGATAAATTAACTACTAGTCAAAAGAAAGTTATTAAAAAAGAAAATAATCGTCTTCACATAGAAAACTATAACAATGCAATAAGAACTATATTTAATTTTGAATTTAATGAAGGACATCTAAGTGAAGAATTAAGAGATGAAAAAATAAATGATAGTCTAATTGAAACAGGATTTGTATTGAATCTAAAAGAAGAAAGAGATGCAAAGAAAACTGCTGAAAGTTTATTAAACAGTGTTTATAAAGATAATGATATAAATCTAAGAACTTATAGAGGTAAAAACGTAAACGTAAGAATGTTTATTTTAGAAGTAATTTTTAAAAATAAAAATGTAATATTGCAAAATGAAGATGAATCTAATAAAAAATTGCTAATTTCAAAATATAACAAATTAATCAATGCTATTGTAAAGTACGAAACCAAAAAAGAAGAAATTAAAATAGATAAAATAATCAAAAATAAAATAGAAGAAAGTAATCATTTGAATAAAAACTTATTAAGAGAAATTTATTCTTATCTTTTTAAATAAATTAATTATTCTCCGCAAGGTGGAATATAGCAAGTTGCTGGTTCCATTTGAGGTTCAGGTATTTCTCTACAAGATTCTCCAATAGATAAACTTGGTGCCCAGCTCCAAGAACTCATAGATATATAACCTGCATGTGAAGGAAAGCCATTTAAATCGTATGTAATAATTTCAGATAGTCTAGTCCATCTACTTGTTTGTCTATAAAATATTCCGCTTCGTCCTAGAGGAATATAAGAGCTATAACTAAATGTTGTTGTACTTGATGTAGACTCTACAATAGTTTCACTTATACTTTCACTATCACCTGTTGTCACAACTTTTCCACTATTAACAGCCTCAGACATGTTCCACACTCTTGTTGAACTTTGTCCATTACCTTGTGAAGAAGAGAAAGAGTCAGAATTATTATAGGCATAAGTTCCTGATAATGAAGATGAATTAGATACATTTTGTACAGAACCAAATGATCTACCATTATTTTGACTACCACTCGTAGTATATCCTCTTCCTGTCGAAGATGAATTAGAGTTTGTTTCGCTTCTACCGTTTGTATAACTACCGTTAACGCCAACTGTTGTTGCAACACTGCCACTTGCTTTTGCTAAGAAAGGCAAGGATCCTTCTCCTTCTACTCCAACTGTAACAGAAGCGTTTCCGCCTATAGTTGTTGAACCGTTTGATGTATTACTGTTGCCTGAAGTGTTTGATTCAGACATATTCCATGACCAAGACTCACCATCATCTGTGCTAAAAGTAGATGAAGTGCCATCTGAAGATGAACTACTAACTGTTTCGTTTTCACTAAATGTTTCAGACTCTGATAGAGATGATGAATTAACAACATTACGTGTTTCACCAATAGACATGCCTTCAGTTATATTATTAGTAACATTTGCCGAGTTACTATCAGACCAAGATCTGCTGATAACAATATCTATAGAGTTCTGTCTTGTTTCTGTTGTAGACTCTGAGTAGCTTACATTGTTTCCTATTGATCCTACAATACAGCCGCTAACAGGAATAGGCTCATATATTTCTGCCAATTCATATTTACCGTAATGCTTTACTTCCATAGGTCGAACAACTCTAAAGGGTAAAGATGTTTCTATAACATTACCTTCTATGTCTTCTGCTTCAACTCTTAATGTAGCAATATACGAAGAATTATTATTAGGAACATCTGGCATGACGACGTTTTGAATCCAATCAACATCTACTGGGTTATTATATTCGTTATTAAAAGTTAAAACGTCGTTTAACGTAGAAATACTGTATTTATATTTAATCGGACTAAATCCTGTTGTGCTTACTTTTATTTTTTGAGGTATTTGATGTACAACATTACCTGTTAAAGACTCACAGTTTTCTAGAGAACATACACTTTCTATAATAACAGAAGGCGCAATTCTAATTGGCATAGAATATGTGTAGAGAAAGTCTTTATCGTTATAAAAAAGAAATTGTAGATAGAAACTATTATTTATTGTTTCTACTTTTGTATTTAAAAATCTATTAATAACGAAGCTATCTCCAGCTTCTTGCCCGCCATAAAATTCTAGTTCATTACCATTTATATCTGTCAAATATGAAAAGACATTTGTTGCCTCATTGTTTAATTTATACTTGATCTCTAGTAATTCGCCAGAAGCTAATTCTCTATTTAATTTTTCAAATCTTACAAAATCTTCTTTGTTTGAAGTTGCGCAAGACGTAATTAAAATAATTAAAAAAAAAGTTTATATAATTTCATATTAAGTCTTTCATTGATTTATTTATTTCTAATCTAAGATCTTGAGTTGACATATTTTTATCAATACACTTTTTCATTACCTTAGATGTTAAGTAGTTTGTAATATCTGATAGATCTTTTCTGCTTGTTGCAAGTTTGTAATGACACCATTCAGGCAAGTCATCATGATCATTCAGCGTAATATAAAGATTGTAAAGGTCCTTTGCCATTGTAAGCAAAGCTCTTTTTGCCATTTGACCTTCTTTTGAGTCAGACTTTTGATGTCCGTAATCGAAGTTTCTTCCTTGCATTTTAAGTTCTCCTATATCTTCTTATAGGACTATGAATTTTTTCTGGTCTATCTTCTAATGATATATCCATATTATTCATATGTCTTTGATGATTTTGCTGACACCAAAGTAATACTTCTCTAGATTGATTTTCATTTAAATCATGTTTTATAATTAACTCGCTAATTTTCATGTCATGTAACATTTCGCATTCTTCTAAAGTTAACTTATATCTTCCAAAGCATTTTCCAATAATTACACATATCTTGTCGTTCTTTGTCATTTTGTTTACTCCTTGCTGAATAATTATCTTCTTGTTTATCATTATTGCGTAAACTCCCAGACTCTTCAGCAGGTTCTACTTTTCTTTCTGTTTTTTTAAAAGAAAAATTTTGAATTACAGGGAAAGATCCATACCAGTTAGTTTTCATTTGTCTTTTTTTTCCTTGCTCTTCTTTTACTTGTAACTGGTTTTTCTACATTTTTAACTTCATCTTCGTTAACTTTTTTATCAACAACAATTTCAGTTTTTTTATTTTCTTCAAATAATTCAGTTCTTTTTCTTGTTGACTTAAATAATTCAAGTGATTCATTAAAATAGCTTTCGCTAGGAGCAATTACACTTTTACAAGCTAAAAAATTAGTAAAATCTTGATAGTTGCTATCCGGGTGAATTCTTAACCATTTAATAATATTAAAGTTTTTTCTTTTTTGAAATATTTCATACTTAATGTTTATCATTGTTTACCTTTCATTATTTGCATAATTGACTCTTGAAACTCTGGTGATTGTGCAATTTCTTTAATTTTTTTATCTGTATATTCTAACTCGTATTCTTTTGAAATTCCTTTTACAACTTTAACAAATCCTCTAGTAATAATATTTCTTACAGTAGAGTGATTCATTTCATCACCACATTTAGTCATAATTTCTGCAATAGATCTATAATCAAGACCATTTTTTACTTTAGTTGTTACATACTTTTTAGTCATCTAGTAAGTACTCTTTCATTTGTTCAGTTACGGGAAAGTTGCTAGTATCATTTTTTGACTCAGTAATTCCAAAACGAAGTCTAATTATTTTTTCTTCTTTAGCAGACAATAGTTTTAAGTTTTTCTTAACAATAGATATTAATTCTGCTTTTTCTAGTGCATCATGCTGATTTGCAAAATATGAGTTGTCAGCTATTTTGTCTTTCATAGACACAGCATCTTTATTTTCATCATTGTCATAAGATACAATAGGTTTATTTGCTGTGATGGTGTATTTTATTTTCTTGACACTTTCACCTAAATCTTTAGCTACTTGATCAATGCTAGGTTTTTTTCCACTTTGTCTTTCAATTTCTTTTACTCTATTTTTAATCTTAGAGTAAAGCATTCTAGAGTGAGTAGGTACCTTAATACTTCCACTTTGCTCATTAATAAATTGAATTGCTGCTTGTTTAATCCACCAACATGCATAAGTACTAAATTTATGACCTAACTCTGGGTTAAATCTATCGACTGCTTTTAATAAACCTGTACTGCTTTCTTGAAGTAAATCATCAAAATCAATGTTTTGTCTATGATATTTTTTTGCTATTGATATTACTAATCTATAATTTGATTCAATTAACTTTTGTCTTGCTTTTAAATCTCCTTTTTTAGCTTTAATTGATAATTCAAATTCTTGATTTCTTGTGAGCAAAGGGTTGCTTTTTATAATCTCACTAAATTCGCTATTTAATGATGTCATTTAATCTCCATTTTTATTTGTATAATAATTACAATTCAATAATTATTACACGCTTGGGTTCTTCTTCTTCTTTTTTTACATCTTTATAATAATAATCGTTATCAATTTCAAGTTGCAAAAAAGGACGTTCGTTTTGCTGTTGTTTTAATTTTTCCTCGTTTGATTTAATAATTAACATGTCTAGTAATTCTTCCATAACTACAACCTTTCAGATGTTTATATTAATACATATCATCAGAAAGCTGTACTAGTTGAACTTCATTTCCGTAATTTGTTTCTCCGAGGACAACACATCCTACTGAAAGTAGTGAATTTGCTACACTCACAGCATTTTTAAGTGCAGTTGCTGTTACTTTTTGTGGATCAATAATACCTTGTTCAATCATATCAACATACTGTTCTGACCGAACGTCATAACCGTAGTTCCAGTCACTTTGTTGTTTAATCATCTCAAAAATATAATCAACAGGCTTATCAGCATTTTCTAAGATTTTCCTTAAAGGAGACATACAAGCATCTGCTAAAACTTTTACAACAGTTTTTTCAAGTAAAGAATCGATTGATTTAGACTCTTCTTGTAAATGTAATCCTGCTTTTGCTAATGCAATACCTCCGCCTGGCAGAAAACCACTTTCAATTGCAGCTTTTGTTGCGTGAAGTGCATCATCAATCCTATCTACTAGTTCTAGTAATTCTGACTCTGTGTGTGCTCCAATAGAAAGAACTGCAACAATGCCTTTATTAATAATAAGACGTTGTTTAATAAAAGCTTCTTCTTCTTTAGATAAAGATTTATTTTCTAGATTCTTTTCTAGCTTTCTAGCTTTTTCTTCTGACTCTTCGCAAGAAGAACATTCAACAAACAAAGTAGTATCATGACTAGTTTCAATTTTTTTACATGTGCCTAAGTCTGAAAGGAGAACGTTATTTATTTCACTTTCTTCTAAGTCGTGAAACACTTTGGTTCCTAGAGCTTGTGCTAAGTCATTTAAGATTTGATTTCTCTTTTCTCCATAAAAAGGAGATCTAATTGCACAAATTTGTAACAATCCTTTAGATACATTTGCAATTAAAGCTTGAATTGCTTCTTGATCAAAATCATTAGCAATGATAAAAATAGGCTTAGTAGACTGATGTGCTTTTTCTAAAATAGGTAAAACTTGTGTAAGACTATTTAATTTGCATCCTAAAATTACAATTAAAGGATCTTCTAAAATTGACTTAGACTTTTCTGAGTCTGTAATAAAGTATGGAGAAATATATCCTCTTTCAAGCTTAACTCCTCTTACAAGATTAAGTTCTGTAGAAGTTGTTTTTGATTTCTCAACTGTTACTAAACCGCTAGAACCAACTTCGTTCATTGCGTCTGCTATTAATTTCCCAATATAATCATCACCATTTGCACTAATAGTTGCTACTTGTTTGATTTCATCATTAGATGAAACCTTTTTAGATTTATCTTCTAAAAAAGAAACAATCGCTTCAGACTTTTCATTAATCAAACATGTTAGTTCTGATGGTGATCCTACACCTGTTTGTAATGCTTGAGATGCTTTAAAGTAAACTTCCTTAGCAAGTACTGTTGCAGTTGTGCTACCATCACCAGCAACAGTTGCAGTATTTTCAGATGCTTGTCTTAAGAGTCTTGCACCTAAAGCTTCTACTCTATCTGTCAAATTAATATGTTTTGCAACGGTCGCACCATCTTTTGTAAGGTGAGGAGGCTCATTTTGTTTTTCAATAAGAACTAATTTTCCTCTAGGACCCATTGTAGAAGATACTGCATTACACATTTTTGCAACACCAGACTTTAATGAGTTTTGAGCTTGTGCATCGAAATAAATTAAGTCAGACATTTTATCCCTTTAAGAGTTGTGATTTATTTGTAGATTCTTGAATTTTGTTTACTGAAATATGTTGTTGAACTTGAGAGCTTTGAAGCATTCTTCTCTCTTTTGTTAAAACGTTTTCTGCAAGATATAGATCGCCTGATGTTAAAGCAACTTCTTCTGCTGAAATGATGTTGTTGTTTCTAAGTGCTCTTTGTGTTTCATCTGAAAATGTTGTCATTATTCCTCCTAAAATAATTGATTAAATGTATCTGTATATTTTTTCCATGAAGTCTCTTTTCCTATCATGGAATTAAAATCATAACTGGCAAATAAATCTTTTAATTCTTGCCACTTTTCATTATGGATTTTTGGATAATGTAGAATTCCTTCTACATCGTTAGTTAAATCATGTAAGCGAATCATTTCTAGATTCGTGTTTAACTTATCTTGTCTACCTTCTTCTAATAAGAATTTTTCTAATTCTTCTGGGTTATTGCAAAGTTTCTGTGCTTTTTTATCACCAATCCCGCTAAATCCAGCAATATTATCAGAAGAATCACCTTTTAATGATTTCCAAAGAACATAATCGTACTCTGGGCCTTCAATAAACTTTTTTCTAACTGGGTTATAAAGTTGAACACTATCTTCAATACATTGAATAAAGTCTGTGTCTGACGATATAATTGTTACTTTGTTGTCTTTTTTAAATTTGTCTGCAAGATATCCTATAACATCATCACATTCATAATCATTATGTTTAACAATATTAATTGGATAAAATTTCTCTAAGATAGAAATAATACTTTTTCTTTGTTCGTTAAAATTATCATCATTATGGTAAACTCTTTGACCTTTATAGTTTGGGTCCATTTCAAGTCTTTTAACTGGTTTGCCTTCAAGTACCATGTAAACTTGATCTGGACTAAATTTTTCTACTAAAGGTCTTAATCCTCTAAAGAAGTTAAAAATTACAGAATGTTCGCCTTTATTCATTCCACTGTATCTTGCACGATAAATTAGGTTATAGCCATCAAGAAGTAATATGCTCATTTTTTTTTTGATCCAATACTGATTCTATTGAGTTAATATTTAAATTTGCTGTAATACCATCACCTAAGTCAACCTTGATTTTATCATCAGGTTCTTTCATTGGAGGTGGTAGTGAACTTATTATATTATTATTAGTATCATTATTGCACGCAATAATATCTTCTTTAGTTTTAAAAAACTTGTTTTCTACCATGACTGTTTCTTTTAAAACTTCATTAATAGCAAATTCTGCATTTTCAAGCATGTAATTTTTGACTACATTTATATCTGTGTAAATATTGTCAAGTCTAGATAAATCAATCTTAGACATTTTTTTATTAGGCATTATTGCCTTATAAGAAACTGATTCTCCTTCAAGAGTTTTAGTTACAATCTGTTCTGATACTTTTAGAGGTACAACTTTATATTTGTCTTCTAAAATAGTATAAATTGTTTGTCCTACTTCATACATATTGAGTTTCTTTCATTGAATTTTTAATATATTATATACTCAAGTCTCAATATGTATAAAAGTATTATTCTTTTTTATTTGTTAGCGCATCTGTTATTTTCTGACCTTTTTGAGATGCAGATTCTAAATCTTCTAGTCCTAAAGCAAGTCTTACTTTGTTATATTCTTCTTCACTTAACTGTGATTTTAAAACTGTCATATTAGCAAACATATGAATTGCTAAATCTTTCATATCATCTTCAGCATCTCTAACTTCACAAATAAATAAAGCTGAAGGCATTGCTTTGTCTTGAGGGATATTAACAAAAGGTAATCCTTTCGTCAAACCGTCTGAAGTTTCTTCATAAAAAATTTCTGGAATCCATCTTTGATTCATTATTTCTCGCTTTCTTGATTAACATAAGTAATTTCTGTATAAATTGATTGACTTTGATTTTTCTTAGCATTTTGATCTTGGTTTTGATCATCATTTGTATTATTTAATTCTTCAGCAATTTCTGGAATATTAGCTAAGTTTTCTTTAATTTTGCTATTTAATTCTTCTTCTTTACTTTTTAAATTATTAAATTCTTCTGTAATGTTTAATAATTTATTATACGAACTTTGTACATTTTCACTATATGTTTTTATATTATCTAAGACAGATACATTAAATTCAATATTATTTTTTTCTAAAGCTTCTTTACTTTTTTCTATTATACTTTTCGGGTTTTTAAGTTTAGTAATAAAACCAACGTCAGTATTTTTTATTTCTTCATATACATTCATAAATGAAGAAATACTTGATTTATTTGTTTCTAAAAGTTTAATTACTGCTCCTTGCTTTATAATTTCTGCTAGTATTTCTAAAGAGTTTGCAAATCTAATGCTACTTGCAATTTTTTCAGAATCTTCTTTGTCTTTAAATTTTGTTAATGCATTTTTTTCTGTTTTATCAAGCTCACTATTAATTTTACTTGCACCATCAACATATCTTTTCTTAGCTTCTTCAGCTTTTTCTTCTGAAAGAAAAGAAATTTTTCTGTTAAAATATTTATTAAATAACTCAATTTTTTTGTTTATTTCTTTAACTTCCTTATTAACTTTGTTTACTTCACTTGAAAATTCTGCTGAAGTTGTTTCTTCTATTTTAGCTTTAACACTTAGATCTCCATAGTGATCTTTTTTAATTTTTGTAAAACAATACATTCTTTCTAAAATATTTTTAAAGACAAGTGAAGAAAGTTCATACCTCATAATACTGTATATTAAATTACTTACTGCTGCAGATCTTTTAGGACTAAAACCAGCTTCTTTTTGAAGACTTTGCATTAAGCTTTCTTCTGCTGCCTTATCTTCCTCAGTTTGTTCTTCACCTTCAATTGAAATATCTTCAGAACTATCTTCTGTAATTAATAAATTATTTTTAGTTATATTAAGTAAAACGTTAGAAATAGTTTTGCTTTCAGTTAATTTTCCATCATAACTAAAGTTTGCCATGTCTTTTGTAAAATCATTAATAAAATCTGCTAAACTAAAGTCTGAAGAAAGACTAAAAAACTTTGATTGTATTGTATAGTTTTTTGCTAATGTTTCTTTTATTTCATCATGATTGTTTTTGACTGACATGTGCATTAACTGTAAAATTTTAAAAGTTCTAGAATCTATAGATATTTTACAAGCAAATATATAACCTGTATTTTTATTTATATTTCGATAATGACTTGAAATTAAAGCAATAACTTTTTTAAAATCATCAGTTCTAGTAATACTAATCATTTGAGAATCTAGTCTAGCTTTAAACTTACCACTTTCAGCATCTGCCTCTTCTATTATTTTATCACTAATATCATAACTATTATCAATAAAGTTGCATATTCTTAAAAGAAAATTTATATACGATTGATATGCTCTATTTCTTCTTAAACGAGCTTCTCTTTTGTTTTTCCAATTTTCATAACTTCTTTTAATTTCAGATTTGTCAATGTCAGATACTTTATCAAATAAAAGAATACCTGGACTTGTCATTCCTAAAAAGAGCTGCAGGTCTTTAAAGCCAGGCTGTGCCTGCAGTAATTGATTTTGCTCTCTTTTAAGTTTTTCATTATCTGCTAAAAAATCTGTATTTAATTCTTTTAAAGTTTCTTCGTCTTTAAAAAAATAGATGCTTTGAATTGCATACTTGTAAATAACTATAAATCTTTTAATAGTTACAAAAATCATTTTAGCTTCGTCAAATATCGCTTTACCAAGCTGCTTAGCCTCGTCTGTAAAGTCCATTACGCTGCCGTCTTCTTTTAAGATTCTATTTTTCTTTATTTTTATTCTATAGTTTTTTATCTTCATTTAATTTTAACCTTATGTTAAATTTATTGTAATAATGATCAATAACTTTTAATTCAAAATCATTTATTGCGTGTTTTTTGTTTTTTGAGTTTCTTTTAGAAAAAAGCTTTCTATAACTAGAGTTTAAATATTTTAACAAATATTTCTTAACAACAAGCCAATCATCTTCTTTGTAAAATTCCCCAAGCTCTTCTGCAAGTTCAATTGCTTTATTTAATGCACATTCAGACATTTAAAATCTCACTGGTAAAATAGGCTCTAAAAGTATATTTTCTTTTTTAAAATTATCTATCTTGTAACTTTTTACTATTTTAATTAAATTATCACTAATATTATCATGAATGACAATACCTTTTATACTTTTATCGCTTAGGTGACTCAAGATAATATTGTTATAAATTAAAGTAATATCGTATATGAAAAACCAAAATAAATAATTTTCATTAAAGATCTCTGTTTTATTTAAAATGTTTATATAGTCAGAGATCTTTATTTTATTATTTTTAAGATTTTTGTGTATATAATCTTTTAGTTTTATAGAGCTGTCTATATTGTTTTTATTTTTTAAAACATACTCTGCTATTTCTATTTTTTCTAAAAATTTTAAATACAAAGAATTGTAATTTAATTCTAAAAAAGTTTTTTTTGTAGGCTCCAAAAAAGTAAAAAATTTTTTTATTTCATTTGTAAAATCAGATGAAGTATCTATTAAAATAGATTTTTTATTGTCTGCAGAGTAAACACCACTTCTTTTTTTTGTTTGACATCTATTATACAAACCAGAAAAATAAACTTTTTTATTTGATAAAATAAAATTTAAAAACCTGTTTTCATTTTTTTTTAATTTATATTGTATTGCAATTTTTTCAATATTGCTGCAGTTTTTGATTTTATTTAAAACATAATTAATACTATTTAATGACTCTAAATCACTGCTGTAATAAAAACTTGAATTCTCTAGATGTATTCCTGTAATGTCTCTTTGCTTGTCTGTGCCAAAATCAATTACAAAGTCATTAAAATTATTAGACCATCTAACAGGTATACTAATACCCTCAGGTTTTTCTTTTGCACCTTTCTGATCTATTCTTCTTAATACGTTTTTTAATATAAAAAGGTATTCATTTATAGATTTAACATCTTTAATTTGAAATGGATGTTTTATATCTATAAGTTTTGACATTTATTTGTTTTCTCTGATAACTTTATATACATCGTTTTTATTTTGACGACTTTCTCCTATTTTAATTGGAGTACTAGTATCTACTTTTTTGTCATCATCGAGATCTTTTTGAATGTCAATCTTTCTTTTCATTGATCTCTTTTTTTCTGAAGTCACACTTCCTGTTTTTTTAATAGAAAACTTTAATTCTGAAGGTGTTCTTGCAGTTTTACCATCAACACCCATCAAAGAAACTTGAATTAAGCCTTTCAAGATAATATAAAATACTTTCTTTTCGTCGTCCTCGAGTTTTTGAAAAAAGCTTTTAAGTTCTTTTGATATTTCTTCATCATCAAAAGAGTGTGCTGCTCTAAATTTATTAAGATCGTCAATAAACTTTTTATATTCAAGAGCATCAGCAAGCCTAAGAGTCGAAGGAGATTCATCAGGAGTTTCTACCTCTTCCTTGTCTTCATCTTTATCAATAACATCAGGCTCAGCCTCTTCTTTTTTTGATTTTTCTTTTCTACTTGCTTTTTTCTTTTTATTATTCGAAGCTTTTATTTTTAATTTTACAGCTTCTTCTTCAAATTCTTCTGTAGGAACTTCTTCTTTACTTACTTGTTCTTCACTAATTAAGCTTTCAACCATAGAAAATAAGTCAAAATCTGATATTGATGTTGCCATTATTGATTCTCCCATTTGATTTGGTTTTGCCATCTTTCGTGGTAAAGTTGTGCACGACGTCTTCTTCTTTTGTCTTCATCAATAACGTGACTTTCTACTTGCTTTTCTTCTTTAATTTGGTTTTCTCTTTTTTCTAAGTCTTTTACAAATTTGTCAAATTCAAAGTTCATTTTAACGACTCCTTTTGGATTTTAATTTTTAACATATACCTATTTATGTCTTTTTTAACAATACCATACTCTAGTAATAAATCTTTCGTGTCTAAAGAAAACAAAACTACGTCTTTTAATAATAGCGAAATTTTTTCTACTTTAGCACTAAGATACTTTGAAAGATCTTGTTTTGATACTTCAAAAGCTATTAAATAGCTATCTTTTTTATTTTTAAACTTTTCTAAGTTAAATTCAAATATATCTTTCTTAGAAAATATTTTGAATACAAGTGTATTTGTTTTGACATCTTCTATGTCTAGACGATCATAAATTTCTTTAGACACAAAAAAATTATTATCTGCAGACTTAACTTGATCTTTTAAACTCTTATTTAACATAATAAAATTTATTTAGCAAAATAATATGCTACATCCTTTCTAATTTTATCAATATCTCGAGAAGCCTCAAATTCAATTTCAGAAATCTGAGGCGATAATGCATGTATTATAATAGCTATTTGATCGTTTTTTAATCGCAATTCAATATTTGCGTCACTTTCTCTTTTATATTTTAAAATGTCAACAACAAATGCTTCTTGTACTTTTGTTCTTTTGAAAGAATAAACTCTTTGAATTTTTCTTTCAAAAGTTTGCCACATACTTTTCTTTACATTAATAGGATTTTCACCTTTTGAAATTATTTTATCTGTTATACTTTTATTAACTTGTTGATTATTTAAATAATTCTCCATTAGCATTTGTAACATCATTTGTTTCTCTCTTATTTAATTAAAGATAGTTCGCTAAACGGCACAGTATGTTCTTCGTCGTTTTCATCATAGATTATAGCAATCTTCTTAGTCATATCTACATCATCAATTTCACATTTTTTACCTTGCCACTTAACAAACTCTGCATCCTCAATGCCTAAATCTCTTCTCTGTTCATCGATTTCTTGTTTGTAAGCTTTCGTATACTCTTTAAGACGACCTAAAGACTCAACTTTTATTGTATCAATCTTACTAGGCCTCTTGAATTCGTCTCCTTTGAGAATACTATTCGCTTCGCCTATAATTAAAGCATGACAAATATCTTCTAATAAAGATTTTTCTTTTAAAGAATCAGCCCAAGTTATAAAGCTTTTATACTCTTCTTTATCCATTCTTTGAAAGCTTGAAAAAGTCCCACCAATAATTCCAGACGGATTAAACATATCATCTAGTAAATCATCAAGATCTTGATCATTAAAGTTACTTCCTGCGCCGTGTCTAGATATAAGTCTATTACTAGTAAAGTCAACACCAAATTTAGCTACTTTTTTCATAAAGGTGCCTTTTTTAAATGCTTGCTTTCTTTCTTCGATCATTTGATCTGGCGTTGCAAGTGTTCCTTTTTTGTCTTTGATACCTGTTCTACCCATTACAGCATAAATAATAGGATTAAACAAGTCTTTACCTTGTTCTGGTTTTACATTTCTTGACTTGGCTAACTTTTTTGCACCTTTCGATTTAGGAGGCAAATCCTTTCCAATTTCAGATCTAGCGTAGTTTTGTGCAAAATAATCTTTTACAGCGTAAGCAAGATCACTTTCACATTTATTCCAAACATTATTATTATAATAATCTTTCATTAAGCTTGTTACAAAAACTCTAAAAGAATTATTACCTGTTAATAGTGTATCAATTATTGCTGCATTACTTAAATCTTTTTTGTATCCTGTTTGATCCAAATCTAAACTTGATCTTTCAGCGGTTCTTCTAGTGAATTCATCAGTTAAGTAATTTTCAATATGAATCGGTGTTGTCATTGTTTTTTTAACTACATCAAAATATCTAGAAGCACCTGTTCCGCTTAAGTCTTTTTGTCCAGGGATTTTAACTTTATCATCTTTAAATAAATCTAAAAGTTCCATAGTTTTAAAATATTTTGAAGCTAGAGTTGCATATACATTTGCTTTTTGTTTTTGATCAAATGAAAAGAACATAGCTCTAAACCAACTTTTTGTTAAACCTTGTCGTACAGCATTTGCATCAGAAGCTATACCCTCTTCACCGTGAGACATAAGAGCACCAAGATCTCTAAGTGTCAAAGGTTTATTTGTATCAACAAATTTACTAACAAAAAATGCAAAATCTTCAGGTGTAGAAGCTGCATCATACAATTCACTTCTAATATCTGCTTTACTTTTTGGAGGAAGTATTTTAATATTAATTACTTCGCTATCATTAATAGAATCAAAGATATTTTCCAGGTCTTGCAAGTCGTCAGGATCAATTTGATCTTGTATTTTTTCAAGTTCTTTTTCTAAATGAACTAAAGTAAAGTTTGGATCGTCAATCATGTTTGAAAGTTCTGGACTTATTTTATCAAGAGTCTTTTTAACTTTACTATATCCACCTAGTTTATCATCAAGCATTCTAAATGCATCTTCAGCACTTATTTCTTCTTGAGGCGGCAACTCATCTTGTCTTGCCATTGACTGCTCTCTACTCATTCGAGCAACCTCACCAACATCAGGCTCATACAAGGGTTGTCCAGTTTCAGGATCAATCCCTGCTGCTATTTTTGCCCGTTCATCTTCAGAATATTGTGCCAGATCAAGAGCTGACATGTCTGATGCAAAAGAAGGATCTTCTGGTAAAGGCTCTCTTTCAGGTTCTGGATTTAAAGGAATATATCTATTTAAATACTCAATATAAGCTTGCGCATCATCTGACATATTTCCGGCAGACTTTTTTAACAGTGTAATTAATTCTCTTTCTTTAATCGTATCATCTTCAAGATTTAAATCCTCATAGTTTCTATGCCTTAAGAGCATACTATCTAGTTGTTTTCTTAAATCGTTAACGTCATCTTCAGGTAATCCTGAAGGTCTTGAAGAAAATCTTTCTGTTGATTTTGTTAAGTCAACTTTTCCTTGATTTTCAATTTTTGACATATTAAGTTTTTGCTGAACGTTTAAATAAAAGTGTATCTGTCTGATTATGTCAAATTTTCTTTTTGCTCTATTAGATAAACCTTTTATTCTTAAAATAGCTTTTCTACCTGCTTTTTCAAGAGCAGAAAGTCTTGCTTTTCCTTTTACCCCTACTACGTACTTGTCTCTTTCAAAACCTAGTTTCTTTAAACTAATTTTTTTAGGGTCAGCTTTAAATGATTCTTTTTCTTTACTTCCAAAGTCTGCATGGATATCTTCTTCCTTAAACTCTTCGCTGTGTAGACTTTCAATACTTTTTGACTGTGCGTCTATGATTTGCTCTAACTCTTCAAAACTCTCGACAGTTTTTTCTTCTTCGTTTTCTGTCAACAAGCTTTTCTTTTTTTCAATTGATTCAATTAATACACTTAAAAGTTTGTTATTTAATTTGTAGTTATTATTTGAAATATTACTTAACTCTTCATCAATAATTGATTCTTTTAGCATTCCAGTTTTAGAGTTAATCATATCATTATAATTTTTGATAAAATTTATTTCTTTATCTACGTTTTTATTTTTTGATAGACTAATTGCTTCTTTATTGATTTTGACAAGAAATTCTTCTGAAGGTTTTTGACCATTTGTTTCTATTAGAACATTTGCATAGCATTTAGCTTCAGAAAACAAATCAGAATTATTTCTAATGTTTGTGTTAGCTAAAGCTGAAAGTAAGAAATATTTTCTTTTAAATTTATTGCTTTTGTTTTCTAAAAGCTTGTTAACTCTTCTCATTAATACTTTTTGTTTGCGCATTACTTTACCTTATCAATTATTTTATTTAAAGTTTTCCAGACTAATTCAATTTCTTTTCTACCTATGTCGTTTTTATTATTATAAATAATAGTTTGTGTAGCTTTCATTAATTCGTCTGTATTTTGCGGGCAATATTGATCTGACTCTATACTAGCAGTATCTACTTTTTCAACATGAATAGTAGGCATTACTTCGTTTGCTGTAATTGGAAGTTCTATTATGTCCTCATCGTCAGCAACTGAATCATAATTATTTTGTCCATCTATTTTATCAGCAGGTCTATCAAACATGCTATGACGCATATTTTTTCCTGCATCCATGTCATGATCTAGCGGTAGTCTAAACTCATTTAAATTGTTTTCAAAAAGCAAAGACTCTACTATTTTTTTTACATGTTTATATTTTAAGTTGTTCATTTTGAAACCTCTTTTACTTTATAGTAATAAATATGCTTCTTTATACGATAATAAACTTAATGAACTACTTTTTTCTTTTTCTTTTTGTCGTTATCTTTTAAATCAAAATAACTTTCATATTCAAATAAATAATCTTTCCCTAAAATACTACCTATCAGTTCATATTGTTCAGCTACTGCTTGTGCTAACAACATAATATCTTTTGAGTAAGCAATATTAAGTTTTTCTAATGCGAATACTTTTTTATTCAATAGATTTAACTTGTCTTCTTTTAAAGAAATATTTTCTTTTAACTCGTTTATTTCTCTCCTAATAGAAGTATTATCTTCAACAATAATATCAATCAACTCGATATTTTCAATATGAGACTTAAACTTCGTCTTTAAATGGTGAATTTTCTTCAATAGCATTGTATAACTCGCTTTTATTAATATTTCGTAGCTGATCTAATTTTTTGTTCTGTATGTCATTTATTCTTTGATCAATTAAGTTTTCTATATACGGATCACCATTTACAAAAGATTCTGCCATAAGTCTAAAGAAGGCTTGCAAAGACATTTCCTTTAAAAAAAGAAGAGCTCTTAATTTTCTGTGCACATTATTATGAACTTCTATGTGCACAGACTTGTTAATACCTGCTGCTTTTTTTGCTTGTCTTGTCATTTTTTTGTTTGTCATACACTGCCTTTTAGATTCTAACCTTTATCTCTAGCTCCTGATGCCGTAGCATAATTGTTATTTGTAATTGCATCAACATTTATTGTATGACTTTTTCCTTGTTTGTTAAGTTTGCTTGCGAGCTTATAAGCAAAGTCTTCCATACTTTTTAATTCTTCATTAACTTTGCTGTTATCGTAGATATGTTTTAAAAATCCTGATGCTACTACTGAATAAATACAAAGATGACTTTCCCAATTGTCACCAATATCAATTGCCTTATCTATAAGTCTATCAATGTCAATTGGCTTGCTTTTTCCTTTTGTCTCAATTCCTTTAACATAAGCATCAATTGTTTTAATATCATCTTCTCGATCTTTTATGACTTGAACTGCACTTTCAATATCATTATCTAAATCTTTGTCTTCGCTTAAAAGCAAAAAGTTTTTTAAGTTATAATTCTCACTTACTGTGTAAATTGCGTTTGGAAAAAAAGATTTAGTTGCTTTTTCAACTTCAATACTTTTATCATTTCCAGCAACAATGCTAAGTTGATTTTTTAAATGACCAAGCTCTGCACTAGCTACAATATCTTCATCTTCACTTGCCTCTTCTGGCTTTGGTGCTTCTTCTTCACTACTTTCATCATCATCGCTTCCGCTCATAGCATCTTCATCTCCAGAATCATCTCCAAAAATATCGTCGTCTTTAGCTTCCTCTTTTTTATCTGCATCATCATCAGGCATATCAAATTTTTCATCTTCGTCTTTTTCTAATAAGATTTTAAGTGAAGGATATTGACCCTGTTCAGTCATTCTATTTACTCTTTTTAAAAAACTTCTAGACATAATATTACCCCAAAATCTTTGCAATTTTATCAGCTTTTTTAACTCTATCTTCAATAACAGACCAGTTTAACTCTTTCATCATTCCGTAAACATAAGTCTTTCTATCTTTAAGATAGTCTCTGTAATAACTATGCTCCCAGCAATCCATTACAATGATAGGCATTAAACCGATCATTACGCTGTCACTGTGTAAATCAATAACAGTATTCATGTATCTTCTCAATTGTGGATTGTAAAATGTAACTCCCCAACCGTTTCTTGCTGAAAGACAGCACGCTACAAAGTCTTCTTGCCATTTATCAAATGTACCAAAGTCTCTTGCCAGTCTCATATAAGATAATGAATCTACAGTTACTGAGCTATTTAAGTCACTAATATTTTCAAAATACATGCCATGTAAAAAAGCTGCATTGTGATTATATGTTTCATCAATCTTCAAACTTCTAAATTGTGAGTTGTTAAGATTAGCTGCTGATTTATCTACTCCATCAAGCTTTGCTGATATATCATTTAACTCTTTAACATATCCTTCTAAAAGCTCTTGATGTGCTTTCTTTGTCTTTTGCGACAAAAGTTCTGTGCTTAAATTAAACTTTCCAGCTTCAGCTACATAAGACTCAGAAATTACATTATTGTAATCGACGTTGCTTTCTGTTTTGAGTAATTCATCTTTTTGTGTATTTATACCATTTTCAGATAAAGTCTCAGCGATCGCGTTTTTTATTAATTCATCTAAATTCATTTTTATACCTTTTAATTAATTGAAAATCTTTCTTCAAATTCACCCATCGGTACCAATATATATTTTGGATCTTTGTTATCACTAAAGTCAGATGTCTTATTAATAACATTTTTATCTTCTTCGTAATCTGAAAATGCACCTGGTGAAGAAGCATCAAACTCTATGTCTCTTTTTCCGCTTTCTTTATCTCTCTTAACAATAAACCCTTTTGATCCTCCCAGATCGTCATCTTCATATAAAGGTGACGCACCACTTCCTTTTTCATTGCCTAAAGGCTCTTCTGGCAAAACAAGCTTTGCAAATTCAGTACCATCTTCTTTCTTTATGATACCTGCAAAAGTATATCTAAATCCTGCCTTATCAAAAACTTTTAAGCCTAGAGCATCTTTAATTACATTTGCACCGTACTTTGTGGTAAGAGTCATTTTCTCATTTAGAAAGAAATTTATTCTTTTATCGTACTCTTCTTTTAATATTTTTTTTACTGTGATTTCACTAAGATTCATAGTTTATTACCATCTTCTTTTTTTTGTTACTTTATTTTCAAATAAAAAGTCTTTTAAACTCATGTTATGAATAAATCCGGCTGCTAAGTTTTGTTGTGTTCCTTGAGAATTACCTTCGCTATCTGTCGTAATAACTGATGAAGATGCACCTATTGCATCTTCATCAGCTGATTCTGCAATTTCTGGGCTTGAAGATCCTTGACCTTCAAGTTGCTTTCCTAGTAAAGAAACGACAAAAGCAACAATTACTATTCTGACAGGATCAAATGCTTCTCTAAACATTGCTGCTACTTCTTTAGGCTCAATTTTCTTTCTCGAGTAATATGTTGAAAGATTATGAAATAAATTTGTCAAACCTGCAGTTGCAAGCCACACATCTGTAAGACTTAAATCTTGCTTTGCAATAACAAGACCCGAGTTTCCTTTAGGCACAGTTTGACCATTTACTTTAGTTCTAAGTAATAATTCACTTTTGCTTTTAAGTGCTTCCATTGAATCTGGAGTACCTTCAGGAGCCATAAATGTTGGTGGTTTTCCTAATGCTGCATCAAGTTTGTTTCCTTCAAGTCCAATAAATGAATCACAATATTTAACAACTTTTTCTTGTTGATCTGCAGGCATTTTTTGCCAAACTGACGTAGCTTTAAAATCTTCTAATCTTTGAGTTAAAATTGCTTTTAACTCAGCTGAATCTGTTACGTTACCCTTTTCGGCAGCAGTCATAAATGCTTGATCTGCTCTGGAAATGCTTCCGCCTCCAGAAGTTACATACGGATTTTTTACACCTCCACCTAAGTAAGCATCTGCAGTTCTTTGTAAGTCATCCGTAAAATATGAAAGAGGTAGATCAGCAACTGTGCCTTCTAAGTTTGTATATGCAAAAGACAATACTTTAAGAGTTTCTGGGTCATGTGTTACGTCAATCGCACCACCTCCTGCTTTTAATGCAACAACACCTGACTTTAAAGATCCAGTATCAATTCCTCCACGACTCATCCAATGCTCGTTATATTTTAAAATATTTTCTGGTCTATGTGCAGCAAATAATGATTTAACAGGAACGCCATTTTTACATTTAACAATAATTGATGTCAAAGCATCAGCTTTTCCTTTTAAAGCATCCATGTTTGTGTAATAAAAAATTTGGTATGCACCATTTTTTAATTTAATTACTTTGTGTAACATGTCTAGTTCTAAGTTTGCTGCATCTAAAGCTGCTGATGGTGCATCTGCTGTTGCTACACTCGCCATGTCTTTTACTTTATTAAAGTCTGTTATTGCTTTTAAATCATTGCCTGATTTCTTTAACATTTTAAATATCTTTAAAAATCCAATGATTGCTGCAAAACAAAGTGTAGCCTGAGATACTCTACCAAAAAAGTTTTTAATTCTATTTTCGTTAATAAGACTAGGGTTAATAAGATTAGGATTTCCAACTTCATGTAAAAGACTCAAACTACCAGATTGCAAAGCCCACTCAAGCTTTAAACTTTCAAAATCTTGACTTCCATAAGCTGCGACAAAATTTTCAAAACTCAATCCAGTAAATTCATTAGATATTTCATTACAAACACTTTCAGCTAGCTCATTAATTTGTTTTGCTTGCTTTGCACCAGAAGTTGGCTCAAAATAAGCTTTTGCGAAACCTTTGTTATTATTAGCTGCATCTTCTATAATTTGAGTAATTCTATCCTCAAGGACACCTTCTGTTATTGTTCTATGTTTTGTAACAGCTTTAATAACATGAGTATTTAAAATGTCAGGTTTATCTTTAATATCTTGAAGATTAGATTTTTCTTCTCTTTGAGATAAATCACTAGCAAGACTTAAATATATCTCATTTAAAACTGTTTTTAAGTTTCTTAAACCAATTACATTTTCTAAATTTTTATGATTAGTTCGAATAAGATCTAAAGTTTTATTGTAATCTTTCTTAATCTCTTCTTGAATTTTTTCATTGTATTTTTTAAACTTTTCTTTTTGTTTGTTAGTTTTTTGTAGTAATTCACTACCAAATGTAACTCCACTACCTAAATCAATGCTTCCTTTTTCTAGGTTAACTTTGTCAATATTCTTATAAAATAATTCAACTTCAGCCCTAACTGCAGCTTCAAAAGATTTATCTTCCATGATATTTTTCAAGAAAGATTCTGGATTTTTCTTGAATACTCCACCTTCTCGTTTAATATTTTATGAGCATCTTGTAATAAATTTATATGTAGCATAAGATGCAAGTGCTGCAGGAGCTAAACTAAACATTGCTGAAGATGCAAAGCTTGCACCAAATAACTTGCCTATCATTCCTACAGCACCATATATAGATGCAGAAGTTCCAGTTGTTTTAGCTAATTTGTTATCTAAAACACCCATACCTATTTTTGTTGATCCTAATCCAAGGCCAGAGCCAATTGCATCAACACCTTTTCTTACACCACCAACTGCTGTTCTTAATTTATCAAAAAATCCTTCGTTTAAACCTTGTTTACCTTGTGCATCTTGTAAGATTGCCATTAAGTTTATTTTAATTAATGTTGCAAAGCTTCCTGCAAAAAGTTTGTTTCTTTTACTTTGATCTAATTTGCTAACGCTTTTAGTGAATACTTTCTTTAAAAGATGCTCAGCAATATCTCTATTGGTCATGATTGCTTTTTTAATCTTATCATGATCAATATGCTCAAGATAATTTTCGTCACTCAAATCGTCAACTTCTTTCAACAAAGGCTTAATCTTATCAAGCTGTGTCTGCTCTTCTTCAGCAGTCTCTTCTTCATCCACATCAGCTTGTTGGTCTTGTACTATGTCTTCTAATTTGTCTTCAATTTGATCAAGAACTGCTATTTGATTTTCTGTATCTTGCATTTCATCATCTGAAGGTACATCGATAATATTATCTGCTTCTTCTTTTTCAATTTCAAGATCTGATAAAGCATCATTATACAATGCGTCTATTAAAGCATTTTGTTTATCTGTATA
>MDTG01083066.1_pt1 | contig 26276 bp, 34 predicted proteins | sample 811421 | NCBI WGS metagenome assembly MDTG01 (sample SAMN05326645, study PRJNA326480) | marine metagenome | isolation source: seawater | place: Pacific Ocean: South East | collected 2011
CATCAATGAAACTCCAGCAAATGGATGGAAGTGATAGCACAATTGATTTTTTTAAAAAATGTATCGAAACGCAAGAAAATAAGAAAAAAAATTAAATTCTTCCAACATTACCAGAAACTTGGGCTCCCGTATCAACGGAGAGTGAATTTGTTTTTAATTTTCCATCACACTTTCCAGAACCAGTTATTTCTAAAAACTCAGCTGTAATATCACCAGAGGCGCTACCCTCTATTTTCAAATGTTCTGCATTCAGCGTACCATCAAAAGCACTTGAAGATTCAAGGATCACCGTCTTAGCTTCTAGAATTCCTTTAAATTTACCTGCAATTACTACTTGGCTATCTTTTGCTTGAAGAGTGCCTTCCATAACAAGATCCTTATTTATGTAAGTTAATTCACTCATTAGCTTCCCTCTTCATTTTCTCGAGTTAATTCTTCTTTTTTTCCTCTCATTTTTTTTTCGTCCCAATTATGAACAACTCGACAATTAAGTGCAGCACCTCTGTCCATTTGTAGCGATTTGTAATTAATCTCTCCGGTAATAATTGAGGAATCTGTTAACCAAATTGAATCGGCTTTAAGCTTACCTTGATATTTTCCTGAAATCACAACAAGATCAGCCTGAATAGCGCCCTCAAAGCTTGCAGATTTTCCTAAAGTAATTTTATCAGATTTAATATCAGCTTCTACTCTGCCATTAATTTCGATGGTTTTTGAATTAGAGATTTTTCCTTTAAAAAGGACATCCTTTCCTATTATAGACTGATTATCTGCCACAATTTACCCCTTTATTGATTTTAAAGATTTTGCAATAGTAGTACCCTTTTTGATTGGTTTAGAGACAACTTTTTCTAAGCCGATATTTAATTCAACCTCTAATTTAGCTCCTGGTTCAGCTTTGAGGGTGTTGTAATAAATACCTCCCTTTACATTTGCTGTGGAATGAATTTGTATGCTGTCTGAAAAAATTTCTCCATCGAATTTCCCAGATATCACAGAATCTTGTGCTTTAACGGAGCCCTTCAAATGACCTTCAGAAGAAACGCTTATCTCATCGCACTCAATATTGCCTTTGACGGTACCTTTTAATACCAAACTACCTTGACACTTAATATTGCCATTAATCTGCATTTCTTGACCGATAACGCTTGCGTCACCGTTAGTTATACCTTTTCTATTATCGTCGTCTCTAGAAAACATTGAATATTTTTAAAAAATTTAATATAATTGCTACCATATATATTAATAAAAAAAAAGCAAAAATTTAATTTTGGCTTAACATATGCATAACAAACTAATTATAAGGAAATACTAATAAATGGCTGAACAAGTAGTTGATATCAGAGAAAGAATTGAAAAAATGAGGACTAAAATTTACGATAAGCCTCAAAATATCGATTTGGATTCTAAAAATAAAGTTGAAGTCGCAAATGTTGCTTCTAAACAGTCTTTTATTGAAAAAGGTAGCAGTAAGAAAGAATTATTTGAAAATAAAACAGGCAAAATTCCAAACAGTGATAAAAATTCTGTAAAGGTAACTACCTATGATGAGACCATAAAAAAAAATGATGCTGAAGAAAATTCAGAAAAAAAATTCTTTAAATCTGCAGTAGAAAAAATTCCACTAAAAAATGATGATATTGAAAAAAATGAATCAAAGACAAATAAAAAATCATTTGAAAATTATCATCTTGAAAACACTGTTAAAGAAGATAATAAAGAATTTAACCTAAAAGATCAAAAACAACCATTTCCGCAATTTAGTTTAAATGTAAATAATCCTATATCCTGGAAACTGATGTTGCTAATTATGTTAATGCAATTATTAACTAACATTATGTTAGTGGTTGTATTATATCTAAAATAAATAATTGAGTGTCGGATTTAAAAAAAAAATTATTAAACAAATTAAAATCAAGTCCTAGGTTTGGTGATTTATTTGTAAAACAAAATATTCAAGAAGTTTTAAAAGAAAGAAGATTTTTGTTTTTTACAAAGAATGGTCCAATTGAAATAGTTTTTAATTTAAAACACTATTTATCAGCTTTTGTGCTTGCTCTTGTAGTAATTATTAAGACATTTCAGTTTGCTTTTTTTGGTGTGGTTAATTTAGTAAGTTATGTGGTATTAAAAAATAACCAAACACAAGTTAAACAATTTACTGATTCAGAGGTTGAAGCTTTAAAAGAATTAGCTGAAACTGTTATTGAAGATAATGATAATATTGAAGAAATAAGAATTCCTAATATTTCAAAATCTTTTGATAAAAAGAACGAAACCCAAGAGTTTTTTATAAATTTAAAAAATAAAATTAATTTATTTTCTAAAAATGTTGGTGATGCCTTTTTCTTCGATGAAACTGAAATCTCTTCATTGGATGAATCAATCTTTGATGATTTTTCAAATTTATCGAATCCTCACATGGTGCCAATTGAAAAAACAATTGATAATAGAAAATCAAATAAAAAAATTGAATCTGATTCAAAAAATATATTTCAAAATAGCTATTCGTATAATTTTTTACCAGTAATTCCATTCGCAGCTCCAAGAAATAATAAAACCAAAATGATCCAATTTAGTAGAACAATTGATTTTGAAATAATGGATTTAGTAAATGTTTTTTTAAAACTTAATTTGAAACCTGAGAATATTGATATTGAAAAAATTAACAATTTTGCTAACAGTCAAATAGATCAAGAAAATGAAGGCACTATCATTGATCAGTTGTCAGAAAGATTTCAATATTTGGAAACTCTTAAAGAGGCAATAGTCTTTCTTCCTTTAAAACCTCCAATGGAATATTATTATGTATCAAGTCCTTATGGGATGAGAGTTCATCCAAAGACAAAAAAGAAGCAAATGCACAAAGGCATTGATATGGCTGGAACTTGGCAAGAAGAAGTTAGATCCGCGTCACACGGCATCGTTGAATTTTCAGGAAGACACGGATCCTTTGGAAAAGTCATCAAAATAAAGCACAAGCATGGAGTTCAAACTGTTTATGGACATTTACATAAGTTATTAGTTAAAAAAGGTGATTTTGTTCAACAGGGACAAATCATTGGAAAAATGGGTGCAACGGGACGTGTTGCTGGAGCGCATTTACATTACGAAATTAAAGTAAATAACAAACAAGTAAATCCATATGATTTTATCTCGGTTGGGAGAAATCTTATTAGTAGTTCAATTTTAAAATAGTGGCATTCTAATTGCAATCTAATTGGGTGAGAATTTTTCTAACAGTATTTTTTTTTTTTTTAATATTTTCAAAGTACAATTTACTTGCTGTGGAAAATAATGAAATTTGCAGAATTGCTACAAAAAAAGTTGAAAAAAAACTTAAGCTGCCTAATAAACTTTTAACTTCAATTTCACTCGTAGAGACAGGAAGATTTGTAAAAAATCAACACAGAACTTGGCCTTGGTCAGTAAATGTTGAGGGTAGGTCACATTATTTTAAAGATAAGCAGTCAATGTTGAAGTTTTTGAAAATACAAATCAAAAATAATGTAACAAATTTTGATGTTGGATGTATGCAAATTAATTTCAGGTATCACATTAAAAAAGAGTCAAATTTGAAATTATTTATTGACCCTAATTACAATGTGATCTGGGCAGGGAATTTTCTAAAACAACTTCAAAAAAAATATAAAAGCTGGAATAAGGCAATATCTAGATACCACTCATCTGATAAATTAAGGATGAAAATATATTTGAATAAAGTTCACAAGGTTTGGAAAGATCAAAGGCAAATTAAAGAAATAATATTTTCACAAAATAAATTCAAAAAAGATCAAGAAGACAAAAACCAAAATAATTTTTTTTCAAAAAGCTTTTATTTGAAAAACAAATTAAAAATTGATTTTTTCAGGAAAGAATTAAATAAAGAACCAAAAAATTTTCAAAAATCAAAGATTTAATTTGGCACATTAAATGCACATGAATGTAAAAAAAGGATAAAATAATGACAACACAAAAATACACAGAAAAATCTTTCAACAATTTTAATGACTTTAAATTACCAGTTATTCAAATTAGTTATTTTGACAAAAATAATAAGAGAACAAAACGTGAGTCTTACCCGCTTACACATTTTTTAGACCAAGAATGTAAAAGTTTAAAGAAAGTAATAAATTTTAATTAATAATGTATATAAAAAATTTATTATATATGGATACTTTGAATTTTCATCATTTTTCTTCTTTCAGATGAAGCAGGAATATTCAACAATTCTCTATATTTGGCGACAGTTCGTCTAGCCAAGTTAATACCATGTTTTTGTAATTTAATAACAATAATTTCATCGGAAAATGGATTATTTAATGGTTCATTACTGATAAGATTTTTTAATGTTTCTCGCACTGAAGCCGCAGAATGTGCCTCTCCGTTTGATGTTCCATTGATTGAGGCACTAAAAAAGTTTTTCATTTCAATAATTCCTCTTGATGTTAACATAAGCTTTCCTGTAGTTACTCTACTCACCGTGCTTTCATGCATCCCAATTTTTTTTGCTACATCTTTTAAAATCATTGGTTTTAAATATGAAACACCTTTTTCGAAAAATAATTTTTGTTGTTTCACGATTTCAGCACTGATTTTGAGAGTAGTCAAATTTCTTTGTTCAATAGCTTTTATCAACCATCTAGCAGAATTAACTGATTCTGTGACAAATTTTCTATCATTATCCGAAGATTTTAGCCTTTCAAGTTCTTTTACATAATCCTCATTTACAGTTATTTTTGGTAAGTTACTATTATTTAATTCTACAATCCATTCATTATTCTTTCGATTAACAATTACATCTGGTTCTAAGATTTGATCTTGCTCTTCAGTAAATTTTGTACCAGGTTTTGGGTTTAAAGTTTTTATAATTTTAATGTACTTTGTTAATTCTAATTCAGTCAATCCGCAAATTTTGCACAAATTTTTGATTTCTCCCTTGGCCAAAAGTTCGAAGTTAGCAATTAATAATTTAATTTTTTCATTGAATAATCCTTTTTCTTGTAATTGAATTGTTAAACATTCTTCTAAATTTCTTGCAAAAACCCCAGTTGGTTCAAAAGTTTTCATTCTTAAAATAATATCCTCTAATTTTTTTTCATCACATCCGATTATATTCATCAAATTTTCATTCGTTTCTTTTAACCAACCACTATTATCGATATAATCAACTAAAATTTCGGCAATTATTCTCTCGTCAAGATTTACAAATTCTAACTTTACTTGTTGATTTAAAAAAGATTTTAATGTTACTTTTTCGGATACAGTTTGCTCAGCAATTGAACCAGAATCAGTTGTATCATAATTATGATTTGAAGGACTAACATTAATATCTAAATCCCACCTGTTTTCAATGTCATCAGATTTTGATTCATTCAACATTGATTCTCCACTCTCAAAAGCTTCCGAGACATTTTCAGTACGACTATCACCTAATTTTTCATTTTCTTCTAGACTGGTGTCCAATTCATCTTCAAGAAAAGGATTTTCCTCCATTTCCTTTCTCACGAGTTCGCACAATTCAATATTATTTAACTGTAATAATTTAATCGCCTGTTGAAGTTGAGGAGTCATTATTAATGACTGGCTCTGTCTGAGCTTTAAGTTCTGTGAAATTTGCATGTTAATCTCCTTTCTAATGCTATTATTTCACATTTTTTTTCTCTCAATAGCAAAATTTTAATTTGACATTTATAATTTGTCAAAAGCTTGACAAAAAAAATATTAAATTTTTAAAATGTTGAAAAAAAAAAAAACTGATTTTCTGGGGTTTTTCATACCTTTTTTCAATCTTTAATGTTACAATCAGGTTATGTTTAGATTTTTTCCATTAATATTTATTTTTTTCAGTCTTTGTCTTTTTTTGTTTGTTGTTAGTTTTTTGACATACGATTTGTCTATTTATGAGAAAAAAATTTTGGAACAAGATTCCTCAGATTTAGTATTCCAAGATAAAATTAGAACACCTGATTTGAGTTTTAAAGAAGTTCAAAAAATTGAGGAAAAAGAAATTATATCACAACAAAATAAAAATAATGAAAAAATATCAAAGTTCCCAAACTCAAATAGTATTTTCAAAGTTCAATTTGGAGCTTTTTCAAGCTTGAAAAAAGCAGAGATCGCAAAAAAAGCATTGATTTTAAAACTTAATGAAAATAATTTGAATTTTCCAATTGATATTAATTTTTTAGAAAAAAAAATAATTTATCAAGTGATACATCAAGCACAGGATTTAAAAGATGCACAGAGAATTTGTGAAATTAGTAAAAGTCTCAAATTAGATTGTTATGTTAAAAAATTGTAGAATTTGTAATTTCATCAGAATTTTTCTTTTGTCAGTGGTTTTTTTAATTATTCTTTCATTAACATTAACAGATAAACTGCATTATTTATCCATTGTAAGTTCATGGAACGCAGCAATACTAATAATTTCTGTAGGTATAATTGGATTCATATTTAAATTATTTTTTTATTTTAGAAATAAAAGATTATCTATCCCTAACAAATCTGACTAAAAGTTCTTTTTCAGCTGTAAATCTCCCATATGTATGACCAGTAAAAAAATTTACAGACCAAAAAAATTTTGGTGACCACCAGTTTCTATCTCCAGTCCAATATGGTTCAGCTGGAGTATTAGGAAAAATCTCAGAGTCTATTTTACTTCCTTTACACTCTTCACAAATTAAACTTTGGAGTTCATGTTTTTCTGGTAATCTCCAATATCCTCCAAGTTCCTCACTTATTTTTGGTAAAAGCATTTCAGCTTCATCTAAAGATAGTCTAACAGCTTGACCATCACATTCAAAATCATTCCATATTTGTCCGGCTGAACATTTTAACCATTCAATTCTCTTGTTTAAATCAATTACATAATGACCTTTATCAATAAAATTTTTTGAGTATGAGTAAGTACTTAAAAAGAAAAACAATGCAAATAGCAGGGTAAATTTTGTAATTAAAAAAAACATTTTACTGAACATATTTCAATTTTACTCCATTTGTATTAAAATTACTAAATATTAAATTTTTATTACTTTGGTATCAAAGTTGCAGATTTCATACCAATATATATATTATATAGTAACTTGTTAATGGAATAAAATTATGGATATTGCTACTTTAATTGGTTTTTTAGGTACACTGGGTATGATTGCAGGGGCAATGGTATCTGCTGGTGGTTTAGGAATGTTTGTTGACTTGCCATCACTACTTATTGTTTTTGGTGGAACTTTTTTCGCAGTTATGTATACAGCGCCAATGCCAGTTTTTCTTGGAGCTTTTGGTGCAATGGGAAAAGCGTTCAAGCCACCTATAAAGAAAATGGATGAATTAATTACAAGAATCGTAGAATTAGCTGGAATTGCTAGAAAAGATGGAATGATGGCACTAGAAGGTCAAGAAACACCTGATCCTTTTTTTGATAATGGTCTTCAGATGCTTGTTGATGGAGCTGATGAGGAAAAATTAACATTACAATTGAAAAAAGAATTAAAATCTATGCAAAATAGACACGCTAAAGCCACCGGGGTAGCTCAATCTTGGGTTGATATAGCTCCTGCTATGGGTATGATAGGTACTTTGGTAGGTTTAGTTGCAATGCTTGGAAATATGGCTGACCCAAAAGCCATAGGTCCTGCCATGGCTGTGGCTTTATTAACAACTCTTTATGGTGCTATGGTTGCTAATACAATCTTTCTTCCGATAGTAATCAAAATGAAGGGTTATTCTTTATATGAAAGTATTTACAGAGAGATGATCATTACAGGGTTACAACTCATTTCAAGAGGTGAAAGTGGGCGAAATATTCAGGATCAATTGATAGCGAATTTGCCACCTAAAGAAAAACAAAAACTTCTTGAAGCAGTTGCTTAAAAATAATTTATCATGGCTGAAGAAAAAGAGATAGAAAAAAAAGAAGAAGTTAAAGATGAAGAGGAGCATGAATGTCCTGAATGTCCTCCAAAAGGCGCGCCGGCGTGGATGGCGACTTTTGCTGACATGGCAACCCTACTAATGGCTTTTTTTGTACTTATTCTTTCCTTTGCTGAATTTAATGTCCCAAAATTTAAACAGATAAGCGGAAGTATGAAAAATGCTTTTGGTATCCAAAGAATCATTCCAGTAGTGGAACAACCAAAAGGGACTACATTGCTATCTCTTTCATTTAGTCCTAATCCAACCCCAGCCGTTCAAGAAAACTTAGTGCAACAAACAACAGAAACTGATCAAGCAAAGGTTGAATTACAAACAAAAACTGAAGATCAGACAAAAAACGATGGTGAAAACGAAGACGCTAAGGAATTAGCTAATAATATAAAAGATGCCATATCAAGAGGAGATATTCAAGTAGAAGTATTAGCAGACAAGGTAGTTGTAAATTTTACTCCACTTGAAGCTGAAGAAAAAGATTTGCCTAATTTACTACAAGAAACATTAAATTCCATTGAAAGTATTAAGGCAGCATCCGGAAAGTCTGAATCAGAAATATTATTCGGAGGTCTTGAAAAGCAGATAGCAAAGTTAGCCACTTCAGCAAGAAAGAAGGGTAAGGAAGAGGCTGAGTCAATGGATGGAAATAATATTGGAGAGTCTTCACAAGTTTCCAAAGCCGAAGAGAAAAGGGCTCAAATTGCAGAGGATAATTTAAAAATTGCTCTGAAAGAGGAGATAGGTGAGGGATTAATAAACATTGATAGACAAGAGGATAAGGTAATAATTACGGTTGGTTCTGGCGGAGCCTTTAAATCTGGTTCAGCTGAATTAACTTCACAAGCAAAAAAAATAATGTCGAAGATTGCTGAACAAAATAAAAAAGGTAGAAGTGAAATTCTTGTTTCAGGACATACAGATGATACGCCTTTGATTTTCGGTTCAATTTATAGAGACAATTGGGATTTGGCCGCTGCAAGATCTTCATCAGTTGTTCAAGAATTATCACAAACTGGAAAATTACAGCCAAAAAGAATGAAAGCTATTAGCTATGGAGAAACTCAACCTATTGCAAGTAATGCTGATTCTAAAGGAAGAGAAAAAAATAGAAGAATTGAAATTGAAATAAACTATTAAGAAGAAAATGTTTATAGAAAAAAGTCCATATTATATGCCCAAAGCAAAAAATAATCTTAAAAAAGATAAACCCAATATGGGAAAGCAAGTTGAGGTTCCAAAATTTCTTAAATGGTTTAAGGGACTTATTAACCCATTACAAAATTTACCAATCGTAAGTGGTATTTATTCAAGTATTAATTCTAAAAATCAGGAGTCTGATAGAGATCTTGTGCAAAATAGTTTGGGAGGTTTTTTATATGGTGGACCAATAGGAGCAATTAGTGGTTTTGGAAATTGGATTTTTAATAAAGTTTTTGATAAAACACCTTCTGAGTTATTTTTAGAGGTAACAGGAGTTAGTAAACTTTGGGAAAAAAAAAATTCAAAAAATCCAAAACTGGTAAGCTTAGACTCAAAAAATTTACAAAATCACAAAATAGAACCTCAAAAAAAAATTACTGAAAATATATCAACTAGCGAGGTTAAGGACAGAGTAAAATCTTTTGAATTTATTTACCCAAAGTGGAATCCTGAAAAAATTGATAAAATAAGCAAAAAAAACAAAAATTTAAGTTTAATTAATAGTCTCTACAATAAATCTACAGAAAATCTGTCAAGTAAAATTAATATCAAAGCTTAAACATTACTCGAAATGAGCTTGTTCCTCTCTATATTTGGCATAGTAATCATTTCCAAGGACTTCTAAAGCTTTTTTCTCTGTTATATCATTAAGTCTTTGAGAGAATTCTTCAAAAAAAATATCACATTTTTTTCCTGCTTGACTTGCAACCGCTTGTTCAATGAATTCATTTTCAACAGCTGCTCTTGCCCTTGTGGTAGCCTCTGATTTGGCTTTTGTTAATCTTCCAATAGCAGAGTTTTTCTTTCTGTTCAAATCATCAATGACTTCCATTAACTGTTTAAAACTTGGGTCAGGTACATCTATATTTATAAATTGTCCGTCAACAGTTGTTTGAAAGTCAGCGTTATTTATTTCATCGACTAACAAAGGTATATGGTCCGTATTAAAAACTAAAACCTGTAGTTTACTATCCGTTTCTCCTACTCTTAAGTCGCCAACATCAACAAGTCTTCTGGGCTTTCCATTAATTGTTATTCTTACAGCTTTTATTAGAGCCATATTTGCGTTTGAAGCTTGGACACCTTGGATTACTTCTAAAAAATCTTCAACAGCAGCTTTCATTAATGTCTCTGCTTGAATTGAGTATTGTTCAGCCATAATTTAGAATTTTAATTAAATACATAATGAAATAATATATAATATAATTATTTTTTATTATACTAAAATTTTATCGTCTGAATTTATTTTTTCACTATCATTATTTTTTTCAACATTTTTTTGTTTTTGTACTTTTTTTTCAACCTCATTTAGATTTTCATTATTTAACTTTGTATATTTAAATTTTGCCTTAGGGTTTATTAGTCTTATAGTTTTTTGAGCTTCATGTAAGTTTTTTGCAGCTAGCATCAAGCTAAAGCCTTTTCCTGACAATAATGAAAATGAAAGTAGTAAATTTGATTGACCTTTATGACAATAAATTGAAAATATTATCCAGCCTAATAAAAAAACTAAAAAGTTCACAGAAATTAATAACATACTCAGAACAGTTAGAAAGCTGAGTACCCACCATTGATTTTCATAAGCAAGCCAGAGAGGAGGGAATATTCCGGCCCAAACTGAATCTGAATTTTTTATAACATCATAATTAAAATTTAAATCTCTTAAGACAATGTAGTTAGTTAAATCATCTTGGTCATAAATTTTTTTTTTAGAAAACAGCTCTTTTAGTCTTTTAGTTTCTTCGTTATCAGTTGTAACAAATTTGCATCCAAGGCTTCTAGTTACAATTAATTCTAAGAAAACATTATCTCTAAATATTGTGAGTAGATTTTTTTTTCCATCTGAAAAACTATCTTGTAGTGTTTCAGTAAATACCTTTTCACCACTGATGAAAAATTCATTATTTAATGCAATAATGATATCTCCTTGTCTTAATAAAACTGAGTTTGCATAACTCGATTTTCTCAACAAATCAATTTTTAATAATGACTCATTTTCTATTTCGATATTCTTACTCATTGTTAAGGAAAGGTTATACTCTCTTTTTGGTCGGTTATTTCTTTTACCAACATTTTATTTTGAGATGATATAGTTTTTAAAGCAGCGGTTAAACTAGATGTACTGTTAGATAATTCTTTAAGCATCTTGAGATTTGAATTCTTTTTATTATCGTTTATAAGTTTATCAATAGCTTTACTTACTTTCGCAGAAGTAACAACTTCATTTTCATTAATATTTTGTGTTAATTTTTGAGACTCTTCTTTTAATGCAGACGAAACTGTTTTGGAAAGATTTGAAATTTCTTTTGATAAACTTATCATTAACTTACCATCATTTTCGTTGATTGCTTCTCCTAATTGAAATAATTTATCTTTAATTTCAGCATTTGTATTTACCAGGTCTGAGTGTTTCTCTAAGCTTTTATTCATATTTTTTACAGCAATGTTTACTGCCTCAACATTTTCAGCAAAAACTACAAGAGCTTCTCTGCTAGTATTAGTCATATTTTCTAATTCAGATAATGATTTAAAGTATAATAATCCTGTAAGAATTATTGCAATTATTGCTGTGCCAATTGCAGTCGAGAAAATAATTGTTGTGTACTTATGTATTTCTTTCACTTTTTGCTCCGCTTTAATATATTCATTTTTCATTCTTTTATACTCAGATGTAACATCTGTTGCTGCATCTGCTGCGTCTAATGCAATTTTAATACTTTCTTGCATTGTATTTAGTTCAGTATTCACGCAAGTCTTCCTTTGTTAGTTTTATTAATATTTATATCATTTTTTATCTTATATGAAAATAGAGCACATTTCATGCCAGAAATATTATAAACTTCTAAATAAGGTTGTTTTTTAGATATAAAGCCGAATGCTCTGCATCCAAGTGGAAAATTTTTATCATGAGTTATATATAAATGTTTACAGTTATTGCAGTTCTGATTATTTTTTACCATCTTTGATGTCTTTTTTCTTTTTTGTTAAAATATTTATCATTTTTGCGATTTGAAATCTTAATCCACCCATAAAAGATGTTAAAGCACAAAACCAGAAAAACATTGCCATCAGAAGCTCATCCTCATTAAATCTTGAAATTGCTTCAAAATGACAAACTAAAGTACTGTAAAAAAAAGCAAATGTTATAATTATTCTACTAAATGAACTATTAAACACTTTTATTTCCATTTTCGTCAAACATTAGTTCTTCTGGAACCTCAATGAGTGGCTCATTAATTTTTTCTCCTTCATTTATTTTGTAAATGTATGCTAAAGCTACAGCAACAGAATTGTAAAGTTTGCTTACTATCTCATCTCCAATTTCACTTGTAAAATATAAGGCTCTTGCTAGTATTGGACTCTGAAGTTTACCAAGATTTAATTTTTTAGCTTCTTTAATAATTTTTTCAGCCACTCTACCTTTACCTTTCGCAATGATAATTGGAGCAGACGATTCTCCTACATCATATTTAAGTGCGATTGCAAAATGAGTTGGGTTTGTAATTAGAGCTGTTGCTTCTGATAAATTATCCACAGAGGCATTTTCTTTTGCTGCTCTTTGAGAAGCTTTGATTTGAAGCTGTCTAATTTTCTGTTTTACTTCTGGTTGACCATCTGTTTCCTTGTACTCATCTTTAATATCTTGATGAGACATCTTGAGACTTTTAATAAATTCAAATTTAGCATACATAAAGTCTAGTATTGCTATAATAATTAATCCAATCAATAATGATCCCAATAATATTGGGAAAAAAGATAGTAATCTATTTAATGCTGAAAAGAGGTTTGGATGTGTTAAATAGGTTATTTCTGGAAGATATTTTTTCATTACTAAAAGTGTTATTCCACCAAGAAAGATAACTTTTAGTAATGCTTTTAAGAGTTCTACTAATCCTCTAGTTGAAAAAATTTTCTGTATTCCTTTTATAATATTTAATTTTTCAAGCTTAGGCTCAATAGGTTTGAGAGAAAAATTTATCCCACCCACAACAAACTGGGTTATAATACAAACAATAACAAGAGGAATTCCAAAAATAATTGTTATTTTGATAAATATTGATACTGCAGTTTTAATAGGCTGAATGGGAGAGAAGTTATCATCTCTAAACTCTTGTCCAAATTGCAAAAAAGACTTAATAGCCATCAAAAAATCATTGATTAAATATGGAGTGCCGTACATTAAAAAAACACCTGCGAAAAGAATTGTAAAGACATATGTCTCCTTAGAGGAAACAACTTTACCATCTTTTGCGGCTTTATCAAGTCTTCGAGAACTAGGTTCTTGGGTTTTTTCTTGTGCCTGATTTTGTTCTTCAGCCATTATAATAACCCTAAAATATTTTCAATTGAGCTTAGTGAATTATTTGTTAATTCTGCAAAAGCACCTCCCATCGATCTTGTCGATAGGTATAATATCACGAAAGCTAAAATTAATGAGATTGGGAATCCGAATGAGAATAAATTTAATTGAGGAGCTGATTTTGTTATAACTCCAACGGCAACATTAGTTAACATCAGACCTCCTACTACAGGTAACATTATTAAGCCTGCAGCATAAAACATTGCACCTGCAGCCTCAATGCCAGCGCCAACTAGTGCTAAGGTAGGTAATCTTGAACCCATCTCGAGAACTTCATAACTTTTAATTAAAAAATCAATAGCTAATAAATGTCCATCAAGTGATATAAAAATTGTAATTAAAAAAAGATCTAAAACTATACTTAAAACTGGAGTTTGTCCTCCAGTTTCAGGATCTACAAGAGCAGAAAATCCTAATCCAGTAGATGCAGCTATTTTTTCTCCTGCCATAGAAGCTGCACTAAACCAAATAGTTAGCGTTAATCCGAAAGCTACACCTATTAATGCTTCAATTAAAATAATAAATGCTAGATTATCTAGTAAATTATCATTTATAATTAAATCTGGTGTTACAATATAATGAAAAAAACTTATGGTCATTGAAAAAACAATTTTTACATTTAATGGAATACTCCGAGAGCCTAAAAAAGGACTTGAAATTAAAAAAGCAGAGAGCCTAATTGAGGTTAGAAAAAACAAAAACAAATGTTCTATGATGTAGTTAAGTTCAAGTCCAGGTAATGCGTCTAAGGGAGCATAAAACGGTAAGGGAATATCCATTATTTTATACCAGTAATTGTGTCAAAAATAAAAGCAAAATAATCGGTTAAGCTTATTATAAAAAAATTTGCCATGAAACCCATTGCAAAAATCACCAACACGACTTTTGGAACAAAACTAAGAGTCATTTCTTGAATTGAAGTAGCAGCCTGTATTATTCCTATTGTAAGACCAATGATTAAAGCTGCACCTAAAAATGGTCCACTTGAAATTAATACTTGATAAAATGCTAATCTTACCATTTCTATATTTTCATCAAAGCCCATTTTCTTCTCCTGATTTAACTTATGAGAATGTTCCAACAAGTGATCCAACGGTCATCGTCCAACCATCTACTAAAACAAATAATAAAAGTTTAAATGGTAATGCTATTAACATTGGCGAGAGCATCATCATACCTAATGACATTAAAATTGAGGCAATCACCATATCAATTACTAAAAATGGTAAAAACAACAAAAATCCAATTTGAAAAGCTGTCTTGAGTTCACTTGTCATATAGGCTGGTAAGACTATGTAAAAAGGAACCTCACTTTCGTTTTGGAAATTACCTTCTTCTGCCATACTTGAAAACATATTTAAATCATTCTTTCTTGTATTTCTAATCATAAATTTTTTTAACTCATCACTTCCAGTAATAACTGCTTCATTTAAAGACATTTCACCAGATTGATAAGGAGCTGAAACTTTTCCGACAATTTTATTGAAAGTTGGGGCCATTACAAAAAAAGTAAGAAACAATGATATTGCAATCAGAATTTGGTTTGGAGGAGTTTGTTGAGTGCCCAGAGCTTGTCTTAAAATCGACATTACAATAATAATTCTTGTAAAAGCGGTCATACCAAGAACAAGAGATGGAAGTACTGTGAGTGCTGTCATCAGAGCTAGTATCTTTAGAGAAAGAGTATATGTTTTATCACCATTTGCTGATTCTGTAATTGTAAGCGCCTCTAAGCCGTTTGGACCAACGGTTTGAGCAAATAACAGATTAGGTATGAATATAATTATTAATAAAAATGATTTTTTAAGCATTTGTTAATCTCTTTTCAATCAATTTGTTTAATTCCATACTTTTTTCTACATTCTTATTTGACTTAATTTCAGTAAGTAGCGCTCCAGAATTTTTTCCTGAAATAAATAAAAATTCTTTTTTATCAAGATTTAAGAGTAAAGCTCTATCTCCATGACCGAGCATTGTTACCTCTAAAACTTTCATTCTTTTGTTGTTATTCAATTTTGACGAAATTATATGTTTATTTTTTTTTAAGTAAAAAAGACCTAATAAGATTAATGTCAAAAATCCAATTACGATTAAATAATGTTCAAAAGACGGTCCTGTGTATGATTCCATTTTATACTCCTTTAGTTGTAAAGGAGATGCAAGAAACTTGCCAGTCAATATTTTCGTAATATTTACTTGTAAAGCATTGAAAATATTGAATATTGTTTTGTCATTTTTTTGACTTTTCTTTATAGATTTTGAACTCTTTTTTCAGGATCAACTACCTCTGTTAGTCTTATTCCAAATCTTTCACCAACCATGACAACCTCACCTTTTGCAATCATAGTTCCATTAGCTAAAATATCTAATGGTTCACCAGCTAATCTATCAAGTTCAACTACCGAACCTTCATTCAATCTTAATAGGTCTCTTATTTTTATCTCTGTATTACCAACCTCAACAGTTAACCTTACATCAATATTTTCTAAAACTCTCAAATTATTTGCTGCAGAGCTCTCAGTTTCTGCAGATGCTTCATTGTTTACTTTTTCTTCTGATTTTTTCTCAGTAGATTCAGGAGAAATTTTATCTTCTGCCTTCTTAATTTCTGTTTCTTGTTTGGTTTCTGCGTTCATAATTATCTCCTTAATTATTCTTTATTCTTTTTGTTAAATTTATTGCAGCGTTACCTTTAACCTCGCCCATCTCAGCAGAAAAATATTTTTGATTCTCAATATAAAAATCTACTGTTTCTTCAAGATTTATCTTAATAACATCGTCTTTTTTTAGTCTTAATAAATTTGACATTGATAAGGTAGGTTCTGCAAGTTTGCTGTGAACTCTTAATGGAACCTCCAAAACTGCTTTTTGAAGTTTATCTTTCCAGTTTAAATTTGTTTCTATGACATCTGATTGAACTCTTGATCTCAGTAATGATGAAACTGGTTTTAAAGTTTGAAGAGGATAAACTAAATCAAAGGACATTGAATCGATTTTTGGAAGTTGCATCACAAACGAACATACAATCACAAGGTCTGACGACTCCACAAAAGCAGCAAATTGTGGATTTTGTTCCCTGCTTTGAAATTTTAATGTAATAGGTGTTAAATCTTTCCAAGATTGCTCCAAAATATTGCATATTCCATTATTAACAACTTCAATAATCTTTTCTTCAGTTGAGGTAAATTCTGTTCTTGATGATTCTGCGACCTCGAGTTTTCCACCATAACGACTGCTTGTACAAAGATTTACAAAAGCTGGTGGTAAAACTGTTAGTAAAGAACCTCGTAACTCCTCAATTCGATTATTAGTAAGACTCATGAAAGCATCTAGTCCAGAACTATATTCCTCAAATGTTTTAACTTCAGGGGGAAATGAACTTATTCTTGGTTGGACTCTCAATAGAGGAAGAAAAACAGATCTAACCATTCTGGCAAATCTTTCATTAATCAATCTCAAAGCATAATAGTCACCAAGAAGAGTCAAATCATCCGAACCGAAGGAAAACACTTTGACCTCAACATCATCAGAGTTTTTAATGGTTGAACTACTAAGATCTCCAGTTTTAAGTCCATCCATTAGTGCAGAAACTTCCTCAGTTGATAATTTTCTCGATGCTTCACTCATAACTTAAATTTCTTAATTTATTGCAGTACAAAAGATGTAAAATGAACATTTTCAACTCCTCCAAAACCCTCTAATTTCTCCAGTATCGAATTTATACCATTTTTGAGTGCATCCGCCAACTTTTGCTTACCTTCTCTTCCGGAAATATCGTCTGGTGTAAACTCAGAAATTACTCCTAATATCTCAGAACGCATAGCTAATTGATGACTTTCTACATTTACCATAACTGTTTCATCATATTGTGTTGAAACTCCAACTGATATTTGTAAAAATTTTTTTGAACCCTTTAAGTTTGTTGTAAAGTTTCCTGGAAATTCGTAATATGTAGTTGCAAAAATTTCTTCTTCTGGAACAATCTTAGGCATCTTTCTTGGGCCAACAGGACAATTGCCTTCCTCATCTTTTTCTTCGTCTAAACAATCATCTGCAGCTATTTCCTCCTCTATACTTTTATCTTCATTTTCATTTAATTCAGGATTTTCTTTTTTTTCAATGATTTGTGATATTTCGCTTGAAGGGTCACTTTTTTCACCACCCATAAACATACCAATTCCTAATCCAACGCCAAGAAGAACTATGCCACCTACAGCCATCATGATTATTTTAATCAATCCTCCCTTTTTACCATTTTCTTCTTTTTTTTCTTCAGCCATTTTTACTCCTTAACTTATTGTAATATTTTATGCGTTAATATCAACATTATGAATTGTTTTTCTTTTAAAGTATGTGGTAGTATTATCTGTCTCTGATTTTATATTAAGATTTTTTTTCATTTCTTTATTTTTTTCATTATCTTTATTTTCTTTGAAATTATTAGATGAATTGTTTGAATCTGAATTTGAAGTAAAAGAACCTAAATTAATTGATTCTTTTTCAAGCATTTGGTTTAGCTTCAATTGATTATCATTTAATATAGATGCTGTAACTTTGTTGTCAGCAATAATTTTAATGTCAGTTTTATCGTTAATAACATCAATTTCGACTTTAATTTTTCCAAGATTTTTTGGTTCTAGAGAAATATCAATTTTTTGAAGCCCTCTCTTAAGACTATTTTGAATCAATTTAACAAGTTTTTCACCCCAACTACTTTCCAATAAATCAAGTACTTCTTGAGAATTAAAATTAGATGATAAATTTTGTTCCTTGTTAAAAATTTTAGAGTTTTCTTTATCATTTGTTTTATTAATATTTAAATTAGTATTTAGCTTCTTATCATTACTACTGAATTTTACATTTGAAAGAAATGCAGATTTTGACTGAGTTATATTTTTGTCCTTTTTTGTAAAAATCACTTCTAATTTTAGGTTTTCATTAAGTTCAGACTTTTTTCTCTCTTTTTTTTTTATCATGTTTTCATTGATTTTTTGAATTGCAGAATTACTCAAATTTTTTGTTTTAATATTTTCATTTGAGAATTTTTTATTGATCTCTTTTTTTAATTCCTTGTTATTTTCTGCTAAAGTACTCCTTTCATTAATTAAGTTATCTAAATCTTTTTTGCCTTTTTTGTTAATCTTTTGGGGTATAGATTTTGTATGAAGATTTTCAAAAAAATATTTAGATCTCAGTTCATTCTTATTTTCAATTTCTTTATTACTTATTTTATCTATTTTTTTTTTAGCTATAAGAGAATTTTGTATTAATTGAGTATTTGTTTGATTTTCATTTTCTTCACTATTAGTAATTAAATCAAATTCGCTATCTTTGTGTTCATTAAGGTTCATTTCCTTGTAAAAGATCGAAATTAGTGATTTGGCAGTATCTATTTCATTGCTTTGGTCAAGATTTTTTTGCGAAAATACATTTTGTTCAGTTTTGTCTAAATTAGTTTCTTCTAAATTTGAAAAATCAACTAATGAAAATAGTTCAGCAAAGATTTCATCTAGTTCATTTGAATTAAAGTTAGAATTATTTAGTTGCATCCCATCTTTAAATTGACCTAAATTTTTTCCTATTAAAACCATTAACGCACCTTAATTTTTTTGAAATGTTGCAAATCTAGTGCCATGAGTAATGTAATTAGTATTTATTTATTATTAAGATTTCAGATTTTGATTCTAAAAATTCTAATTTTTTGGTTTTAACTGTATTTATTTTTTTCTGGATTTTTTCCTTTTGTTTATTTAATTTGCTAATTTGTAGAATATTTGATGAAATTTCCCTAGAAAGATATTTTTCTCTGTTGTTTGTGATATTTAATTTATTTTGTAAACCACTTTGATAGTTGGAGATTTGTTTTAATTCAGAACTACTTAAAAGTTCATTTTCTTTTAATTTTGATTTTTCAATCATAAAATTTAAATCTTTTTTAATTTTGTTAAGTTTGCTTTTTTCTTTGTTAAGTGCATCTAAACCCATAACGGATTTATTATGTTTAATTTTTTTCATTACCATTAACAAATCAAATTTATTTTTCTTCATTTTAATTAATTGTATAAAGTTCTTTTAGACTATCTTGATAATTAGATTTTTCCTGTTCTCCTTGACTTATTAATTTGCAAATTTTAGACCAGCTATTTATAGCTTTGTCTATTTCTTCATTTTGACCCGAACTGTATCCACCCATTAAAATAAGGTCTCTGTTTTCAAGATAAATAGAGTATAGCTTTTTTATTAAAATTGCTTGTTTTTGATGCTGTAAATCAGTGATTGAATTCATTACTCTGCTTAAAGATTGATTTATATCTATGGCAGGGTATATGCCCATTTGTGCATGCTCTCTTGAAAGAACAATATGCCCGTCTAAAATTGCTCTTGATGTATCTACTACTGGGTCATTTGTGTCGTCGGAATCAGCTAAAATTGTATAAAATGATGTGATGGTTCCTTCGCCGACTGTCCCTGAACCTGTTCTTTCTATGAGGTTTGGTATCATTGAAATAACTGATGGAGGATATCCTTTTGATGTAGGTTGCTCTCCAATGGCTAAACCAACTTCTCTTTTTGCATGAGCAATTCTTGTTAAGGAATCCATGATGAGTAAAACATTTTTTCCCTTTGACCTAAAATACTCTGAGATTGAGGTTGCTCTTTGGGCTGCTTTAATTCTTAATAGAGGCGATTTATCAGCTGGAACTGCTACTATTATAGTTTTTTTCTTTGACTCATTATTCAGTACTTGGTTTACAAAAGTACCAACTTCACGACCTCTTTCACCAATGAGCGCTACAACTACAACATCAGCTTTTGTAAACTTTGTCATCATACTCAAAAGAATCGACTTGCCGACTCCTGAACCAGCTATTATACCAATTCTTTGTCCTTGGCCCACAGTCAGAAGGGAGTTTATAGCTTTGATACCGACATCCAGAGGTTTTTCTATTGGTTTTCTATTCATTGGATTAATAGATACCCCATTAATTGGCCATGTTTTATTACAAAAAATATCAGATTTTTCATCAATAGGTTTTCCATGAGCGTCTATAACTCTACCTAAAAGACTTTCTCCAACCTCTACATTTATACCTGAACTTACAACTTCAACCTGACCACCACATACTATATTTGCATTCTGTTCATAAATAGCTAAAAGATTTTTAGAATTTCGAAATCCTATGATTTCTCCCTCAACAAAACTTTGATCACTACATTCAATCTTACAAATTGTTCCTATAGGCGAGGGAAATCCATCGCACTCTGCAATTTTTCCATCAAATTTAGATACTTTTCCCCTAAATATAATATCATTATTTACAGAGGAATTTTTTATATTTTCATGAATTTTTCTTAAAAATAATGACATTTTGCTTTTTATTCACTTTTAATTTCTAAATTATTTTCAATATCAGATTTTTTATTTTCTTCAATTTTATTCAGATTTTGTTCATTAATTTGAGTTTTGTTATTATTATTTTCTAAATTTTTATCTTTTACTTGATTATTAAAAGAGTTTTTATTTTCCACTTCATTTTTCTTTTCTAATTTTAATAAATCTTTAGATATTTCGGCATTTTCTGGAATATTGATTTTTTCAACTAAAATATCTTTAATTTCAGTTCCACCTGATTTTATAATTATATCACCTCTGCTAAGAGAATCATTGATTGAAAAATTAATCTCAGCATCAGTTTTATTTTTATTCAAATATTTGGTCACTATTTCAAAGTCATCTTTACACAGAAATATTTTAGTTTTATTAGTGGCATTTGATATTGATTCAACCAGGGATTCTATCTTTTTAATAAAAGTGTCTGGCAAATTATCAATTTGATGTCCGACAAGTTCGGTACATATCTCAAGTATAGATTTTTTAATACTTGTATTGAGAGAATCAAGTAATACTGGAGAAGTAAAAAAAATGTTATCAATAGTATTTTTTAAAGCTAAAGCAATCGCTTCTTCACCTTTTTGTAGTTCATCCTTAATCATTTTAATTCCATCATTTTTGCCTTTTTGATAACTGAGTTGAGATTGTTCATCAGCCATTTTTTTTGCCTCAGCCTCAGTAATTTTTTTTTCCTCTGAAACTACTTCTAATTTATCTTCAAGAATTTCTTTGTGAGGATTTTCTTTAGATTCATCTAATTTATTTTCATCAGTTATCGTTGGTATTTTATCAGAATTTTTGACTTCAGATGTTTTTTTTGATTCTTCAAAATCATTTTCTTTTTTTGCAAAATCTGAAATTTGATATTTCTTAAAACTTGTTGAAATGTTGTCAAACAATTTTTCAGATTTACAAAAATTTGAATTATTATTATTATTTAAAATATTAATAATTTCTTCTGTTTTGAGTGGAGAGCTATTCTGTTTTCTCTTATTATCCTTTAATTCCATCATACAAAATCATCTCCACCTCTTCCGGCGAGCACAATGGAACCTTCGTCAGACATCGTTCTAGCTACATTAATAATTGCCTTTTGAGCTTCTTGAACCTCGGTTAATCTTAAGGGTCCTAAAACTTCCATTTCATCTTGAATATTAGCTGCTGCTCTCTGAGACATAGAAGAAAAAATTTTCTTTTTTAAGTCATCTTCTGTACCTTTAAGAGCAATTATTAATACTTCTTGATCTACATTTCTTATTAAAGTTTGCATACTTCTGTCATCCATTAGGATTAAAGTATCAAAAGTAAACATACTTTCTTGTATTTCTTTTGCCAAAAGTCTGTCTCTTTCAGCTAAATTTTTAACAATTCTTTGTTCCATATTTTGCTTTGTAAAATTCATAATCTGAGCGGCGGCTTTTACCCCCCCTACAGAGGAAGCTCTCAATGAAGTATTTGTTTTGAATTTTAGCTGCATCACTCTTTCCAATTCACTTAATGCATCGGGTTGAACGGTTTCTAGTGTTGCAATTCTGTGAATAATGTCTGATTGAAGTTCTTCTGGAAGCATCACTAAAACATCAGCTGCAACGCCAGCGTCTAAATATGAAATTATGAGTGACATAATTTGTGGGTGTTCGTCTGAAATTAATTCTGCAACTGATCTTGCATCCATCCAATCCAAGATTTCGATTGGTTTATCGCTTTCAGTTGGTGTAATTCTTCCAAGAACAGACTGAGCTTTATTTTCACCCAAAGCTTTGGTCATAACATTTCTTATATAATTTGAAGAACCCATTCCTAAGTCAGTTTGTGTTTTAATTATTGCCAAGAATTCATCTAAAACTTGATTAACAGTATCTTGATCAAGACCTTGAACAGTATACATTTCTTTGCCAAGTTGTTGCACTTCCTTTGGACCCAAATTTTTTAAAATTTCAGCAGCTTCATCTTCCCCCAATAACATCATTAAAATTGCACACTTTTGAGTATTAGTTAATTTTTCGTATGCAGTTAATTCTTCTTCATTTTCAATATTTTCTGCCATTTCTTTATCCTTATTTTAGCTATCCTTTTGTAGTAATTGTCTAAATACATTTGATATTTTTCCTGCTTCATCTCCGACTATCATTCTTACAACAGCTACCTTATCATCATAGGTATTGGCAGTGTCAAGCATTTCTGGTGAAATGGAGGATTTTTTAGGTTTAAGTTTAGCTTTTATATCTTCAAGTGATTCGCCCTCTTGAACTTCAACTTCTTCTTCTTCACCACTTTCCAGATCTGCATCGGTTACAGTACTATCAGCAGCTGAGGGTACCAAAATTCTGTTCAATAATGGTTTAAGAGCACCGAATGTGATTATGGCTAGTATTAGTACAGTTGACAACTGAGCAATCATATTTTGAAACCACTCCTGTTCATACCAATTCACTGATATAACATTTATTTCTTCAATAAAATCCCCGCTCGTAACCGTAATTGTATCACCTCTTCCTTCATCAAAACCTATTGCTTCTTTAACTAAAGATGAAATTTTTTCTCTATCTTCTTCACTTAAAGGTTTTGATGAAGTTCCTTCTGGTGTTTCAATTATTTTATTTTTCACAAGAACAGCAGTTTTTACTTTTTCTATAACTCCTACTGCATTTATAACTGTGCTTAATTTTTTACTAACCTCGTAATTTTTTACATTACTGCTTGATCTTTGTTTAAATTCAGCTGCTTCTCCTTGTTGGGGGGCCTCAACTCCCAATTCAGCTGCTAGAGGTGCTTGATTTGCTACTGCACCTGGAATACCTCTTGCAGGTCTATCTGTTGATTCATCAGAGCTATTTTGTTCGCTCCTTGTTGCAATGCTATCAGGATCTACTATCTCCTCAGTAATTTGTGAACTTGTGTAATCCATTTCAACATTTACTTGTGCTGTTATATTTCCTAATCCTACTATTGGTGTGACTAATGATAAAATTCTTTCTCTATAAAGTTTTTCAATCTTCAATCTGTGATTTAATTGCTTGCTCGTAAGAGCTGAGCTAGGATCATCTTCTGGTTTAGATAATAGGGTTCCATACTGGTCTACGACTGTAACATTGTCTGAAGACATATTAGGGATGGATGAAGAAACGATATGAACAATTGAACGAACTTGCTCTTTAGTTAACACCCTTCCATCTGCTAACCTTACAAATACAGAAGCTGTTGGGGGTGCCGAATCTCTTACAAATACTGATTTTTCTGGTATAGCTAAATGTACTCTTGCTCCAAGAATATTTGAGATTTCATTAATAGATCTAGATAACTCAATTTCTTGTGTTTGTTTCATCTTCATAAATTCTACAGACCTACTAGTGCCCATTGGAATATCTGTTAATAAATCGTATCCATGTGGAACTGAACTTGGCAAACCCTCAGCTGCAAGTTTCATTTTTGATTCATAATATTCTTGTGAGGGAACTAAGATTTCTCCTGTTGATCTATCTATAGAAACGTCAATTCCGTTGCTTCTCAAAACATCGACAACTCTTGATTTTTCATTTTCTGGAAGTGAGGCAAATAGAGTTGTCCTTTGTGGTTCTCTGAACATTACGAAAAATATGATACCTAAAAAAATTACAAAAAGAGTAATTATTACTGGTATTGATCTCTGAACAGCAGGCTCATTTGAAATTTTTTTTATAACTTGTATCGCGTTTTCTGCTCTAAGCATCAAACCTGTACTAGTTGATGTTTTATTTGTTGTTAATTCATTAGTTTGTGTTTGCTCAGCCATTTTATTTTCCTATTTAAATTTTTATACCGGCATATTCATAATGTCTTTATAAGCACTAAGTACTTTATTTCTTACATTTAAGGTCATCTGAAAACCTAACCCTGACAATTGTTGTTGAATCATTACTTTTGTGAGATCATTTTCAATTCCTAATTCAAAATTTTTTGTAAGTTCAGCGCTTTTTTGTTGATTTTCTGATACATTTTGAATTGCTTTGGATATCGTTTTGACAAATGATTCAGAAATATTTTCATTTCCCAATGCTTCTTTTGATTGTTTTATAATTTGCTCCTGAAGATTCTTAACTGTGTTTTGAGCATCTAAAACTTTTGGATTAATATTGGTTATTCTGGGTTTCATAATTACTCCTAACTATTTGCTACTTTGTTTAATAAATCATTTTTATTTGAACTTGAACTATGAAGATCGTTATCTATCATTATATCACATTTATCAATGAAATGACCATTCGATAGTACCAAAGCTCTTTGAAGAACATTTTCTAGTTCCCTTACGTTACCAGGCCAAAAATAATTTTTAAGAAATTCTATTGCATCGTTTGTTAAAAAAGGGAGACTTCCATTATTAGGAATATGTCTTGATAATAAGGTCATTGCAATAGGTATTATATCTCCTGGCCTTTCGGATAAGTTTTTTGTCTCAATTGGAAAAACATTTAATCTGTAGAACAAATCTTCTCTAAATTTTTTTCCTCTTACTTCCTCTATCATATTCCTGTTAGTAGTAGCTATCACTCTTACATCTACATCTATATCTCTATGACCTCCAATTGGCGTAACTTTTTTTTCTTGCAATACTCTGAGTAATTTTGCTTGTAAAGAAAGCGGCATTTCTGAAATTTCATCTAATAAAAGAGTGCCTGTATCACTTGCCCTAAAAATACCTTTATTGGCTGATGATGCCCCAGTAAATGCTCCTTTTTCATGACCAAACAACATAGCTTCTAACATATTTTCTGGAATCGCAGCACAATTTACTGCAATAAATGGATTTTCTTTTCTTTTTGATTCAGAATGAATAAAATTTGAAATTACTTCTTTTCCAGTTCCTGTCGGACCATGTATAAAAACAGTAACATCTGTTGACGCTACCCTTTTACACAAGCTTATCAATTCCTCTGTTTTTGGATCTGAAAAAGAGAATTTTCTTTTGGAAACGATATTTAATAATAATTCATAAATAGATTCGTTAAATCCATCAAAGTTTAAATTCACATACGAACCACCTAAATCGGAATCTGTATGAAAGTTATCTTTCTTATGATTCAAAACAATTATTTTGTTACAATTTGAATTTCTGGCTAATTTTATCAAGTTTTGCTTTCCACCTATTTTATTTTCAAAATCTAGAGATACGATTATAATTGATTTTGAATTAGTAGAAGTGTTCAATTCATTTGAGTTTTTTTGTGAACATGAAATTTGTTTGCTTTTAAAATAAACCTCAATATTTTCGGAGTTTTCAAAAAGCTCATTTATAATTATAACTTCCTTCATTTTTAATCCTTATTATATTTCTGAAACTAAAGAAGCAAAAAACTTACCAAAAATTAAATTTAAAAAAAAATATTAAAAAAATATAATTAAATCAGTATTTTAAAG
>MDTG01285082.1_pt1 | contig 26273 bp, 27 predicted proteins | sample 811421 | NCBI WGS metagenome assembly MDTG01 (sample SAMN05326645, study PRJNA326480) | marine metagenome | isolation source: seawater | place: Pacific Ocean: South East | collected 2011
ATTTATACACTAAAAACTTTTAGAAAAATGTTGAATTCATTATTTACTTTCGATTTAGATGTTGTTTTATTTCATATATTTGTTGGTTTATTTCAATATTTAACGATTGCTACTTTAGGAATTAATTTCTTAAAATTATTTAAAGAAAGTCCCAATCCAGTTTTAGTTTATCCATTAGGATTGTTTATTTTTTCTATTTTCGTAATTTTAGTTTGGAACCTAAATGTCAATACATTAGTGGTATTTTTGATTATAACTATTTTTTTAGTTTATAATTATAAAAAGATTTTAGATTACTTAAATTATCAAATTTTCAATAAATTATTTCTGTTAGTTTTGATTATAAGCTTTGTAGTTTCGGATCATACAACAATTCATGATCCTGATAGTCAAAATGGTATTCAAGCATATGGCGATACCTATTACTATATTTCTAGAATGTTTAGTGACCTTAAAATTTATAGAACTGGTGAATTGTGGATGTACAACACATTTAATACTTTAAGTCAACAAATAGGATTAATTTTAGGTTATCCTTTCAAAAATTTTGATTTATTTAGACCAATCTTAAATTTTTCTATATCAGCATGGATTATATCAATGATCTTTGTTGTGGATATTTTGAAAAAAAATATTCAGGTTAGTTTTGTAAATTATCAAACACTAGTGCTATCATTTTTGATTTTTTTTTCTTTAAGAACAAATTTTTATATTGATGAAAGTCCACCAACTATTTTAACAATACCTTTAATTTTTTTACTTTCATTTTTTTTATTTGAATCCTTTAAGAAAGATAAGATTATATTAGAGATACTTTTATTTTTAGTTGTAATGTTTTTATGTTTATTAACTAAACAAGTTTTAGTGTTACTTGCTGCACCAATATTATTTTTTAGAGGGTTTAGTAGTAAAAAAAAAATAATTATTTTTAGCTATTCATTTATAATTTTAATTTTTTTATTAATATTTTTAAATATACATTCAGATCATTTAGGCTGGAGCTTAAGTTTAGTTAAGATCAAATTTGTAATTCCCCAATTATTTTTTGATAAAGATTTTGGCATGCAAAATATCAATAGAATATTTCAATTAATCACTTTGATTATATTGCTAATTCTTTCTTATAAAAATATTAGGTTGCTATGTGTAGTTATTTTTTCTACGATTTTATTTTTTAATACATCTGCTGGTGGCCCTTATTTTTTTTGGATGATGTTATTTGTAATTTATTCTATTCAAAAATATGTGAAAGGTAATTTTTTAAATAATAAAATTAATGAATACATATTATATTTCTTTTTATTTTTATTTTTTTTAGTATCATATTATTTATTTAGAAATTACCATTTTAAAATAGGTAGTTATTTTTTATTTTTTATTTTTTTATTTACAGCTTTAAGTTCTTCAAATTTAAAAAATAATTTAAAAATTATAATAATAATTTTATCAATCAGCTTTCCCTTATCTTTCTTTTCAAAAATTCCAAGTAAGATTAATTTTTTAATAAATACACCTCTTCAAAATGGGAAATCATTCGTTTTGTTAAATAACAAAATAAATGAAATCGTTCCTAAAAATTCTATTATATTTACAGATATAGCTATTCAAAATTATAGTGAAAACTATAGTATTTCAGAACTTTATAAAGAGTTTAGAAAAAATCCTAATATTAATTATTTAACTCAATCTAAAAGACAATTTTATTTGTTAAGCACTTATCTTATATATGATAACCCTAGAAATTTTAAAAAATTTAAAGGATTAGTAAGGCACAATCAAAATATAATTTACAAATATCTAGATCCAAAAAAAATTATCAACAATAATTACTATAAAAATTTTTTTATACTAGTTGAAAAAGAAAAATTAGAAAATATTGCAAGGCATAAAAAAAATATTTATACAATCAATAACTATATATTAATAGAAATTTAATACCTTCGTTACCAAGACAAGTTTGCAACATGATAGCCTAAAGTAAATAGGCGACTAAATTTGAAAATTTTATAAAAAAATAATATTTTTAGCAGGCACCAACTTTTTATATTTCCACTTTCTACAAATTGAGCATATATATAAAAAAAATTAATAGGATTTAGATGAAACTTTGCATTTTTGATCTAGACGAAACATTAGTAACAAATGATAGTTTAAAATATTATCTAGCTAATTGGTTCTTAGAGAATAAAATTTCAATTATCAAAAAGTCATATTTTTTTTTTAAAATTATATTATTAAAAATTTTATTTGATAATAGAAAGTTCAAAGAGCAAGTAATTAATTTATGTTTTAAAGGAGAAAATAACAAAAAAATTATAAATTTTAATTTAAAATTTTCAAAAAAATTATTAAAAAAAGTTAATTACAAAGTATTAAATAAATTAAAATATTACAAAAAAAAAAATTATACTATTTGTTTAGCAACAGCTAGTCCGGACTTTTATGTAAATATATTTGCAAAAAAATTAAAAATTAAAAATGTAATATGCACTCAAACTTTTTTTTTTAAAAATGAGTTCAGAATAAAAGGAGAAAATTGTAAGGGTCTATCAAAAAAGAAGAAGGTAGTTAAAAAATTTCCGAAGTACCTAAAATATCAAACTGTTTTTTTCACTGATGATTTTATAGATTTACCCTTGATGAAAGTTACCAAAAAAAATTTTATTGTTAATGGAGATGTTATAAAAAGAATAGAGATTAAATAATTTAATTATATTTTTTGAAAATTACATATATATAATAATTTATGTCTAAAGAAGAAAGTTATAATATTTTAATTACTGGTTGCAATTCAGGTATTGGCCTTTATTTAGTAAATAAATTTGCCAAACAAAATAAAAAGAATAGAGTTTTTTGCTGTTCTAGAAAAAATAATAACATATCAAAAGAAATAAAATTAAATAAATTAGATAATGTTTTTTTTTATAATTGTGATGTTTCTAATATTGATGATATTAAAAAATTAAAAAAAAAAATTTTAAAAAAAACTAATAAAATAGATATTCTTATAAATTCCGCAGCTGTTATTGGTTCGGTAGAAAAAATACATAAGTGTAATGTAAAAGAATGGATTTCTGCTTTAAATATAAATTTGGTTGGAACTTTTTTAACAATAAAAGTATTTTTTGATCTCATATATAGATCAAGTCATAAATTTATTTTTAATTTTTCAGGAGGTGGTGCCTTTAGTGACTTTGATAGTTTTAGTGCTTACGCAATATCCAAAGCAGGAGTTGTAAGATTAACAGAATGTATTTCAAGTGAATATAAAAAAATTAAAATATTTTGTTTAGCCCCAGGATTTATATCAACACAGATTCATAATAAAATATTTTTAAATAAAAAAAAAACTAATCAAGAATATTTTTCATTTTTAAAAAAAAATTATGATCGAAAAAAAAATATAATAAAATTAAATAATTTGTATGAATGTATTCAATTTCTTTTAACAAAAAAAGGAATTATTTTTAAAGGTAGAACTCTAAGTATAAATTTTGATCCATGGAGAAGTGAGAAATTCTTAAAAAAAATTAAAAAAAAAAATAATAGCGATATATATAAACTTAGAAGAATTAATTTAAATAATTTATGAAAAACATAATTCTTATTACAGGTGGAAGTGGTTTCATTGGAAAATCTTTTTTTAAAAAAATTTCAAAAAAATATAAAACTTTTGCTACTTATAATAATCATAAGTATAAAAAAAAAATTATTTTAAAGTCGATCTCTCAAATTTTAAAAAAACAAAAAAATTAGTTGAAAAAATAAAACCAAACATCATTTTTCATTTTGCCGCTATGGCTAATCCTGGTTTAAATGAAAAAAATAAAAAAAAAAGTAGAATAAATAATTTTTTAGTTACCAAGAATATCGTCACTTTATGCAGAAAAAATATAAAAATGATATATCTTTCAACAGATAAAGTTTATGATGGAAATTTTAAAAAAAATAGAGAAAATAATAAATTGAAACCTCGAAATTATTATGGAAAACAAAAACTGCTGTCAGAAAATTATATTAAAAAAAACTTAAACAGATTTTTTATTTTAAGATTGCCAATAGTTCACTCTAATGGAAAGATTCGTAAAGATTCTTTGATCGACCAATTTATTTATGATGCTAAGAAAAGTAGACAAGTTTCTATATATAATAATGTCTTAAGGTCATTTGTTAAATTAAATCAATTAAATAATTTTCTAGAAAAATTGATTATTTGTGAAAAAAAATTTGGTGTTTATAATATTGGTTCAAAGAAATATTCATACTATAAAAGAGTTCAATTTTTATTAAATAAAGACAAAAACTATAAAATTAAGGGAGTAAAAGGTAAAGTATTTCCAATGATTCAGGATTTAAATTTAGATAAATTAAAGAAAAATTTTAGTATAAATTTTCAATGATTTCAGAAAATTTAAAAAATTATTTTTATTTATTTAGGTTTGATCATTCAATAAAGCAGATATTTGTAATACCAGGAATCTTGATAGCTTTATCTTTAGGTTACCAAACTGATTTTTCGAATTTATTAATTGGATTTGCTTGTATTCAACTTGCTGCTTCTTCTAACTATATTATAAATGAATGGCTTGATAGAGATTTCGATAAACACAATCCACAAAAAAAAAATAGACCATCGGTTATTGGTAAAGTACAAGGTAAATTTATTTACCCAATATATTTTTTTACAAGCGCATTAACAATTTATATATCTTTTTTAATAAATAAAAATTTTGCATCAATAATCATTTTTTTTCTAATTATGGGAATAGTATACAATGTTAAACCTATAAGAGCTAAAGATGTTCATTATTTAGATGTAATAGTAGAATCTGTAAATAATCCTATTCGACTATTATTAGGTTTTTTTATGTTTGATGTGGAATTTTTTCTTCCTTCTAGTATTATTATATTTTATTGGAGTGCAGGCGCTTTCCTAATGACTTGCAAAAGGTATGCTGAGTATAATTTTATAAAGAAAGATTTACTCGTGAAATATCGTCAATCATTTAATGGTTATACAATAAATAAGTTGTTAATTCTTATGTTTTTAACATCTTCTTTGTCAATGAGCATGTTAAGCATATTTATGATAAAATATAAAATCGAATTTATATTATTTATAATATCAACGCTAATTTTATTTATCTATTACTTTTATTTAAGTTTAAAAAAGAACTCAATTGTTAAAAAAATTGATCATTTGTATAAAGATAAAACTTTATTAATGATAATAACTTTTTGTATTGTGGTTTTCATTGTTTCCTTGACTACTGAAATAGAAATTTTAAAAATTCTTGAAAAACCACTTGTTTTTAATTTTAACAAAATTCTATTCTTTTAATATTTTGTGAAATTAGATCTAAAAAAAAAAATTATTATTTCATTATTATCTTTCGGTATTTTATTTTCTATATTTTTTATATTTTTAATGTATGATAATTTTAAGCAAAAAAGTTTTACTTTAAATCAAATTACCATTATTTTTGATATAATAATTTATTTTATTTTTATTTTATTTTTTTATTTAAGGATTCAAAACAATCAACTAAAGATTTTTAACGAGAGAATCAAAAAAATTTTTAGGAAAGATTATTTAAATTTCTTTATTTCAGTATTTGTAATTATTCTAGGAATAGTTTATTTTAATTTATCAAGTGTTAGCTATAACAATGAGTTTTTCTATCCAAGAACAATTTATGGTTTTATAAAATATATATCTTACATAATTGTTGAAATTCCAGTTACTTATGGGATATTTCTTGTAGTTACATATTTACTTTCCTACAGAATATTAAGATTTTCACTTAATAGGTATTTTTCTATATTTGGATCTTTAATTTTTGTTACTTCAGAAATACATCTTTATAATTTAATACCATCTGTAGAGAGAGATTATTTTAAAGTTATATTACTTTTATCAATTACTTTAACTCTTATATTTATTTTTAGATCAAAAAATTTGAAAGAAAAAAAATATTTATATTTTTTCTTAGCATTTTTAGTTGGATTTGGTTTAACTATTAGGAACGATATTTTAATTTATTTAATACCTATATTAGCATCAATATTTTATCATATTGAAAAACCAGTTATATTTTCATTAAAATTTTTGTTTATAGTATTTATAATTTTTTTAATGATACCTGCCAGAGGTACATTAGTGAGCAGTATGCCAATTGTTCTTATAACCGGCTTAATGAAAAATTTTGATATTTTGCTAGGTCATGAAAATTATTATTATTATTTATCAAGAATCAGTGAACAACCTTTTGTTGAGTATTATTTAAGCAAATTAAATCAAAATTATATTATTACATATACTCAATACTTTATTTTCTTCTGTTTTGATTTCCTGCAAAAATCAATTTTTTCAATCAATCATGTTTTAAATTTGTTTTATATATACAGCGATGTACCTTTGATGTTTGAAAATAAACTATTTGGGATTTATAAATTAAAGAAACTTTTACTTAGTTTATTTATTGGTTATGGATCATTAATATTTGTTTTATCAATTTTTATTTTAAAGAATAAAATTAAATCAAATAAAGATTATTATTTTTTGATATTTTATCTTTTATACTTATTATCAACTCCTTTGATGTATTTTTATACAAGACACTATTTTCATTTAGAAATTTTGTCTATTTGGTCTTTTTTTTATTTAATTCAAAACTTGAAATATTATTTACTTCATGAAAAAAAAAATTAACTTTATTTTAATCATAGTTCTATTATCCTTTATCTTTTTTTTTCTACAACTATACCTCACTAACAAATATTTAATAAATTTAAGAAGCCTAGAGAAAATTAATATAATTTCACATATTGATATAAATTCAAATTTTAAAACTATTAAAATAGATAAAAAAGAAAATCTAAAACTAGATACAAATTTTTTAATTTCTATTGAAATTGAAAATATTTCAAAATCAGAAATTGATACGATTATTTATTCGAATTATACAACAGAAAAAAGTGTGGATAATTATTTGACTAATTACTCAAATTTTAGAGATATTAAATTTAAACCTTATTCAAAATCAACTATTTATTTGATGCCTTATTTTTCTGAATGTTATTTTAAAAAAAAAAACTGTATAAGGAACAAGCCAATTTTTGAGAATTTTCAAATCATAAACAATCAAAATTTGATTATAAAAAAAGTTACAGCAATAAATCCAAAAAAACTCCCTTTTTTTATGGAAATCGTTGACTATGGACAAAAATTTTTAATTTCAAGTAATAATATTTTTATATTAAAAAATAATTTTAAGAAAAAAAATAGTATAAAACATATTCCTTTAAAAGATTTAATTTTAGAAAAAAAATTCAAGAATAGCTCAGTAATTTCTGGCAAAGCATTATCGGTAAATAAAAGAATCAATAGTCACAAAGTTTGTAGTAGGAAATTAAATGATAATATTATAAATAATAATACAATTAGTATATGTAGCGAAAGTCTTGAAGTTTTTAAATTAAGAGATGTAGAAAGTAAAAATCTAACAAATTTAAATATTAATGGGAAACTGATCAAGGGAACATTAATATTTATTTTAAATGATGGTAAAGGTGAAAAAAAAATTAAAAATATTTCAAAAAGTGGAAGTTTTAGTGTGAATTTTAAAATTGATAAAAATAAAAAATATTTTTTAAATTTAAGAAGTGATATTAATGTTTACAATTATCCTCAAATTGAATTTGCAATAAAAAATATATTTTTATATAACTAGCCGATGTCTCATTTTTATAATTTTAAAAAAAATTTTAAGTTCGCTTTAGATAATATAAATATTAATCAATATAAAAAAACAATTAGCCTTCTGAAAAGTTTAAAAAAAAATAAAGGTAGACTTTTTTTTATAGGCCTAGGTGGTAGTGCAGGCAATGTAAGTCATGCAGTTAATGATTTTAGAAAACTATGCAATATTAATGCAATTGCAATAACAGATAATGTATCAGAATTTACAGCTAGAGTTAATGATGAAGGATGGGAAAATGTTTTTATGGATTGGTTAAAGTGGAATGATGCAAATAAAAAAGATTTAATATTTGTAATGTCTGTAGGTGGAGGAAACTTAAAAAAAAAAGTTAGTCACAATATATCAAAAGCAATCATATATTCAAAAAAAAATAAAATTAAAATAATTGGAATTGTAGGAAAAAAAAATGGTGATACCTACAAATATGCTGATAATTTACATTTAGTAAAATTAGATGATGAAAAATTAATTACACCAATTACCGAAAGTATGCAGCCTTTGATTTGGCACATGATTGTCTCTGACCCAAATATTCAAGAAAATAAAACTAAATGGTAGATGCAGTTTTTTTAGACAGAGATGGAACTTTAATTAAACCACAAATCATTAATTCAAAAAGTATAGCCATAGATACAATTGAGAAACTCGAGTATTATGAAGATATATTTGAAGGTTTTAATCTTCTGAGAAAAAAATTTCGAATATTTATGATTACCAATCAACCTGATGTTTTAATAAACGGATATTCAAGACAAGAAGTAACAAAGATTAATAAAAAAGTTTGCTCTGATTTAAGTATAGATGATTATGAATGTTGTTTTGGCACTAAAACTTCTGATCCATATAACTATAAACCTGGACCCGGAATGTTAATTTCTCTTAGCAAAAAACACAAAATTGATCTTAATAAGACTTATTTAATTGGTGACCGAGATATTGACATGGTGGCTGCTCAAAATGCAGGATCAAGAGGTATAATGATTGATAGAAACATGAATGAAAATAAAAAAAATGCTTTATTTATAACAAAAAATTTTTTAGAAGCATGTAGATATATTACAAAACAATAAAAATATAATTATGAACATATCCCTACAAAATCTTAAAGTTAAAATTTATGCAGATGGTGCTGATTTTGATAAAATTATAGAGTTGAATAACAATGATTTAATTAAAGGTTTTACTACTAATCCATCTTTAATGGCGAAATCTGGAATTAAAAATTATGCTGAATATTCAAAAAATCTGTTAAGTAAAATATCAACAAAACCAATTTCATTTGAAGTTTTTGCAGATAACAATGATGAAATGGTTATCCAAGCTCTTAAAATTGCTTCATGGGGTAAAAACGTATATGTAAAAATCCCAATTACTAATTCCAATGGAGTTTCAACAAAAAACGCAATAAGAGAACTTGTCGAAAAAGAAATAAATATAAATATAACAGCTATATTTACCCCAGATCAGGTATTAGAAATATTAGATGTAATTCATGGAAAAAGTAAAGTTATTTTGTCAGTATTTGCTGGTAGGATTGCAGATGCTGGAGTTGATCCAGAGTTAATAATTAATAAAATTGCAAACCTAACAAAAAATTTAAAAAATGTTGAAATTTTATGGGCAAGCTTTAGAGAAACATTTAATATATTCCAATCAGAAAGATCAGGCTGTCATATAATAACAATTGAGCATTCAAAATTTGATAAATTTAATTTAATTGGAAAAAATTTAGAAAATTATTCCAAAGAAACTGTCCAAATGTTTTTAAAAGACGCAATTTATTCTAAATTTAATATTTAATGAAAAATATTTTAATTACGGGTGGCGGCGGATATGTAGGATCCCGTTTGGTTCCCATTCTCTTAAGTCAAAATTATAACATTATTGTTTACGATAAATTTTATTTTGATAATAATTTTCTTCCAAATCACAAAAATCTAAAAATAATCAAAGGAGATATAAGAGATAGTATAAAATTTGAAAATAACTTAGATCATGTAGATTGTGTAATTCACTTAGCGTGTATTTCAAATGATGCAAGTTTTGAGTTGGATAAAGAATTAAGCAAGAGCACAAATTTAGATTGCTTTGAACCAATTGTACGCTCAAGTAAAAAGAAAGGAGTAAAAAGATTTATCTATTGTTCTACTAGCTCAGTCTATGGTGTTTCTGATAAAAAAGAAGTAAAAGAAGATCATCCGAAAATCCCGCTCACCTTCTATAATGAATATAAATATTTGTGTGAGCCTATTTTACTTAAATATTGTGATAATAATTTTTGTGGATCTATAATTAGACCTGCAACAGTTTGTGGTATATCTCCAAGGATGCGACTAGATTTGTCCGTAAATATTTTAACCTTTAGTGCAGTTTCAAAGAAAGAAATTAGCGTTTTTGGTGGATCACAACTTAGACCGAATTTAAATATAAAAGATATGTGCAGAGTTTATGAGCTTTTTATTAGTGCAGATAAAAATTTAATTCAAGGTGAAGCTTTTAATATTGGTTACGAAAATCTTTCTATTGATAGTATTGCTAAAATGGTTCAAAAAATTTATAAAAAAAAACATAATCAAGATGTATCCATCAAACACACAAAGACTGATGATATAAGATCTTATCATATTAATTCAGAAAAAATAAAATCAAAATTAAATTTTATACCACTAAATACAATCGAAGATGCAATTTCAGAGATGATTGATTATTTTTCTAATCAACAAACGCTAGAAAACTTTGATGATACAATTTATTATAATGTAAAGCATTTAAAAAAGGATTTAGGTGTCTAAGAAAGTTATAGTCACAGGCGGTTGTGGTTTTATCGGAAGTCATTTAGTAGATTTGTTAATAAAAAAAAAATATAAAGTAATTGTAATTGACAATCTTAAGAGCGGTAGAATTAAAAATATCAAACAACACATTGGTAATAAAAATTTTATTTTAGAAAGAAAAAACATATTAAACATAAATATTAATTCCAAAAAATATAATAATACTAAATTTCTATTTCATTTAGCAGGCAAAGGAGAAATAGTGCCATCAATTGAAAAACCGTTTGAATATATAAAAGAAAATGTTTTAGGAACCGCTAAACTATTGGAACTTTCAAAAGTCCAAAATGTTAAAAAATTTATTTACGCAGCATCTTCATCTTGTTATGGAATAGCAAAAACCCCTACAAAAGAAAATTTTCCAATAGATCCAAAGTATCCCTACGCAATAAGCAAGCTTCAAGCAGAAGAATTAGTTAAACATTGGCAAAAAGTTTATAAATTACCTTTTATTTCAATTAGAATATTTAATGCTTATGGATTAAGATCAAGGACATCGGGAGCTTATGGTGCTGTTATAGGTACATTTCTAAAACAAAAAATAGCAAATAAACCTTTAACAATCGTTGGAAATGGAAATCAAAAAAGAGACTTTATTTATGTTACAGATGTAGCTAATGCATTTTATAAGTCAGCTATAAGTAAAAGAAAAAATGAAATTTATAATTTGGCTTATGGAAAAAGTATTTCTGTAAATTATTTAGCTAAAAAGTTATCAAATAAATATGTGAATATACCATCAAGAAAAGGCGAACCATTTGAAACACTAGCCAACATAAATAAAATAAAAAAGCATTTGAAATGGTATCCAAAAATATCATTTGATGAAGGTTTGAATATAATTTTAAAAAATGTTAACGAGTGGAATTCAGCACCTTTATGGAATAAAAAAAATATAAAAAGTGCTACAAAATCATGGTTTAAATACATGTCCTGATATGAGAAAAAGAAATATAAAAGAAAGTTATAAAAAAAAAATTGTTACCGAATCTCAATTTAAAAAAATAAGAAATAACAAAAAAACTGTTGCACTGTGCCATGGTGTATTTGATTTAGTACATCCTGGCCACTTAAGACACTTCGAGTATGCCAAAACTAAAGCCGATATTCTAATTGTAAGTATTACAGATGATAAATTCGTTGATAAAGATAATTATAGACCTTACGTTCCTGGAAAATTGAGAGCTAAAAATGTCGCTGCTTATGAAATCATTGATTATGTAATAATTGATAATAATAAGGAACCTATTAATTTAATTAAAAATATTAAACCAAATTTTTTTGTTAAAGGCTTCGATTATTCAAGTAAGGATAATCCTAAAACAATAAAAGAATTAAATATAATAAAAAAATATGGTGGAGAAATGATTTTTTCTCCAGGAGATGTAGTATTTAGCTCATCAAAATTTATTAATACAAATAAACCAGACTTATCAGTTGATAAATTAAATTTAATTTTACAAAATGAAAAAATATCACTTAATCAAATTAAAAAAATTTTAAACTCTTTTGATAAAATTAATGTTCATGTTATAGGAGATACAATAGTTGACGTTTATCAGAATACAAATTTAATAGGTGGCCAGACAAAAACTCCAACCCCAAGTCTTGCTGAAGCAGAAAGAAAAACTTTTTTAGGAGGAGCAGGAGTTGTTGCAAAACATCTTAAAGATGCTGGTGCAAATGTTTATTTTACAACAATACTTGGAAAAGACAAATATTCTTCATTTGTTAAAAAAGAATTAAAAAAAAATAAAATTAATTCAAGAATAATAATTGATAAATCAAGACCTACAACAGTAAAAAAACTTATTCTGAATAATAATCAAAGATTGTTAAAACTAGATAAAATCGATAATTCGCAGATTAATGATGAGTTTCTTAACGAAATTGTGAAATCCATCAAAAATATTAAATCTGATATAATTATTTTTTCTGATTTTAGACATGGAATTTTTTCAAAAAAAACTATTCCTTTTTTAAAAAATAAAATACCAAAAAAAACATTCACAGTTGCTGATAGTCAAGTAGCAAGTAGATGGGGAAATATACTTGAATTTAAAAAATTTAACTTAATAACTCCAAATGAGAAGGAAGCAAGATTTGCACTTTTTGATCAAGATAGTCATGTCAAAAATTTAGCAACTGAATTATTCAAGATATCTAAGTGTAAAAATTTAATTCTTAAATTAGGAGATAAAGGGATGATCTCAACAAAGGCTAAAAATCTAAGTAAGAAAGAAAATTTCTACGTTTTAGATAGTTTCTCGAATAACGCAATTGATCCAGTAGGAGCAGGAGATGCTCTACTCGCTTATTCTGCACTTAGTTTATATTCATCGAACTCTCTAGCAATAAGTTCAATTATAGGTTCTATTGCCGCCGCTATAGAATGTGAAATTAATGGAAATTTACCAGTGAAGAAAAAAGATGTTCTAACAAAATTAAAAAATCTTATTGATTAACAATGAGATATTTAATTATTGGATATGGAATTCAAGGAAAGAAAAGACATAAAATATTAAAAAAAAAATGTGTTGGTATTCTAGATCCATATAAAAATTCAGCAAATTTCAAATCCTTAAAAACAGTTGACCCCAAAATATTTGATAATGCTGTTGTTTCCGTTCCATACAATCATCAAGAAAAAATTTTAAAAATGTTAATTAAAATGAAAAAAAATATTTTAATTGATAAACCAATTATTTTAAAAAATAAAAAATCATTCACTAGTTTGCAAAAAGAAATAAAAAAAAATAAAATTATTATAAAAACTAGCTATAATCATCAGTATGAAAAAAGTATAGAGAAGTGCATTAAACTTCTCAAAAAAAAATCTATTGGAGATATTTATAATTTAAATATGTTTTACGGGAATGGAACTGCTAAGAATATTAAATCATCAAATTGGAAAGATACAAGAAATGGAGTTAGAAATGATCTTATGCCTCATTTGTTAATGATATTAATATCTATTTTAAAGAAAAAAAAATTAAAATTAGTTTACAAATTAGATAAAAAGTATGAAAATAATTCTCCTGATTATTCGTTATTAAATTTAACTTGCAATAATATTGTTATCAGTTTGAGAGCATCATACTTATCATGGAAAAACAGCTTCAAGTTGGAAATATATGGTTCGAATGGAGCGGTACTTATAGACGGATTATGTAAATGGGGGAGTAGCAAACTGACACATTTAGTTAGAAAATTTCCATCCGGAAAACCTTATGAAAAGAGTTATTTATTTAAAGATAAAGACAAATCATTTTTAAAAGAAATCGAAATATTTGAAAAAGAAATAAAAAAAAATAAAACTAGTTCTATTTCAACGGATAGCTGGATATTTTCTTTAATTAATTAAAGTATGCTTAAAATATTAAAAGTTATCCATTCAAATTTAATTTCTTCATTTAATTATTTTTTAAATCTCTTTTATTTGTATCCACAAATAAACAAAATAAAAAAAAAAATAAAAAAAAAAAATTCTATTTTTTTAAATGCGGAAAGTGGTTTTGGTTCATTAAATACAAAATTGTTGATTTTTAATAATTTTGCCTCAGGAACAAAAATTGTAGTAAACTTTTTTCAAAGACATAGATATCATAACCAATATTTGAATTATTATTATAAAAACTTAAAAATTTATAATCTTTTTCCTTTATTTGATTTATCTCCTAATAATACTTTTTTGAATAATCTTTTTTTCAAAATTAATTGGAAATTTAGAGAAAAAATTATGCTTTTTGTAAAAAAAAAATTAGGAAACAATCATGAATATTTTCATACAGAAGACATAGTTAAGTTAACGGACTATTTTATTAATAATAATATTGATAAAAAAAAAGAATATAAAGACAAAAAAATTTTCAAAAGAGGAATAATATCTATAAGAGAGCCTTATATAAATTTTTTTAGTAAAAAAAAACAGCTTCAAATTCAACCACAAAAAAAAATTAAATATTTTTTTAAAAAAAAATTTAAAAATATTAATTATAATAAAACAGTTTGTTTTAATTTGAGGTCAAAAGCTGCAAGAGATAATTATACTGAATTAAGAAATGGATGTGATATCAAGCTTCTCCTCAAGTCTTTTAATTATCTTTTAAAAAATAATTATTTTGTAATTGTTACAGGGGATTTTAACCATAAAAGTCTTCTACCCTTACAAAATGAAAAATTATTATTTTCAGAAAAATATAAAATAGAAAAAAACTTTTTTGATTTATATTTTCAGACAATGTCCAAATATAATATTTGTCAAGCTGGAGGAGGCAATATAGTAAACATGATAAATAAAAATGAAATTTTGTTAATTGATATGTGGCCAGTAGGCTATTTTTTGCCCAATGCGCAAATTTATTATAAAAAAGTTAGATTTAAAGGAAAATACATAGATCCAAAAAAAATAATATTTGAAGATATTAAAAAAAACAGAAGTAATTTTAAAAAATTATCTAAATATCAAGTTTATTATAAAGATAATTTATTAAGATCAAAAAATATAAATTTTTATGAAAGTAAAGATTACTTAAATTTTATCAAAATTTATATAAAGAATTTCAAACGTAAAAAATATTATCAATCAAAAACAGTAAAAATTAATGAGCTAAAATTTTTAGAGAACAAATTTAATTTTAAGATTATGAGCTAATATTTATATTTTATTAGCTAATTATGTTAGTATATTTTAATTTTTAGTATTAATAATGATTTCTATATAATTAAAAAACAAATGAAAAATAAAATTAACAAAGTAGTTATTTTAGCAGGCGGTTTAGGAAAAAGATTAAGGCCATACACCTTTATTCTTCCTAAACCTTTGATTCCAATGAAAACAGGTGAACCTTTAATTTCAAATATTATTTTAAAACTGAAAAAATTTGGATTTGAAAATTTTTATATTTCATGTGGTTATAAAGATTATCTAATTAAGTCATATTTAAATTTTAGATTTAAAAAAAAAATTAATTTCACATTTTTAAACGAGAAAAAAAAACTAGGAACGGCAGGTCCTTTAAGCTTGATAAATGATATCAAAAATAAAAGTGAGAAAATTTTAGTTATTAATGGAGACATAATTACAGATCTGGATATAGGGGCAAAAATAAAAAAATATAAAAATAAAAATTTTGATATTTTGACGTTTGTTTATGATCAAAAATATGTATCAAAATATGGTGTAGTTGAGCAAAAAGGAAATAATGTAAAGAAAATTTTAGAAAAACCTACATTTCATTTTAAAATAAATTCGGGAATTTATTTAATAAATTCTAGAATTTTAAATTTAGTACCTCATAATAAATTTTTTACTATGGTTGATTTTGTTAACTTATGTTTAAAAAAAAGAAAAAAAGTAATTTTTGAAACCTTTATAGATAATTGGAGAAGCATAGAGTCACCCGAAGATCTGGGTCTTGATTTATGATTAAAAAACTGAAAACATTTTTAATCGGAACAGTTGAACTTAGTGATCCAGCTTTTAGAATTTTAAAAAAAATATCAAATTTGGATCTGGTAATTACCCAAAAAAAAAATACTTATAATTCTGATCACATGGACTTCAAAAAAAAAAATATAAAAGTTTTAGAAGTTGAAAATATAAATTCAAAACTTGTTGAAAATTATATAAAAAAAGGGAAATTCGAATTAGGATTTTGTGTTGGATGGGGGCAGATAATCAAAAAAAATATTTTTCAAATTCCTAGGTATGGGATTATAGGTCATCATCCGACAATGTTGCCATATAACAAAGGAAAACATCCATTGACTTGGGCGATTTTTTTAAATTTAAAATACACTGGATCTACGTTTTTTCAAATTACCAACAAAATAGACGGGGGCTCAATTTATAACCAAAAAAAAATAAAAATACATAAAGGAGGGGATGTAAGAGATTTATATAATAAAGTTAAAAAAATTTTACCTATTCAAATTAAAGAAATAATTAATTTAATTTCTAATGATAGAAACTTTAAGAAAAAATTAATATTAAATAAAACAAAAAATTATTGGAGAAAAAGGGATGACTTTGATAGCAAAATAGATTTTAGAATGAGTTATTTTATTATAGAAAGATTGGTTAAAGCTCTAAATAAACCTTATGTAGGAGCTCATATAATTGTAAATGGTAAAAAAATTCAAATATTCAAAGTTAAAAAGGGAAAATCAGGTAAAATTTTTGAAAATTTAGAGCCTGGGAAAATAATAAAAATATCAAATAATTTTGTTTTGGTAAAATGTTATGACACTGTTGTTAAAATATATGTAAATAATTTTCCACATAATATAAAGTATTTAAAGTGAACATAAAAAAAGCTTTAATTATTGCACCACATATTGATGATGAGACATTAGGGTGTGGAGGAAGTATATTTAAATTAAAAAAAATGAATAAATTAGTATCTTGTATACTAGTAACAGAACCTTCAAAAAAAAATAACACAGCAAAAAAAATTGAAAAAAAAAATAAACAGATTTCTAAAGTAAAGAATTTCTATAAATTTAATAATTATTATAGATTGGGATATGAAGATGCAGAACTTTTCAAAGCATCAGAGACAAAATTAATTAATGACTTTAATAGAATCTTAAAAATAGAAAAGCCAGATACAATATTTTTACCATTTTACAATGATGCACATAGTGATCATAGAAAAATTTTTGAAACCTGCCAGGCTTGTTTAAAAATTTTCAGAAATAATTTTATTAAAAATATTCTTATGATGGAGGTTGTTTCAGAAACAGATCATTCAGTTTTAGCAGATGCAAAAAATCAAAAATTTAATCCAAATATTTATTTTGATATAACTAAATTTATTAAAAAAAAAATTAAAAGCACTAGAAATTTTTGATACCGAGATTGGAAAATTTCCTTTCCCAAGATCAAAAAAAAATCTTGAAGCATTAGCTATGTATAGAGGTAGTCAAGCTGGATGCAAATATGCAGAATCATTTATGTTATTAAAATCTATAAACTAAATTGAAATGAAAATATTGTTATCTATTTTTCATAAAGATAGGTCTGAATATTTGATAAATCTTTTAGAGTCTTTAGAAAAATTTATATCATTAGATAAAAATAAAATTTCAATTTTAATCTTTGATGACTCAAACGATAAAGAGCATTTGGATAATTTAAAAATTATTAGAAAAAAATATAATTTTGTAAAAATTGATCGTCTTACAAGTAATGACGAAAGATCATTTGATACGTTAGGCAAATTATATATCGATATGAATGCCAGTTTAAAGATTGCCAAAGATGAAAAATATGATTACATGATTACAATTCAAGATGATACGCAGTTTATAAGAAAGTTTACGGATCAGGATATTGAAATAATAGAAGATATATTTTTAAAAAATCAAAAAATAATTTGCATTAATCCAGCATTTTTTAGAAAAGTAAATTGTTTAGAGTTTGATCATATTAAATATGGAAAAAATCAAAACTGTTATTTGTTAAATAATAGTAGTTATTCTGATGTAGCAATTTTTAAAATTGAGAAATTAAAACAATTAGATTTTAAATTTACTAAAGAGGATAAATTAGACAAAAAATTTTTAGAAGAAGGTTATAGTTGTGCTTTTTTTATACAACCCTTTTTAAATTTCTTGCCTTGGTCAGTTAGTGCAAGATTAAGTAAGTATGATAAATATTTTATTTTTAAAATTTTAAAAAAATTTTTAGTAAAAATAAATTCAATAGGAGTTAGAGCTGGTTTGCATAAAATTTATTTAAATGAAGAAGAAGCAAAATTTATGAAAAGAAATAAAAATATAATTCCTACTGATGAGCTTTATTTATCTTCAAAAAATGAATTAAAATTGCCATGGGCCTATGATCCCTATTGGAGTATAAAAAAATTTAAATCTTTTAAAAGTATAGTCAGTTTTAAATGGATTTTCGAAGGAAGTATTGAGTACGAAATTAAGAAAAAAGAAATAGAACGAAAAAATTATTCGGATAAAATTTTTTATGTAGAGTGATTTGATATTAATAGTTATATAAAACTACAAAATCTTTAAAAATGAATCCATCATCACTATTTAAATTAATTTTTCTTGAAGCATTCTTTTTAAATATTATACAAGAAAAATACTTATCGATAAAAAATTCATTATTTAAAATTTCGTTTTTTGTATTTTTAATTTTATCTTTACTCATACTATAAATTAATAAATTATAATTTAGGTCATGTAGTCTAATTGTATGAAAATCCCAAGTTTCATAATGATAACCTATTGCCAAGTTATATTTTTTTGAACTACATTTATTTAAAAACTTTTTACTAAACTCTTTATTTAAACTTTCTTTAAATTTATAATCCCAATCATTATGGTCCATCTTTAGCCAAAAACCATAAGTTCTAGCAGGGGCAACAATTAGAAATAAAATAACTATGTATTTAAGAAGTTTGATTTCTGATTTTAAAAATTTATGACTTAAGTATATTAAAACAGGAAAAAAATAATATAAAGGCCAACCAAGATATCTTGCAACATCTCTTACTATTATTCTATCTGGTAGTGAATATTCGCTAGATATAAAATTATTATTAGAATTAATTATCAATTTTTCATTAAATCTCAATGTATCTTCTATACACAATATTATTACTAAAAAAATAGTTATAGAAATAATTAGATAAAAATTATTTATAATTTTTTTATTTACTGTTTTTTTTATTTTTTTATGAAAATATATATATGTTAAAAGTATAATAAATGCCCAAACTAAAATATTAAGAGACCTAATTTTTGATGTTTTAGATCTGAAGTCTTCATCATATAAATTCACAAAATATGTTGGCAAAGCAAAAAAAGAAGCTTTATAAACTTCCATAAAAAAGATTTTATCCAAAATTTCTTTTATTTTATCTTTTCCTTTTTTACTTTCTTTTAGATAATTCGATCTGGCTTGAAATCTTTGATAAATATCCCTATCGTGAAAAAAAATGTGACCCAGATTTGTGAGATTGAAGTTTTTATTAAAATTAAATAAGATTAATTTAAAAGTTCTACTTTCATCTGCAATAATTTGTTTTTTCTCATCAAAAGAAGATAGTATCTCAATAATAGAATTACCTTGGTTAATTTCATTCCTTTGTTTGTTTATAACTTTCATGGTATATGCCGTAAATACAAAAATTATAATACAAAGAACTGGTGTAATAAATTTATGTAATTTATTTTTTTCTAAAAAAAATAAATAATAAATAGGAATTAGGTATAAAAAATAGGTTGTTAATTTACTTAAACTTCCAAGGAAAAAAAATAGAATTATAAAAATTGTAAACTGTATTTTGGATAATTTATTACGATTTTCTATGAGGAAAATAGTCATATAAATACACGAAAATATTGTTATCTCCTCATTGAAAGGTAGTTTTCCCCCAAATCCAAAAATATTAGTTAAAAATATAAGAAATAAAAAAAACAACAGAAAATAAATTTTTTTTTCTTTTAAATTTTTTTTTATTAGCTAATGAAAAAAAACATGATAGACAAAAAACATTATGTGATAAAATTACAATATCTTCTCTAAAATTTTTTATGCCTGCGTAAAAATATGAATAAAAAATATTCCCAAAAATATCTATATTAAAATTTGAATAATTTGTTTTTAAGTTAAATTGAGGCAGTTGGAAGTATTGGTGAATAGATTTAGAAAGAAGTCCATATCCATTGACAATATCTGTTTTTCTAAAGATATCCCCAAAGTTATAAAAAATAAGTACAGCGCATCCAAAAATAAATAACAAATCCAAGCTATTAAAATTAATTTTTTTATTTAAAAATTTGTAGATTCCATAAATAATTAAAAATATTTTAATTATCAAAATTGGATATAAAAATCCTAAAATTAGATTAATCAAAGTTAATAAACACAATATTAAAATTGCAGCAAAATATGTGAATTTTTGATTAATTTTTATAAATTTTGCTAAAAAAAGAATTGTTATAGTAGATATTATTGAGTGAAAAAAATATGCGATCATTTATATTTTTTTAATAAATGGAAAATTAATCAAACTATAAATAATCCTAAGTGGATAAGTAATATTAATTAAACATTTTTTTTTATTTATTTCTTTATAATAGTAATCTAAATTTGTAAGTTGAATATTTGATTTTCTATGACATGCAAAATCAATTCTCAAGGGATGTAGTTTTTCATATCGGGAAAATCTTTTCCATAAATCATAGTCACCAGCCATTTTGAAATTAGCATTTATTCCCCCAACTTTTTCATAAAGTTTTCTTGAAAAGATGGTGTTTTCTTGTTGAATAAATCCCCAAAAACAGTTATTTGCCAATCCGGCTCTAATTATCATTTGTGGATAGCATAAAGGAAAATATATCTTTGGCTTTTCGTTAAAAACAGAAATTGCAATGTTGCAGTTAAACCAATTATAATTATATCTATCTATAGCTTTTGCTATTCTGGATACAGAGTATTTATCAATTAAATAATCATCAGAATTAATCCAACAAAAATAATCTCCGGAAGCTATTTTGAAACCCTTTCTAAGTGCTTCATACATTGTTTTATCTTTTCCTATTATAACTTTTGATATTTTGTTTTTATATTTATTGATTATTTTATGAGTATTATCCTTGGAGTCACCATCAACAATTATATATTCAAAATTTGAGTAATCTTGATTAACAATACTTTTAATTGACTGTTCGAGAAATTTTTCACCATTATAAACAGGAGTAATTATAGTTATTTTAGGCTTCATAAGCTTATTTTATAAAATATAAATAACATATTTTAATATTTATTATGTATTATTCTAGTTTGATTAATAATTAACATTCAAATATTGAATTAAATGTATTAAATAAAAAAATAACTAAAATCTATATTTAAATGAAATTTAAAAAAGCTTTAATAAATGGCATTACTAGCCAATATGAATCTTATTTAGCAAGATTATTATTAAGAAAAACATATGTAGATTATCTTAGCAATGTATAAATTTTCTATTGTAATGGTTTGTAAAAATTCCCAGCAGACCATAGAAAAGTCTATAGATTCTTTTTTGAGTCAGACTTATAAAAATAAAGAATTAATAGTAATAGATGGTGGATCTGAAGATGGCACTTTAAAAATACTTCAAAAATATTCAAATGACATTTTTTTTGAAAATATAAAAGGCCTAGGTTTATATGCATCTATAAATCTTGGTATTAGAAAATCTAGTGGTGATTTAATTGGATTATTACACTCAGATGACCAATTTTATGATGAAAATGTGTTGGAAAAAATTTCAGGAAAATTTAATGAAGATTTAGATGCAATTTACACTAATATTGTATTTTTTAAAAAAGAAAATAAATTTACTAGAGCCTGGAATGTTGGGCAAATAAATTCTTTGTCGATTAAAAAAGGAATTTATCCACCTCATACTGGTTTATTTGTTAAAAAGAAAATTTTTGAAAATATTGGTTTTTATAATGAAAATTTTAAAATTTCTTCAGATATAGAATTTATGCACAAGTTATTTGAAAATGAAAAATTAAAAAAATCTGCTCTATATATAAATAGTATAAAAATGAAAATTGGTGGTTTAAGCACAAAATCACCTATTAACATTATAAAATCAAATTATGAAGTATATAAAATTTTAAAAAGTTTAAATGTAGATTATCCAATAATTATGATAATGAAAAAAATATTAATTAAAATTAAACAATTTTTTATATGAGAATTCTTATTACGGGTGGTTGTGGTTTTGTAGGATCCAATATAGCAATTTACTTAAAATCAAAGCTAAAAAAAACAGACGTAATTGTACTTGATAATTTTTTCAGAGAAGGCTCACTTTATAATAGAAAAAGATTAATAGAAAACAAAATAAAAATAATTAAAGCAGATATAAGATTTGTAAAGGATGTTTTGCGAATACCAAGTTTTGATTTTCTAATTGATTGTGCTGCAGATCCTTCAGCTTTAAGTGGAGTAAAAAATGGTCTTTCTTATTTAGTTGAAACTAATGTAAATGGAACTTTAAACTGTTTAAACCTTGTTAAAAAAAATAAAGCTAAAATAATTTTTTTATCATCAAGTAGAGTATATTCTCATCAAAAAATTAATAATTTAAAGTATAGTCTACTAAATAAAGAAATTACTCCAAAAAAAAATTGTACAGGCCTGAACATTAAAAAAGGAATATCTGAGAATTTTGATACACTCGGATTAAAAACGTTTTATGGATTTACTAAAATTAGTGCTGAAAATTTAATTAAAGAATATTCTAATATTTTTGGTTTAGATTTCATTATAAATAGATCAGGTGTTATTTCAGGACCTTGGCAATGGGGAAGAGTTGATCAAGGCTTCATGGCTTATTGGATAATGGCTTATATGTTCAAAAAAAAATTAAAATATATTGGGTATGGCGGCAAGGGTCATCAAGTTAGAGATGTTTTAAATGTTAAAGATTTATCGAGATTAATAGAGCTTCAGATTACAAATTTTAATAAATTTAATAATGAAACCTATAATATAGGTGGAGGAATGTTTAGTAAAATCACACTGCTTAAACTCACTGAAATGTGCAAAGAAATTTTTAACACCAAAATTGAACCATTAAAATCCAAAGAAGCAAGACCTGGTGATATACCATATTATGTCAGCGATTATTCTAAAATTCAAAAATTATCTGGATGGCATCCAGAAATTCGTATTGAAAAAACTGTTGAAGATATATACTTATGGGTTGAAAAAAATAAGTCCAAATTATCTAAATTAATATGAAAAATGTAGTGTTAATCACAGGATCTTTAGGTCTTGTTGGAATGGAAACAGCAATTTTTTTTAGCAAAAAAAAATACAAAGTAGTAGGTATTGACAATAATATGAGGAATTACTTCTTTGGAAGTCCTGTAATTAAAAATAAAAAATTTTTAGAAGAAAAATATAAAAATTACAAACATGCATTTATAGATATTAGAAATAAAAAAAAAATCGAAAATTTATTTAAATATTATAAGAATAAAATATCTTTAATTATTCATTGTGCAGCACAACCATCTCATGACTGGGCAGCAACTGAACCTAATACTGATTTTGAAATTAATGCAAATGGAACATTAAATTTACTAGAAGGATGTAAAGTATATTCACCTAAGGCTAGTTTTATCTTTATGTCAACAAACAAAGTGTATGGTGACGCTTCAAATTCATTTAAATATATTGAAAAAAAAACTCGATATGAATTAAAAAACAATCATAAGTATAAAAAGTTTGGAATACCTGAAAGCTTTACAATTGATCAGTCAAAACACAGTCTATTTGGAGCATCAAAATTATCAGCTGATATATTGGTACAAGAATATGGGAGGTATTTTGGAATAAAAACTGCAGTTTTTAGAGGTGGATGTTTAACAGGACCATTACATCAAGGAGCTGAGTTGCATGGCTTTTTATCATATCTATTTAAATGTAATTTAAATAATAAAAAATATTATGTGAAAGGATATAAGGGAAAGCAAGTTAGAGACAATATTCATAGTAAAGATTTAGTTAGTGCATTTTGGCACTTTTATAACAAGCCTAGAGTTGCAGAAGTCTATAATATTGGAGGAGGAATTTACTCCAATTGTTCGATTTTAGAGGCATCTAAAATAATGGAATATTACTCAGGAAAGAAAACCAAATTAGTCTTAGAGTCAAAACCAAGAGAAGGTGATCATCAATGGTGGATTTCTGATTTAAGAAAATTTAAAAAGCATTATCCTAGTTGGAAAATAACCTATTATATCAATGATATAATTGAAGATATGTATATTAAATCACAAAATATTGAATGAAAGTAGGCATAATATCTAATTTCCCTGTTGGCCCTAGGTACAATGGTGGCGCAATGACTGTATGGGGTTTGTATAAGGCATATAAAGAAAAAGGTCTTGATACATCTTTAATTTTATTATGTGAAGAAAATGTAGATAAGAAGCTATTTGAAAATTGTGAAGAATTTCTTAACTTAAATAATGTAAAATATGAAATTATTTTCTTTAACGTCAAAAAAAAAACCTTTTTTAAAAAAATTAAAAACCTAATTACTTCTATAATATTTAAGACTCCAGAATATTTTTTTTATGAACAGTCAAATTTAAATAAAAAAATTAAAGATATTTTAGATAATAAAAATTTTGACAAAATTATTTGTTACCATTTTGATGCTTTAAGCGCCTGTTATTTGAATAATGATAAAAAAATTATTTGTTTTATGGGTGATTTGATACATGAGCCAAGAAATGCAAGTCGTAAAAATTTTAAAAAAAATTCATTTGTTGATTTATTAAATAAACTTGAAACATTTATTTCTATGAGAGTGATGTTAAACATGTTATCAAATTTTAAAAATATAGGATTTTGTGCAAATCATTATAAAACATTAATTGAAAACAAATTATCAAATACAAGTTACTTTAGAGTACCATTAATTAAACCCAATAAAATTATTGAATATCAAAGTAAAAATAACAACATCAATACAATTTTGCTTATAGGAGATCTTACTGGAACTGTTACAACCTCATCACTAATTTATTTAAAAAAATTTTTAGACTTTACAAGAAAAGAGATTAAGCAATATTTTAAATTTCACATTATTGGTGGTGGACAAATAAGAGATGAATTAAAAAATTTAAAAAATTTCGATTGTGTTGAATTTAAAGGTGTAAATCATAATGTTTCGAATCTGTTTAATAAATCATCTATACTTCTTGTAAGTAACGAAATAACAGTTGGAATAAGAGTTAGAATAATAACAGCTATGTCACATGGTTTAGTTGTATTAACTCACTCTTCAAATTTAAATGGCATTCCAGAGTTAGAGCATAATAAAAATGTTTTAGTTTTTAATACACTTAAAGAATTAGAGGATCTTTTTTTTGGAATTAAAGAAGCGAAGTATAATTTAAATAAAATTAGTAAAGAAGCGCTTTCTACTTTTAATAAATTCTTTTATTATAAAGAAGCTGTGGAAGATTTAGAAAAAAAAATAATTTAATTATTCAGTTTAATAATTTGATCTGCAAAATTTTCTAAAGATTTTCTATGTGAAATAGCAAATATTGTGCATGTTCTGTAGTTTTCTCTTATATTTTTTAAAATATTGTATTCTGTTTTTTCATCTATATTTACTGTAGCTTCATCTAAAATTAGTATGGCCGGACTTTTAAGTATAGCTCTTGCAATTGAAATTCGTTGTCTTTGGCCAGATGATAACCCAGAACCTTCATCATTTAAATGATAGTTTAAGTTATATTTTCCGTTTTCTTTTAAAAAATCGCAATCACACATTTCAAGCACATCTTTAATTTTTTGATCATCGATTTGAAAATTTTTTAAGCCATATTTTAAATTATCAAGAATTGTTCCCTCAATAAGAAAAGGGTCTGTTCCACAGTATGAAATATTCTGTCTAAAATCATTTAAATTTATTTTATTAATTGGTAATTCGTTCCAATAAATTTCTCCTCTTTTTTTTTCTAGAATTCCAATTAAGGTCATTAATAATGCAGTCTTTCCTACTCCAGAATTTCCAGAAAACAAAGTAAATGTTCCTTTATTAGAATTAAAACTTATTTTTGATTTAATTATCTCATCATATCCAATTGATAATTCTTTAACTTTTAAATTTAGAGTTCCATA
>MDTG01215545.1_pt1 | contig 26268 bp, 22 predicted proteins | sample 811421 | NCBI WGS metagenome assembly MDTG01 (sample SAMN05326645, study PRJNA326480) | marine metagenome | isolation source: seawater | place: Pacific Ocean: South East | collected 2011
AGTGAAGTTAGCGCCTGTAGCTCAACTGGATAGAGCGCTTGGCTACGGACCAGGAGGTTCTGGGTTCAAATCCTAGCAGGCGCACCAAATATGAAAAAAATAAAATTAAATTTAAATATAGTAATTTTTACGTTAATTTCATTAAGCATTCTAAGCAGATTATTTGCGGTAGAATTTTTTTCCGATACTAGGCTCGATAACGAATGGGGAAAGCTCGTTCATAATTTAGAAATTTCTGGAATATTAGGCATTAACGTAGTGGTGAATGAATTTTTAGCGATTCATAAATTTGCAGACATAAATGATAAGGTAATACCTTCAGTTTTTATGCCACCTTTATATTCATATTTCATTTTTTTTATAAAGTTTATATTACCGAACTCGTTTGATTTAGTTAAATCAGTCATTTTTACCCAAATTATATTAAGCTTAATTTCTATTCTTATTTTTTTCAAAATAATTAGAAAATTTGAAAACAATTTTACCTCACTTTTGACGACTATGATTTTTTCAATTTTTCCCATTTATGTTTATTCAAATGTTCAAATTTCATCAATTACATTACAAGTATTCTTGTTAGTTATTTTCTTTTATTATTTAACCAATCTTATTGAAAAAGAAAATTTAGTAGATTTATTACTTTTTTCTTTTTTTTCAGGATTATTGATACTAATAAGAGGTGAGTTTATTGTTTTTTATTTCATTACAATTTTTTATTTTTTCTTTTTTTTTAAAAAGAATATTAGATTTTTTATATTTTCAATAATTTTTGTAGCTTTAATTATATCTCCATACATAAAAAGAAATTACAATTATTTTAATACTTTTGTAATTACAAAGTCTTTTGGGTATAATATTTTAAAGGGAAATAATCCTCATCTTAAGGTAGAGGGAAGTGCAGACTATATTAATGATAATTATAATCAAGAAGATTTAAAAATAGAGACTAATAACGATTACGAAATAAAACTTGATAATTTTTATAAACAAAAAGCTTTAAATATTATTAAGGACGATCCATATGAATACTTAATATTATATATTAAAAAATGTATTTCTTTTTTATTCTATGACTTTAATTCATCTTATCCGGGCTATTACAATTTTCTAAATATTTTCCCCAAAATAATTTTATCAATTTTTAGCTTTTTTGGTGCACTAATTGCTTTAAAAAGAAAAAGTTTTTTTCAATATTTAAGTATTTACTATTTTTCTAATATTTTCTTATTCTCTATTTTTTTTATTTTACCTAGATACAGTTTAATTCTTTTACCCGTGCAACTATTGTTGTCAATTAATTCTATAAGATTTATTTATTTGAAATTTCTTCAACTAATTCATAAATAATTTTTTTAGTTGAATATTTTTGTTTCCATTTAGGATAATGTTTTTTAAATTTGGACGTATTAGAAATATACCAAATATGATCCCCAACTCTGTTTTTACTAATTATTTCTCTCTTTATTTTTGTTCCTTTTAAATTTTCAACTATATCAAGTGCTTCAATAATTGAACAATTCGAGTATCTACCACCGCCAATATTGTAAACTTCTCCAAATTTTGGATTTTTAAAATACTCCCAAAAACACGAAACCAAGTCATGACTATGAATATTATCTCTTACTTGTTTTCCTTTATATCCAATAAGAGTATATCTACTCAATTTTAAAGAAATTTTTACTAAATAAGATAAAAAACCGTGCAACTTTGCACCTGAATGATTAGGTCCTGTAATACATCCTGCTCTAAAACATGCAGTTTTTAAACCTGTATTCTTTCCATATTCTTGAACTATTAAATCCGCGTAAGACTTAGATGCACCAAAAAAACTGTGTGTACATGCATCGATCGACATACTTTCATCAATGCCAGACTTAAATTTATGAGAATAGTTTATTTCCCATCTTTTCTTTTTTTCAACAAGTGGAAGTTTATTTGGATTATCTCCATAAACTTTATTGGTCGACATAAAGATAAATGCTGAATTTGGACAATATACTTTAGTTAACTCTAATAAATTTAGAGTGCCTTTTGCATTAATATCAAAATCAATAAAAGGTTTATTTTTTGCCCAATCATGCGAGGGTTGTGCAGCTGCATGAATTATAAGTTTGATATTTTTTTTATATTTTAAAAAAATCTTTTTTAAAGAATCATAATTACGTATGTCAGTATTATAATGATGATATCTGTTTAAACTGGACGCAAGTTTTTTTTTTATCCAAGAAATATCTCCATCTTTACCAAAAAAAACTTTTCTAAAGTTATTATCAATTCCTATAACATCAAATCCTTTTTTTGAAAAAAATATAGCAGACTCTGATCCGACAAGACCACAAGAACCTGTTATAATTACAACACTCATTTAAAATACCTTTTTAGACTTGTTTTATTATTTAAAAACCAAAAATAAATATCGTTAATTATAGTATCAATATCTTTTTTAGGTTCCCAATTATATTCTTTTTTTATTTTAGTATTGTCAGTTACAAAATAAGGTATATCAAAATCTGAAGTTTTCTTTTTTTTTGTTATATTTAATCTAGAGCCAGTTAAATTAAAGCATTTATTGGTGAGTTGTTTAAGTGAGATAGCATTTTTAATTCCACCACCAATATTAAAAATATCATTATTTTTTTTTCGAAAATTTTTAATCTGTTTTAATAGAATTTCATTAACATCATCAATGTGTATTACATCTCTTACTTGATTACCAAAACCACCAAATCCAATAAACTTTAGTTTACTTTTTAAAATATGTTTAATTACCCACATAGACATGAAACCTTGATCCTGCTTACCGAATTGCCAGGGACCTGCAATTACTCCAAATCTATTTATAATATATTTAATATTATTCATAAAAGAAAATTCTTGAATCATTTTTTCCGATGATAATTTAGTAAAACCATATAATGAGCAAGGACTTGATGTATCGAATTCTTCATTTATTTTTTTTTTTAAAAAGATGGGTTTTTTTAAATCTTTATTTTTAATTATTTTCCTCAGGGTATTAATAGAATAAACTCTGCTTGAAGATAGAAAAATAATTCCAGCTTTATCCTTAACACACTTTTTTAAAATATTAAAAGTGCCCACTAAATTAGTTTCAAAAACTCTTGTAGGATTTTTTGAAGAAATCTCAATCGCAGGCTCAGCACAGGCATCAATAATTAAGTCAAATTTCTTAAGTTTAATAATCTTATTATAATTTTTGATATCTATATTAAAATTTTTAATGCCTAAACTACTTAGCCTTGATTTATTAATTTCTGATCCGTTTCGAAATAAATTATCTAAAGTGCAAATATTTACCCTTTTTAGGTTCTTTTTCAAAAAAATTGCTAAATTTGAACCAACAAAACCGCAACCACCCGTAATAAGTATTTTCATATTTACACAAATATCTTACTAATACAAAAAAATAAACAATGTTATGCTGTCGATAATTATACCTGCTAGAAATGAGGCCGATAATCTTGAGGATATACTCAACTATTTTAATAAAAGTCTACTTAATACTGATTTTGAAGTTTTAATAATAAATGATTTTAGTGATGATGATACTTTTCAAAAAGCAAATAAAATATTTGAAGCTCTGCCCAACTTTAAAATTATAAATAACGAGAAAAAAGGACTTGGTGGAGCAATTAATTTAGGAATTAAAAAATCTCAAGGTGACAATATAGCAATTATGATGGCTGATATGTCCGATCATGTTGAGGATTTGAAAAAATATAATGATATAATTATAAAAGAAAATCTAGATGCAGTTTTAGGCTCTAGATTTATTCATCAGTCTAATGTTACAGGCTATCCATTTCGAAAACTTGTATTAAATAGAGTCTTCAACCTATTCGTAAGCTTAATTTTCTTCAATAAATATAACGACTATACTAATGCTTTTAAAATTTATAAAAAATCGGTCCTTCTTAATTTAATGCCATTAGTATCAGAAAGCTTTAATATATTTTTAGAAATTCCTCTTAAATTAATTTCAAGAAATTATAAATATAAGATAATCCCTATTAGATGGAATGGCCGAAAGAAGGGAACGGCTAAATTTAAAATTAAAGAATTAAGATCAAAGTATCTTTTTACTTTAATTTATTGTTTTATAGAAAAAAATTTATTAAACTATAAAAAATGAACTTATTTAATCTATCCTTGCAAAAAGCGGTAATAATCTTCTTCGTTATAGTAGCGGTAATATTAATTACATTAACAATAATTTTATGAATAAAAAATTATTAGCAAAGATGCACCAAGTATTATTCTGTAAATTACAAAAATGTTAAGACTAAATTTCATTAAGAAATTTAGAAAGAATTTTATTGTTAAGTATGAAATTATAAATGATAAAATAATTGATGTTAGGTTAGTTACAGAAAAATTAAGGTTTCCAGTGTCTATTGAATTTTTCAAACCATATATACTTATCACTGCTAAAGTTGGAATAGAAAGAAGAAAAGAAATTTTTGCTGAGTCATATCTTTTAAATTTCAAAAACCTTGCGGCTGTAATGGTAATTCCTGATCTACTTACACCAGGTATTAACGAGAGTATTTGAAAAATACCAATTATTATTGCTGATTTAATAGTAAAATCATTATCTACTCTTTTTGATAAGTCAAATTTATCACTAATGTATAATAATATTGCAAACATAATAGTAGTCCATGCAATTACTTCTAAATTTCTTATTTTTTCAATTAAATTATATTTTATCAAAATAAAGCCCACTATCAGTGTTGGTATTGAAGAAATAACAACTTTAATTAAAAGTTTTTTATTTTTTACAAAGTCAAAAATCTCTTCTTTAAAAAAAACTATAACCGCAAAGAACGAACCTATATGCAAACTCACATCTATTGAAAGATTTTGATTTTTAAATTCAAAATATTCAGAAATTAGAATTAAATGCGAAGATGAACTTACAGGTAAAAATTCAGTTATTCCCTGAACTAAAGATAATATTAATATCTCAATCATTTAAACTTATTACTTAACAAGATTGTTAATTTGATGTCATCCCAATATGCATAACAGTTATGCAAAAAATAAGCTATATTTTAAAGGATTTTTTGAATATTAGGTCAATTATACTTACCTAATTTTGCTTTTATTTTCTTAATATTAAACTATTTTGCATTAATTATGAGTAATAAAATGTTGAAGTTCGTAGATTTGGAACAAGAGACGCCATTAAAAAGAAACGTAAAAAAAAGAAGTAATGATTTTAACGAAATCTACGATGAATATATAAATAAAAAGGCAAAAGAACAATCTAGCAGGTGTTCCCAGTGTGGAGTCCCTTTTTGTCAAATACATTGTCCTTTAAGTAATAATATACCAGACTGGTTAAAACTTACAGCAGAAGGACGATTAAAAGAAGCATATGAATTATCCCAGAGCACGAATAACATGCCCGAAGTTTGTGGTAGAATTTGCCCTCAAGATAGGCTTTGTGAGGGAAATTGCGTTATAGAGCAATCAGGTCACGGTACTGTAACAATAGGCTCAGTAGAAAAATATATTACAGATCAAGCATGGGATAATGGTTGGGTAAAGCCTCATGTGATAAAAAAGGAGTTAAAACAATCAGTAGGAATAATTGGAGCTGGACCAGCAGGTTTAGCTTGCGCTGAAGAGATTAGAAAATTTGGGTATCAAGTTACGATTTACGACCGGTACGATAGACCTGGGGGTCTCCTAATTTATGGTATACCGAATTTTAAATTAGAAAAACATGTAGTAGAGAGAAGAACTAAACTTTTAAAGGATAGTGGTATAAATTTTGTACAAAATTTTGAAGTTGGTAAAGACAAAACACTAAACCAACTTAGGGAAAAACACGACGCGATTTTAATTGCAACCGGTGTTTATAAACCAAGAGAAATAGAAATTCCCGGTAACAATTTAGGCAATATTTTTCCTGCAATGGAATTTTTAACAGCTTCAAACAAGAAAGGATTGGGAGATAAAGTTAAGTTGTTTGATAACGGAGTCTTAAATGCGGAAGGAAAAAACGTAATAGTAATTGGTGGAGGTGACACAGCTATGGACTGTGTGAGAACTGCTGTTAGACAAAATGCAAAATCTGTGAAATGTTTATACCGAAGAGATCGAGAAAATATGCCAGGATCATCAAGGGAGGTTGGTAATGCAATAGAGGAAGGTGTTGAATTTATCTGGTTAAGCAGCCCTAAGAATTTTTTAGGTAGTGAAAACGTAAAAGAGGTAGAGGTAAATAAAATGATATTAGGAGAACCGGATTCGTCTGGAAGAAAAAAACCAGTAATAAAACCAGACTCAGAATTTAAACTTCCTGCTGACTTAGTTATTAAATCTTTAGGTTTTGATCCTGAAAATTTACCTACATTATTCGGTGCAAAAGAATTGGCTATATCTAAATGGGGAACTATTAAGATTGATTTAAAAACTATGCAAACTAATTTAGATGGAGTTTTTGCAGCTGGTGACATAGTTAGAGGAGCTTCCTTAGTTGTATGGGCAATTAGAGACGGTAGGGATGCTGCTAATCAGATAGAAAAATTTTTAAGATCAAAAGTTCAAAAGTCGACTAAGGCAGCTTAAATGGATAGATATTTAAAAAATAAAAAAAAACTCTCAAAAGCACATTCTTATGATGAGTCTATGGAACACGATGCATGTGGTGTTGGATTAGTAGCATCTACTGACGGAAAAAAATCCAGAAAAATTGTTGAATATGGTATTGAGGCACTAAAAGCTATTTGGCATAGAGGAGCAGTAGACGCAGATGGTAAATCAGGTGATGGAGCTGGTATTCAAATAGAAATTGCTCCAGATTTCTTCAAAGAAAAAATTATAGCCACGGGCCACACTCCTGACGAAACTAAAAGAATATGCGTTGGAATGATATTTTTACCCAGAACAGACTATTCAGAACAAGAAAAGTGTAGAGAGATTATCGAGACAGTACTATTAGAGGAAAATTATTATATTTATGGATGGAGACAAGTTCCATTTAACTCAAGTGCTTTAGGCTCGACAGCTGAAAGAAGCAGACCAGAAATAGCTCAAGTAATATTTAAAAAAAATGAAGATTTAAATACCAATGATTTAGAGAGAAATCTTTTTGAAGCTAGAAAGAAAGTTGAAAAATTAGCAAGAGAAAAACAATTAAAAAATTTTTATATTTGTTCATTTAGCTCAAGATCAATAGTTTATAAAGGTATGTTTTTAGCAGAAATGTTAGCTGAATTTTACCCAGATTTGCATGATCAAAAATTAACTTCAAGATTCGCAATTTTTCATCAAAGATATTCTACAAATACGTTTCCAAGTTGGGATTTGGCTCAACCATTTAGAACACTTGCACACAATGGAGAAATAAACACTTTGAAGGGTAACATCAATTGGATGAAAATTCATGAGCAAGATATGTCTAGTAAATTATTCAAAAATGTAAAAGATTTAAAACCAGTAATCAGAAGTTCATCAGACTCGGGTGCTTTAGATAATGTTTTTGAATTGTTAACCCACTCAGGCAAACTCGCACCATTAATCAAACTAATGATGATACCAGATGCCTGGTCTAAAAGAAGTAAGACTGTTCCAAAAAATCATCAAGATTTATTTAATTTTTTAAATAGTACAATTGAGCCTTGGGATGGGCCTGCCGCTATTTGTGCTACAGACGCTAAATGGGTTTTGGCTGCAACAGACAGAAATGGATTGCGACCTTTAAGATATACCATGACATCAGACAATTTATTTTTTGCAGGTTCTGAGGCAGGTATGATCAAAATTCCAGAAGAAAAAATAATTGAAAAAGGTAAACTCGGACCTGGACAAATAATTGCAATTGATCTTAAAAAAGGAAAGTTGTTTAAAGATAAAAAGATTAAGGACTATTTAGCCAAAGATTACAAAAAATATAATAAGCAAATTGTTGACCTTGAAAGAAAGTTAATTTCAGATAATGAAAAAGCAAATTTTATTGGAGAAGAGTTAAAGAAAAGACAATATCTTTCTGGCCTAAGCATTGAAGATTTGGAATTAATTTTGCATCCTATGGCAGAGGATGGCAAAGAAGCATCTGGATCAATGGGAGATGATACGCCCGTCGCTGTATTATCGAGTCATTACAGACCTGTTTCACATTACTTTAGACAAAATTTTAGTCAAGTCACGAATCCACCCATAGATTCTTTGAGAGAAAATAAAGTGATGAGTTTGAAAACTCGCTTTGGTAATCTAGGAAATATATTAGATTTCGACAACTTAACCGAGGAAGATATTTATGTTTTAGACAGTCCAATTTTAACAAATTCACAATTAATTAAATTTAAGAAGTTTTTTTCAACTAAAATAAGACTGATTAATTGCACCTTTGATGTTTCAATGTCATTGAAGGGAAGAATTGAAGAGATTAAATCAGAGTGTGAGACTGCAGTAAGGGAGGGAAGCACCGCTTTGATTCTATCAGACAAAGAAATTTCAAATAACAAAGCGAGTATACCAAGTGCACTTGTAGTTGGCGCAGTTCATTCTCATTTAGTAAAAAATGGACTAAGAGGATATTGTTCATTAAACGTAGAGTGCTCTGATGCACTAGACACGCATTCATTCGCTGTACTAATTGGTGTGGGTGCTACGACTATAAATCCATATTTAGCTATAGATAGTATATTCCAAAGATTTGAAAAAAAATTATTTGGAAAATCAGACTTTAAGAATTGCGTAGAAAAATTTAAAAAATCAATTGATGCAGGTCTTTTAAAAATAATGTCAAAAATGGGTATTTCTGTGATTAGTTCATATAGAGGAGGCTGCAACTTTGAAGCTGTTGGATTAAGCAGAGCAATCGTATCCGATTATTTTCCTGGTATGTCGTCAAGAATATCAGGTATTGGTATCAGCGGTATTGAAGAAAAAATAAAAAAACTTCACAATAAATTTACAAAGAGAAATGTTTATACATTACCAATTGGTGGATTATATCGTTACAGGAAAAGTGGAGAAGAACATCAACATCAAGGTCGACTAATTCATCTTTTGCAGAGTTCTGTAAATAAGGGATCTTATGAGCTTTATAAAAAATATTCTAATGGCATAAATAGTTTACCCCCAATTAATCTAAGAGATCTATTAGAATTTAAAAAGAGTAGAGATCCAATAGATATAAGCGAGGTCGAACCCGTTGAGGACATACTTAAGCGCTTTGGTAGCGGAAGCATGTCACATGGAGCTTTATCTGCTGAAGCACATGAAGTTTTAGCAATTGGTATGAATAGAATAAAAGGAGCGTCTTGTAGCGGAGAAGGAGGCGAAGATGCAAGAAGATTCAAAATTATGCCTAACGGAGACTCTGCTAACTCAAGAGTAAAGCAAATTGCTTCTGCAAGATTTGGAGTAACTGTTGATTATCTTAATAATTCCAATGAAATTGAGATTAAAATGGCTCAAGGTGCAAAACCTGGTGAAGGTGGCCAATTACCTGGCTTTAAAGTTTCAAAAGAAATAGCTAAATTAAGACACTCAACACCGGGTGTAACTTTAATTTCTCCACCTCCACATCATGATATTTATTCAATAGAGGATTTAGCTCAATTAATTTACGATCTAAAGCAAATAAACCCAAAAGCTAGAGTTAGCGTTAAACTAGTTGCATCGACAGGAATTGGTACAATAGCTGCAGGAGTAGCAAAAGCAAAAGCTGATATAATTTTAATTTCTGGTCATTCTGGTGGAACAGGCGCAAGTCCTCAAACTAGCATTAAATACGCTGGCATACCTTGGGAAATGGGTTTAACAGAGGCTAATCAAATTTTAACATTAAATAATTTAAGACATAATATTACTTTAAAAACTGATGGTGGTATAAAAACTGGAAGAGATATTATTATTGCAGCAATGATGGGAGCTGAAGAGTATGGATTAGGTACATCTTCACTAGTTGCAATGGGTTGTATCATGGTAAGGCAGTGTCACTCTAATACTTGCCCCGTAGGAGTTTGTAGCCAAGATGAAAAGTTAAGAGAAAAGTTTACAGGCACTCCAGAAAAAGTCGTAAACCTTTTTACTTTTGTTGCAAATGAAGTAAGAGAAATTTTAGCTAAATTAGGTTATAAAACTATAAACGATATTATTGGCAGAACAGATTTGTTATCTCAAGTAAATAAAGGGGCATCAAATTTGGATGATTTAGATTTAAACCCACTTTTAGTCCAAGCAGATCCAGGTAAAAATCCAAGATATTGTAACGAAAAAATTATTAATAAAGTTCCAGAGACTCTTGATGAGAAGATTTGGGATCACATAAAGGATGAAATTAATGTTACAAAACAAAATAATTTTAATTATGTAACTAAAAATACTTTTAGATCAGTAGGAACAAGATTATCACATTATGTGTATAAAAAATTTGGTAACGATAAATTAAATCATGACACTATAAATATAAAACTAAAAGGTTCAGCAGGTCAGTCTTTAGGAGCTTTTTTAACGAAAGGAGTTAAATTAACTGTAGAGGGAGACTGCAATGATTACGTTGGCAAAGGTCTTTCAGGAGGTTCAATAATTGTTTATCCTGCCAAAGAAAGCAAACTTATTTCTAATAAAAATACAATTATTGGCAATACCGTATTGTACGGTGCAACTTCAGGCCGACTATTTGCTTCAGGACAGGCAGGCGAAAGGTTTGCAGTAAGAAATTCAGGAAGTTTAGCTATAGTAGAAGGATGTGGCGCCCATGGTTGTGAATACATGACAGGAGGTACAGCAATAATACTTGGAGATGTTGGAGATAATTTTGGTGCTGGGATGACTGGTGGAATGGCATTTATATATGATCAAGAAAACAAATTTGAAAATTATGTTAATCCTGGATCAATCCTTTGGCAACAGATAGAGACTGATTATTGGAAAAATTTTTTAAGAGATCATTTGCAATTATTCTACAAAGAAACTAATTCTGTTATTGCAAATAAAATTCTAAATAATTTCGAATTTGATCTAAAAAAATTCAAACAAATTTGCCCTTTAGAAATGCTAGATAAACTTAATAATCCAATCACTTTAAAAGGGTTAAAATCTAAGTCAGCGTAATGAAAAAAAAATTAAATTTTTTTTTCTTTGGTTTTGGTCAATCGGCTAAATATTTTGTAAAAGAGCTAATAAAAGCGAAAAAAAACTTTTCAATTAGTTCCACAAATACTAAAAGAACTTCTTTAAAATCTTTTAGTAAAAAAAAATTCTTTTCATATAAATTCAAAGATGAAAGTTATGATAAAAAAGTTATTAAAAATATAGTGAATGCAGATTTCATATTAATTTCTATTCCACCTCAAAAAAAAAAAGATATTGTATTAAATAAATTTCGCACAATATTAGCAAAATCAAAATTTAAAAAATTAATTTACTTATCAGCAACAAGTGTTTATGGAAATCATAACGGCAAATGGGTAAATGAAAGTTCTCAGCTTAAAGGTAAATCAAAGTTTGGTTTGGGAAGATTAATTGCAGAAAAATCTTGGATTAAATTTAGAGAGCAAACCAATAAAGATGTAAATATTTTAAGAATTGCAGGAATTTATTCTAAAAGAAATAATGTTTTACTAAAAATTTTAAAAACAAAAATTTATGTGAAAGAAAAAAAATATTTTTCAAGAATTCGAATAGAAGATCTGGCTGTTATCATAAAAAAATTATTTTTTTTAAAAGAAAAATTTATGATTTTGAACGCTTCAGACGATAAACCAGCTACAAATATTGAAGTAGCTACTTATGCAGCAAAACTATTGGGTATTAAGAATTTACAGCCTATACCTATTTCGAAATTTAAAAATAAAATGATTAAAGAATTCTACAAAGACTCAAAAAAAGTGAGTAATAGAAATATGAAAAAGAAATTAAAAATTAAATTGAGATTTTCAACTTATAAGCATGGCTTAAGAAATATTTTTAATAATATAAGATAATTCTTTTTTCAATATTCTAATTGATTTTACATCAGATAAACTATGATCTCCTTTTTTTATAATTAATAATTTTTTTTTTGCGTTTCTAAAAATTGATAGTACTTTTTTTGAGAACGAAAGTGGCACAACCTCATCTTTTTTTCCATGCATCATTGTTATTGGTATCCTAGAGTCAATTTTTTTTGTTAAAACTTTATTCTTTCGTCCGTCTTTAATTAATTGCAAAGTTATTTGGTACTTATATTTACCTGAATCAATTGTACTCACTCCTTTATTGATTATTTCTCTTTTTATTTTATTAGTAAACTTGTTCCACATTAATCTTGTTAAGAACTCCGGGGCTGATCCTATTCCTATAAACCCTTTGATTTGTTTTTTGAAATATTTAAATTGATTGATAGCTATCCATGCGCCCATACTTGAACCAACGATGATAAAATTATTCTTTTTTATCTTTTGTTTTATTAAAAATTTTGTATTTTTTGTCCATAGGGTGATATTTCCCTTAGTAAATTCACCAGAAGATTTACCATGACCAAGGTATTCTAAAGTTAAAAATCCTAATTTTTTTTTAATAGCATAATTTTTTAGCGCTTGAGGTTTAGTCCCTTCAATATCAGACATAAAACCTGGTAGAAAAACAATATAAAGTTTTTTTTTGTAATAATTGTCAAAATATCTGAGTTTTTTAGAGTTTGAAATTTTTATGTACTTAAATTTTTTCATATAAAGTTATAAGTTAAATATTTAATATATAACAATAATTATGGCCCAGAAAATAAAAGTTCTACAGGTTATACCTAAATTAGGATATGGAGGAGCAGAAACAGGTTGTTATGATATTGCACACTACCTGGCGGAAAAGGATTGCAAGTCTTTTATAGCAACCTCAGGAGGCAAACTATTAAAATATATAAAAAAAGATAAGGTAAAATTATTTCGTTTACCTGTGCATTCTAAAAATCCAATTTTAATTTTATTTAATGCCATCATTTTAACAATTTTAGTTTTATTTAATAATATCAATATAGTGCATGCAAGAAGTAGGGCACCTGCATGGTCATGCTATATTGCATGCCTAATAACTAGGAGAAGATTTATTACTACTTTTCACGGGACTTATAACTTTAAAAATAATTTAAAAAAATTCTATAATAGCGTTATGTTAAGATCAAGATTAACTATCGCTGGATCAAATTTCATTTTTAATCACATAAATGAAAATTATAACGAATATTTAAATCGTAAAAAAAAACTAAGAGTAATTTTTAGAGGTATTAACATTGAGTATTTTCATCCAAAAAATATTTCATTACTAAAAAAAGAAAAATTAAAAAAAGAATGGGAAATAACACCTAATCAATTTACAATTTTAATGCCGGGTAGATTGACATATTGGAAAGGTCAAGAAAAATTTATTGAAGCTTTAAATATATTGATTGAAGACTATAATGTATCAAATTTTCAAGCAGTTATATTAGGCTCAGATCAGGGGAGAAAAGTTTATAAGAAAAAATTGCTTAATCTTGTGCAAAGATACAGATTAAGTCAAAAAATTAAATTTATAGATCATTGTAAAGAAATGCCTTTAGCTTACTCCATTTCCGACGTGGTTGTTTCAGCATCTATTGAACCAGAGGCTTTTGGAAGAGTATCGGTGGAGTCTCAAGCGATGGAAAAACCAATTGTTGCAAGCAATATAGGTGGTTCAAAGGAAACAATTCTTAATGGTAAATCGGGTTTTTTATATAAATTTGATGATGCAAGAGAACTTGCTAAAACTTTAAATACTGTTATTGAATTAGATCAAGAGGTGCTAAATTCGATTGGAATAGAAGGAAGAAAAAATATAGTAAAAAAATTCGATGTGGAAGCGATGTGTGATTCAACTTTTAGAGAATATAAAAAATTGTTAAATATATAACTCATGCCCCAAATTCATTTACTAGACGGTAAAAAAATTTCCTTTACAAAATCAATAAATGGACTTGAATTAGCAAAAAAAATTAGCAAATCGTTAGAAAAAATAGCCTTAATTATGGAGGTTGATGGACAGCTTAAAGATTTAAGTTTCGAAATTAAGAAAGAGGCTAAAGTAAAAATTATCACATATAACGACAAAGAGGGTTTAGATGTTTTAAGACATGACGCTGCTCATATAATGGCTATGGCTGTTCAAGAACTTTATCCTGGCACTCAAGTCACTATTGGTCCTGTAATAGAAAATGGTTTTTTCTATGACTTTGCTCGAAAAGAACCTTTTACAAGTGAAGATTTGAAAAAAATTGAAAAAAAGATGTCTGAAATAATTGATAGAGACGTTAAAACTAGAAGAGAAGTTTGGGAAAGAAAAAAAGCTATTACGCATTTTAAAAAAATTGGCGAAAAATACAAAGCAGAAATAATTGAGAGCATACCAAAAAATGAAGAGTTAACTATTTACCATCATGGTGATACTTGGCATGATCTTTGCAGAGGTCCCCACCTAACTTCTTCTGGAAAAATTGGCAAAGCCTTTAAATTAACTAAAGTTTCAGGTGCTTATTGGAGAGGTGACTCAGATAATGAGATGCTCCAAAGAATATATGGTACATGCTGGAGTTCTAAGAAAGATTTAGATGCCTATCTTAACAGGCTTGAAGAAGCTGAGAAAAGAGATCATAGAAAATTAGGTAAAGAAATGGATCTATTTCATTTTAGGGAAGAGAGCCCAGGCTCAGTTTTTTGGCATGAAAAAGGTTGGACGTTATTTCAAAGATTGGTCGAATATATGAGAATGAAACAAAGGTTAGCAGGTTACAAAGAGATAAATACTCCAGAATTATTAGACAAAACTCTTTGGGAAAAATCTGGCCACTGGGAAAAATTTGGAGAACATATGTTTACTTCTGAAACTCCAGATGAAAAAACTTTTGCTGTTAAACCAATGAATTGTCCTGGCTGTGTTCAGATATTTAACCAAGGGTTAAAAAGTTATAGAGATTTGCCACTAAAATTATCTGAATTTGGTAAAGTGCATAGGTATGAACCGTCAGGTGCCTTACATGGACTATTAAGAGTTAGAGCATTTACACAAGACGACGCACATATTTTTTGCACTGAAGATCAAATTACTCATGAGTCATTAACTGTTACTAAATTAATTTTACAAATTTATAAAGATCTTGGTTTCGAAAATGTGGTGCTTAAATACTCCGATAGGCCTGAAAAAAGAGTAGGCGAGGATAGTGTTTGGGATAAATCAGAGGCAGCATTACTAACAGCAATAAAACAATCAAAGCTTGAATATTCAGTAAATAAGGGCGAGGGAGCATTTTATGGTCCTAAAATTGAATTTGTTCTTAGGGACGCAATTGGTCGAGACTGGCAATGTGGAACATTACAGGTTGATTTAAATTTGCCTGGAAGATTGGGTGCAACATTCGTTGACAAAGATGGAACTAAAAAGGTTCCAGTGATGTTACATAGAGCACTATTTGGTTCTCTAGAAAGATTCATAGGTATTCTTATTGAGAACTATGCTGGTAAATTGCCATTTTGGTTATCACCAACACAAGCAGTTGTGTGTTCCATTGTTGAAGAAAACAACAATTATGTAAAAAAATTATTTGAAGATTTATTCAAAGAAGGTATAAAATGCGAAGTGGATTTAAGAAATGAGAAAATAAATTACAAAATCAGAGAACACTCTCTTGCTAAAGTTCCGATTATAATAGTTTGTGGTAAGAAAGAAGTTTTAGATAATACCGTAACAATTAGAAGACTAGGATCAGAAAAACAAGAAACAATTAAAAGAGATGAGCTAATAAAAAATATGACCCAAGCAAACAAGCTTCCTTTAAATTAAGTGTCAAATTTTAAACCAAATTATTTTCAAAGAAGAAGTAAGCCTCAAGGACCAAAAGCCAATGAGAGAATAAGAGCCTTAGATGTTCAGGTCATTGGTAGTGATGGAGCTAATTTAGGACCAATGCAACTTAATAAAGCTATAGATTTAGCTAAGCAAGAAGGACTAGACTTAATAGAGATTTCACCAAATGCAAACCCACCAGTCTGTAAAATTATGGATATGGGTAAATATAAATATGATTTACAAAAAAAAGCAAATTTAGCAAAAAAAAAACAAAAAGTAGTTTCTTTAAAAGAAATTAAATTAAGACCTGGCACTGAAACACATGATTATAATTTTAAAATAAAAAATGCTAAAAAATTTATATCTAAGGGAGATAAAGTTAAATTCACGGTAAGATTCAAAGGAAGAGAGATGCAACATGCAGATTTGGGTAAAGATTTGATGAATAGAATTATTGAGGAGACAAAAGATATTGCTAAAGTTGAAAGTAAGCCCAAATTAGAGGGACGCCAAATGGTAATGATAATTCAACCAATCTAATTATAGGTAATATCATCTTGTAAAGAATAGCTATTGCATATATAAGTCCAAAACATTTATGCCAAAATTAAAAACAAAAAGCTCTGCAAAAAAAAGGTTTAGGTTTACTGCCTCTGGTAAAATTAAGATGCCTCAAGCTGGAAAAAGACATGGAATGATTAAACGAACAAATTCTCAAATTAGAAAACAAAGAGGTACAACGATCATGACAAAACAAGACGCAAAAATTGTTAAGTCTTATATGCCTTACAACTTAAGAGGTTAATATGGCAAGAACTAAACGTGGGGTCATCAGTAGAGCTAAACATAAAAAAGTTCTTAAAACTGTAAAAGGTCAATTTGGTAGAAGAAAAAATACTATAAGAATAGCTCGTCAAGCAATGGAAAAGGCTATGCAATATGCTTATCGAGATAGAAAAACCAAAAAAAGAGAATTTAGATCTTTATGGATACAAAGAATAAATGCAGGTGCTAGAACCGAAGGACTAACTTACGCGAAATTTATTAATGGACTAGCTAAATCAAAGATAAAGTTGGACAGAAAAGTGTTAGCAGAATTGGCCTATAACAATCCAGAAGTCTTTAAATCTATAGTAAAAAAGGTTCAATCTTCCCTAAATTAACAAGGGCCTTTGATTTAACTCCAACATAATATAAAAAATCAATTACCTAATGAGTGATTTGGAAAAAATAAGTTCTATATTTAACGCGAAAATAAATTCTGTAAAAACTAAAGATGAATTACAATCTATTAAAACAGAATTTTTTGGTAAGAATGGCCAAATTACTCAACAATTCAAAATTTTAAACACTTTGACACCAGAAAAGAAAAAAGAATTTGCATCTAAATTGAACAACATCAAGAATGATTTTACCGATCAGATAAATAAAAAAAGCTTTGATATAGAAAATATTGAAATAAATGAAAAATTAAAAAATGAAAATGTAGATGTAACTTTGCCGATAAGACCATATCAACAAGGTAAGATTCATCCAGTTTCACAAGTTATCGATGAGATTACATCAATTTTTTCGGAAATTGGATTTTCAGTTGCTGAAGGTCCGGATATAGAATCTGAATATAATAACTTTACAGCTCTAAACACTCCAGAAGATCATCCAGCAAGAGATATGCACGATACTTTTTATTTAGAAAAAAATAAAAAGCTATTGTTAAGAACACATACTTCACCAGTTCAAATTAGAACAATGATTGATGGCAAACCTCCTTTTAAAATTATTGTCCCAGGAAGGACTTACCGATGTGATAGTGACCAAACACATGCACCAATGTTTCACCAGCTTGAAGGTCTTCATATAGATAAAAAAGTAACCATGGGTCATCTTAAAGGATGTTTAGATTATTTTATTAAAGAATTTTTTGAGGTGAAGAACGTTAAAATGAGATTTCGACCAAGTCATTTTCCATTTACCGAACCTTCTGCAGAAGTTGACATAGGTTATAAAATTGAAAAAGATAAAATTATTATTGGCGAAGGAGATAAGTGGTTAGAAATTCTAGGCTGTGGAATGGTACACCCAAATGTTCTTAAAAATGTAAAAGTAGATCCAAAAAAGTACCAAGGATTTGCATTTGGAATTGGAATAGATCGCCTTGCGATGCTTAAATATGGAATAAATGATCTTAGAGCTTTTTTTGAAACAGATTATCGATGGTTGAGTCATTTTGGATTTGATCCATTAGATGTTCCAACCAATTACAGGGGTTTAAGTAAATGATAATAACTATTCCTTGGTTAAAAGAACATTTAAAAACCAAAGCAAACGAAAAACAGATTATTGATAAGCTCACAAATATTGGCTTAGAAGTTGAAGGCATTAGAGAAAACTCGAATGGGCTTAGTGATTTTAAAATAGCTAAAATAATAAAAGCTGAAAAACATCCAAATGCAGATAAATTAAAAGTGTGTGATGTTGAAATTGGAGGTAAAGAAATTTTAAAAGTAGTTTGTGGGGCAAATAATGCCAGAGATGGCTTGGTAACAGTTTATGCACCTCCAGGCGCAACTATACCAAAAACTAAATTTCAATTAAAGATAGCTAAAATTAGAGGAGTTGAGTCAAGAGGAATGCTTTGCTCTGAAAGTGAATTAAAAATTTCAAATGAAAGTGACGGGATAATTGAGTTAAATAATCGAGAAAAAGATATAGGAAAAAGTTATTTTAATAATAAATCTGAGAAAGCAATTGATATTTCGGTCACTCCTAATAGATCTGACTGCCTGGGTGTGAGGGGTATAGCAAGAGATTTATCTTCATCAGGAATAGGTAAATTGATAACAATAAAAAAAAGAAAATTTAAACAAAACATAAAACATAAAATTAAAACATCAATAACTAAGGACCCAAACCAAGGATGTTTGACTTTTGGTAGCTGCTATATAGAAGATGTTAAAAATAAAGAGAGCCCCGACTGGTTAAAAGATAAACTTTTTGCAATTGGTTTAAAACCAATTTCAGCTATAGTAGATATAACTAATTATGTGATGTTTGATTTAAATAGACCTTTACATGCATATGATGCAGACAAAATAGATAAAGAAATTATTGTTAGAGACTCAAAAGAAGGCGAAGAGTTTGAGGCCTTAGACAATAATAAATACAAACTTACAAAAGGAATGTGCGTTATAACAGATAAATCTGGTGTATTAGGTCTCGGCGGTATTATTGGAGGAACAAAAACATCAACTGAATTAAAAACGAAGAATATTCTTCTCGAGTCAGCTTATTTTCTACCTAAATCAATTAGGAAAACAGCTCGAGATTTATCTATCGAAACTGATGCCAAATATAGGTTTGAAAGAGGAATAGATCCCAACTTTGTGTCAGAAGGATTAGAGATAGCTACTGAATTAATTATCAGAATATGTGGAGGTAGAGCTAGTAAATTTGTTGTGACTGGTAAAAACCTTTATCAAAAAAAAATTATAAAATTTGATGTTAAAAAATTTGAAAATTTAATTGGAATACCAATGAATATTAATGAGGCTCACAAGATATTATATTCTCTAGGATTTAATTCTAAAAAAGGAAAAAAAGATCTTAAAGTAGAAATTCCATCTTGGAGACCAGATATTAATCAAGATGTGGATTTGATAGAGGAACTTATTAGAATAAAAGGGTTTGAAAAAATAAAATTGGTAGAGCCAGTAAGAGTTCGAGAACACGAAACTCTTAATTTCAAACAAAAATTATTTCATTTATCTCAAAGGTCCTTAGCTTCAAAAGGTTATTTAGAAACAGTCACTTGGTCTTTTACAGATTCAAAAATTGACAAAGAATTTTCAAAGGGAGATAAAGAAATTGAAATTTTCAATCCAATATCATCTGATCTAAATGTTTTAAGAAGATCAATTTTTTCTAATTTAGCAGTACATTTAAAAAAAAATCAAGATAGAGGATACCAAGATATGTTGTTATTTGAGGTAGGTCCAACTTTTTATGGAAAAAATCCTGGCGAACAAAACACTGTGGTTGGTGCTTTAAGATCGGGCAAAATTGGCAGAAAAAGTTGGATTGATAAAGAACGAGACGTTGATATATTTGATATCAAAGGTGATGTTATAAAAACTTTAATAGAACTTGGAATTGATCAGAATGATCTTCATATAAACGATATAACAAGACAATGTTATCACCCAGGTAGATCTGGAGCGATTACTTTAAATTCAGAGAAGGGTTCTCTACTCGCATATTTTGGTGAAATACATCCAGCAATTGTAAAAAAATTAGATTTTAAAGAGCCAAATATTTATGGTCTAGAAATTTTTTTAGACAAAATACCTGAACCTATTAAAAAGATTAGACAATCTAAAAAAAGTTTCCAGGCATCGGATTTCCAAAAATCTGAAAGAGACTTTGCTTTTATAATAGATAAGATTTTTAAAATTGGTTTATTAGAGAAAATAATTAAAGAAATAGATGATTCTATAATTCAAGATGTAAAAACCTTCGATGTTTATGAGGGAGATAATATTCCGAAAGATAAAAAATCAGTCGCAATAAATGTTACTTTGCAAGCCAAAGATAAAACTTTAAGTGAAAAAGATTTAGATCAAATAAGTAAAAAAATAATTGAAATAGTTAAAGATAAAACCGGCGCTACAATTAGGTCTTAAATGTCAGATGTAACAAGAATACGTAATTTTTCTATAATTGCGCATATTGATCATGGAAAATCAACTATCGCTGATAGAATTATCCATAAATGTGGGGGATTAACAGATCGTGAGATGAAACAACAAGTTCTAGACTCAATGGATATAGAGAGAGAAAGAGGAATAACAATAAAAGCGCAAACAGTTAAACTTAATTATAAAGCAAAAGATGGAAATAATTATATATTAAATATCATAGATACACCTGGGCATGTAGACTTTGGTTATGAGGTAAGTAGATCATTATCAGCATGTGAAGGTTCACTATTAATAGTAGACAGCACCCAAGGTGTTGAGGCGCAGACTTTAGCAAACGTGTATCAAGCATTAGAGATTAATCATGAAGTAATACCAATCTTGAACAAGATTGATTTACCTGCCTCTGATGTAGAAAAAACAAAAAAGGAAATTGAAGATGTAGTTGGAATAGAAACTTCAAGTGCAATTTCTTGCTCTGGTAAAACTGGTGAAGGAATAGATAATATTTTAGAAGCAATCATTAATAAATTACCTTCACCAAAAGGAATATCTGATGAAAAATTAAAATGTTTATTGGTCGATAGTTGGTACGATAGTTATCTAGGTGTTGTAATTTTAGTACGTATTATTAATGGTAAATTGAAAAAAAATATGAAAATTAAATTGATGTCCAATGATCAAGAATATGTAATTGAAAAAGTTGGAGTTTTTACTCCAAAACCAGTGGATATCGAGGAATTAAACTCTGGAGAAATAGGATTTATAATAACTGGAATAAAATCTTTGTCAGAGACAAAAGTTGGGGATACAATTTGTGACGCAACAAATCCAATTAATGATCCTTTACCAGGTTTTAAACCTAGTAAACCGGTTGTATTTTGTGGTTTGTTTCCTGTTGATAGTTCAGAGTACCAAAAATTAAAAGATGGTTTAGCAAAATTAAAATTGAATGACGCTAGTTTTTCTTATGAACCTGAGTCCTCAAGTGCATTAGGTTTAGGATTTAGATGTGGGTTTTTAGGTTTATTACATTTAGAAATTATTACAGAAAGACTTGAAAGAGAGTTTGATGTTAATTTAATAACGACAACACCAGGAGTGATTTATAAAGTCTACACAACAAAGAACAAAATACTCGATTTGCAAAATCCATCTAATATGCCTGATCCTTCTCAAATAGAAAAAATTGAAGAGCCTTGGATTAAGTCAACCATTATAACTCCAGATGAATATTTAGGATCAATCATTAAGATTTGCCAGGACAAAAGAGGAATTCAAACCAATCTATCTTATTCTGGAAATAGAGCAGTGCTATCTTATGACTTACCTCTCAATGAAGTAGTTTTTGATTTTAATGATAGACTTAAATCTGTTTCAAGTGGCTATGCCAGTTTTGATTATGAAATATCTGAATATAGAGAGGGGAGTCTAGTAAAATTAGGAATTTTAGTAAATTCAGAGTCAGTTGACGCTTTAGCTATGATCATTCATAAAGATTTCGCCCAAAAAACAGGAAGACAAGTTTGTGAAAAATTGAAAGATTTAATTCCAAGACATAATTTTATGATACCTGTGCAGGCAGCCATTGGGGGAAAAATTGTAGCAAGAGAATCTATAAAAGGCTTTAAAAAAGATGTTTTAACCAAGATACATGGTGGTGGAGCCACTGATCGAAAGAGAAAGCTACTTGAAAAGCAAAAAAAAGGTAAAGCTAGGTCAAAACAGTTTGGAAAAGTAGAAATTCCACAAGAAGCATTTATTGGAGTATTAAAAATAAATAAAGAAACTTAATGCAAAAATTATTTATTATTTCTAATGAAAGTATCTATTTCAATAACAACGAATACTTTTGTGACAACATAGATCTTAAATCTACTCCTGAAGGACTTGGTAAAAAATTTGAAGTAAACATAATAGCCAGAAAGTCTCAAAAAAAAAGATCTTTTAGAATAGATATAAAAAATATATGTATATCTAAGTCTATATTTAAATTTATTTTAGAAGTATTAAAGGCTGTTAGAATTAAAGAATCAAAATTTCTTATAATATCTTTGTCACCTTACACTTTTCTAGCGTGTTTATGCATAAGAATATTAGGAAAAATTCCAACAATATATCTTAGAAGTGACGGCTATGGAGAATATAAGTCTATCTTAGGTTTTATTGGACCAGCTGTTTATCATTTTATGTTTAGTATTTCTTCTTTAATTTCTAACTTAATCAGCTGCCAAAAATTTATATTAAGAAATAAAAAAGGGAATGTTTTATCGCCATCCCAATTAGACGAAGATTGGTTTGTTAAATCAAAAAAAAAAGTAGATCTCGATGATATAAAATTATTATATGTTGGAAGAATAAGAGTTGAAAAAGGTATTTACTCTTTAATAAATATGATCAAAAATAAATATCAAGTTTCATTAACAGTTGTAGGCGCAGAGAAAAATGCCATGAATAACATTGATCAACATAATGTAAAAGTAATTCAAACAGAAACAACAAAAAGGAAGTTAATAGATTTATATGACAATCATAACGTTTTTATATTACCCTCATTTACGGAAGGCCACCCAATGGCTCTATTAGAGGCTTTAGCTAGAAAAAGACCAGTAATTATTTTTGAGGATATAAAACACGTAGTAGGGGAAAAAAGAGGTATTTTTGTTTCAAAAAGAACGTTTGAAGAATTATCTTATAATATAAATTATATAATTAATAACTATAAAAAAATTCAAACTGAAATGGAAAAAAATGTTTTACCTACAAAAAAGGATTTTTTGAAAGATTTAATAAATTTATTAAACGATGGGTAATATTGATAATAGAAATTTAATTTTATATTTAGCTTTAGCCTCTTCAATTTTGGCAGGTTTTTATTTTGGTGAAGACTCTTCTGGATCAGGTGGATTTGTAAATGATTTTTATAATACATGGCCTATAGTAGAGAATATTAAATCTAATTTTTTTTCTGACTTTTCACCGTATACAATTCATTTTCCTCTACATTATTATATTCTCTATTTTATAGAAATTATTGTACACAACAAAGAATTGACAAGACTTTTTTTTTGTATTTTCTCTCTATGTATACCATTTATATTTTTTTTAGTTTTAAAAAATAAGTTCGATGAAATTGATCCTGATAAACTTTTTTTATTTTCTCAAATATTATTTATTTTACCCTCTTTTAGATCGGGAGCAATATGGGCAAATTCACAAATTACTTCTATTATCTTCTTAATCATTTCAATTATGTTTTTTGTCAAATGGGAAAAAAAAAATACAAAAAATTTTACAATTGATATATTTTTTCAAATACTGTTTCTTTCTCTAGCAGTTTATTCTAGACAACTATACGCTTTATTATTTGTTTATATTTTATTTATCTATTTTAAAAAATTGAGTCTTATAGAATTTTTCAAAACTATAGTTATTTCTGGCATATTTGCTTTACCAGGATTAGTTTTAGTCGTGTTTTTTCCTAACACATTATCTACAACTTTTGATTTTAAATTCCAAAACAGTCTTTTAGTAAACTTATCTATAATTAGTTTCTATATTTTACCTTTTTTGATTGTTTCCGATTACAAAAAGCTCACCTTTTTTTTACTTAATAAAAAAAGTTATATAATATTATTTTTGTTTTTGGTTGTTGTCACATATTCAGCATTTTACTTTTCTTACAATCCATATTTAGGTGGTGGCTTTTTTATAAAACTTTCACTTATAATATTTGATAATCTTTATTTTTTTTACTTAACGTCTTTATTAGGCATGACATTGGTTTATATCTCGTTTTTAGAAGAAAGAAATAGTTTGTTACTATTTTCACTTCTAATTTTTGGTTTTTCCTCTTATCAAATTTTTCAGAAATATTTTGAGCCAATGTTAATAATTTTAGTGTTTACAATAATACTAACAAATTCTAGCACAATGATTTTAAAAAGTTATAAAAAGATATTAATTTTCAAAAGTTATTTCTTTTTGTACTTACTTTCGGCCATAGTAAATGACATATTTAGAATTACGAAAAATTTGTCTTAGTTTTTTTTATTATTGATAGTTTAAGTTTTAAAACTTTGAATAAACCAACAAACGAATTATATATTTCATTAAAATTTACTGAACTCTCTCCTCTAATTCTATTGATAAAAATGGTTGAGACTTCGTTAATCTTAAAATTATTAAAATGAAGTTCGACTAAAATTTCAGAAAGAATTATAAACCCATCTCCAATTTTTCCACATTTCTTAACTATATGGTTGGCAGCTGATTTTGAATAAATACGATAGCCATTTGTATAATCAGTTACTGGTATCCTAAGCAATTGTTTTGCAAGAAAGTTTGCTAGCAACGAAAAAATTCTTCTAGCCACAGACCAATTTTTTATTTTACTTTTTTTTAAATATCTACTTGATATTAGTAAATCACATTTGAAATTCTGAAATGACTTAATATTTTCGGTTAGTTCTGAGGGATCATGAGATAAGTCTGCATCCATTTCTATAAACAAATCACTATCGTAATTTTTTATTGAGTAATCTATTCCCTCTAAAACTGCTGAACCTCTTCCCATTTTTTTTCCTCTTAAAATACAATGAACATTTTCTAAATTTTCAACTTCTTTCACTGTGTTGTTATTCAAAGAGTCGTCTACAATAACTATTTTACAATTAGATATGATATTTTTAATTTTATTAATTAAAATTTTGATATTTTTACCCTCATTATAGCAAGGTACAATTATAGATATATTCATGTTATCTTTGATAATACTTTAGACTATTTTTATTGACTATCAAGGAGAGGCGGCCGAGTCGTAGCAAAAGTTTACAAGAATACCTCTCCTAATGCCAATTTTTTTAAGTATTGCACAACCTATAATATTTATTAAAATAAAATTAATGTCACATTGGCTTCGTTAAATATGAAACTTTTTTTTACAGTTCTTATTATGACTTTGATGTTTTGTAATTTTACTCACGCATCCAAGTATCTTGAATACGGTAAATATAAAAAAGAACCTAACGCAGAAGCATATATCGAACATTTAAAAAGCGTCGAGTCGGGAATGTCTTTTATGCAAATTAAGTCTGGCTTAAAAGTGTATTGCAAACCTGGAAAATTAGAAATTAGTATTGATAATTTAGTTCAAGCAGTTGATATTGGGATAAAAGAAATAAAAAAAGGCAACTCGTCTGCAAAATTGGATAAAATGCCGATCGAGTATATAATGATTAGAGGATTGGAGGTTCTTTTTCCTTGCAGTTAATTTAATCGTAATAGTATTAAAAGCATGAAATTTTTTTTTAGTATAATAGTGGCTGTTACAATTTACCATAATAATGTTTACTCTAGTGGTGGCAGTTTTTATACTTGGGGAGTTGCAGGTCATAATTGTGAAACATTCGAAACAATCCTTAATGATTATGGGGAAGAAGGTGAAGTAGCTATACAATCTGCAATTCAAGGTTTTTTGACTGGATATAATTTATCTTTTCCAATAAGAAAGCAAAAAATAATTAACTCGAATAGTTCAGATTTTGTCAAAGCTACCTTAAAAGAATTTTGTAAAAAAAGAGGAAGTGAAGGTTTAATATTTGAGGCATTAATTGAATATCACAAAACTCTTCCAAATCGTAAATAAATGGAGAGGTGGCCGAGTGGTTGAAGGCGCACGCTTGGAAAGCGTGTAAACGGGAAACTGTTTCGAGGGTTCGAATCCCTCTCTCTCCGCCATTATCCACATTCAACT
>MDTG01316973.1_pt1 | contig 26268 bp, 25 predicted proteins | sample 811421 | NCBI WGS metagenome assembly MDTG01 (sample SAMN05326645, study PRJNA326480) | marine metagenome | isolation source: seawater | place: Pacific Ocean: South East | collected 2011
CTCTTCCATGCCTTAAGACAAAGTACCATCGGCGCTGAAGGGCTTAACTTCCGAGTTCGGAATGGTATCGGGTGTTACACCTCCGCAAAAATTACCAGGCAGGTTTTTATACATTTAAATTTAGTTTTGTAAATATTTTTTTTTTTATTTTTTTACTTGTATACAACTCATTATTATATCTAAAAGACCACAGAAGTATGCCAATAGGAAGATAATAAATTGCAGAATTCCAATTATTAAAAAAACTTCCTGATGGTGCAAATGGCCATAAACAAATTGCCACAAATATCAAAAGTGAAATTTGAAAATTAGATATTTTAGTTTTTTTATAAAAAATTCTATTAAATAAATTTTTAAATAAAATCAACCATACAATTAAATTAACAATAAAAATTATCACAAATCCAAATAATCCTGTTTCAGATAAAATTTGAAAGTATGTATTATGAGGATGAGTAGAGCAAGTAAGTTCTGAAAAATTATATTTCTTTTTTTTGCATATTTCTCTAAAATTTTTAGGACCAATTCCAATTAACATATTGTCTTTAAACATATTCCAACTAGAGCTATAATGTTCATGATATTGTTTTGAAAAAATAAATACTTCTCCTTTATAGCTTGATTCTTTTTTTATTTGTTTGATTGTTAAATCAATTATTCTTTGTTTAAATGGACTGTCTGTACTCAATATAACTAATGTTGTTATAATATAAATTATTAAAAACAAAATTTTTTGAAAATTAAAGTTATTTAAGAAAATTAATAAAAAAATAATTATTAGGTTAAATAAAAAAAAACTTGTTCTTTCTCCACTCAAAAAAATTGTAATATGAATTAATAAAATAAAGATTAGTCCAAAATTTAAATATTTTTGATGGAACTTTTTTTTATAAAAAAAAAATGATAGACCTAATAATAAAGGAAATAGTCTTGCAAGATAACCTCCCATTTTTAATTCATCACCAAAAAAACTACTAACTCTGTTTTGCTCTAAAAGCTTCATGTTAAATGAATTAAATCCAGTCAAATATTGAAGAAAGGAGTCAAATATCAGCGCTGTAAAACAAAACAATAGAATATAAAAAAAATATTTTAGTATATTTCTATTGTTTTCGATGAGAAACCAAAACATCAAAGAAAAACAAAAAAATCTAAAATAAAATAAACTACTTTCAAATGATAAGAATTTATTTTCAGAAAGAGTAGAACTTAATAAAATGATTAAGTAAAACAACAATGAGAAAATAAAGAAATAATTATAAAAAAACTTTTCTTCTCTAACATAAATAAAAAAGCTTAATGCCAAAATTGAAATTAATAAATCTGTTAAAAATGGTCCACTAATAATTGCAATAGGTAATAAAATTATAGAATAGATGAATATTGAATAAAAAAAATTAAATTTTTGATTTTTTTTATTTATAATTTTTTTTATAATCATTTATATAATCTTTAATATTAATTTTGCTAAACTTATTAATGATTTTTCGATTCAGATTATAGTTTTTAACTGAAGAATTATATCTCTCTCCAAGTCTTGCAGGTAGGTATTTAATTTTACCCCCAAACATTGTTGCTATTTGATTAATTGAATAATTTTTTTTAGATGAGATTGAATAATGTTTACATTTATTTTTTCTCCAAGCATCTATACAAACCTCAATTGTGTCTTCAACATGTGTAAATTTTCTTTTTTGTGTGCCTGGTCTAACAATGGTTAATGGTAATTTGTTTTTAAACTGATGTTCGAAGATTCCAATGACTGTCGCCATTGATCCAGTTTTTATCTGGCCTGGTCCATACACATTGTAAAAGTATATAACTTCATAGGAAAAACCGTACCATTTATTAAGATTTTCTAATAATTCTAAATTTTTGGCTTTAGTGAAGGCGTAGGGAGAAAGCTGTTCATCTTTACCTGCATTTCCTAACGTTGCTGATGTGGCAGAATATATAAGCTTAATTTTATTTTCTAAACAAAATTTAAATATTTGAGAAGTTCCAACTATATTTGAACTAAAACATTTATTTATATTTGCAAAACTTTTAAAAATTCTTGCAAATTCACCAAAATGAAAAATGCATTGAATATTTTTCTTCCTTTTTTTTAGGATCTTTGAAATATCCTTAGTATGACCATGAATATATTTTAGGTTTGGGCTCTTAATATGATTTTTTTTGGAACCTGATGAATAATCATCAATACTTATTATCAAAAATTTTTTAAATTTTATAAGTTTTTTTATAAGATTTGATCCAATAAAACCAGCGCCACCAGTAACAATTATTTGATTTTTCATAATTTAATATTATAAAATTTTTTTATTGATGAATAAACTAATAAAGCCTAAATACAATAAAAGTATAATTAGTAAAACATGTTTAAAATCATTTATTTAGTTAATAATAATTAGAAAGTAAAAACTGTTTTTTATTTTATTATGATAATTTTATTAATAGTATTGTCTTTTTTTTTACTTCTAATAACAAACTTCATTTCACTAAAGCTTAATCTTCTTGATTATCCCAACTTTAGAAAAACACATTCCGTGGCTGTTCCGTTTACTGGGGGAGTAGCAATAAGTATAGTTTTTTTGTTTATTATTTTTTTATATGATTTCGAACAACAATATTTAAATCTTATTTTAATTTACTGTTTTCTAATATCAATAATTGGGTTAATTGATGACATATATAAGCTTAATGTTGGTGGAAAACTTTGTTTACAAGGTATTCCTGTAATTTTATTAATTTATGAAAGCAATTTATATCTAACAGATTTAGGAGAGTATTTTTATATAGGGATAATTGAACTAGGATCTTTTAGCAAGTTATTTACAATTTTCTGTATATTTTTAATTATAAATGCAGCGAATTATCATGATGGAGTTGATGGTTCTTTAAGTATGATTGTCCTAACTAGTATATTTGGATTGTTACTTTATAAAGAAAGTTTAGATAAAGAATTTGTTGAATTCTTAATAGTTATAACCATTCCTATTTTGATATTTGTTTTATTTAATTTTTCTATGTTTGGATTGCCCAAAATTTTTTTAGGTGACTCGGGCAGTCTCATGCTTGGTTTTTTGATCTCTTTTTTGTTAATATCAATTTCTATTAATTATAACATTCACCCTATCAATCTTGCATGGTTTGTTGGTTTTTTTGTTTTTGAATTTTTAACGGTAAATATAAATAGAGTAATTAATCGTAAAAATATTTTTAAAGCTGGCAAGGATCATTTGCACTACTTATTATTAAAAATCAATAAGTCTTTAATAAAAACAAATTTTATAATATTTTCAATAAGTTTTTTTATAATATTGTCTGGATATATAATTGGATTACAAAAAAATTATACTTTATCAGCTCTAATATTTTTATTATATTTTGTCACATATTATAAAATTTCTTCATATTTAAAAAATATCTCAAATGCTAGATAAAATTATAAATTTAAAAAACTTTAAAAGGTCATTTAAATATTTCCAAAATAAAAAACCTTTTTACCATGTGATATGTGATGATTTTTTTAATCCAAATTTTTTGGAAAAATTTTATAAAAATTTTCCAGACATTAACCAAAAGAATTTCTGGTATGAATACAATAATGCTTTAGAACAAAAAAAAACATGTAATGATTGGAATAAATTTAACCCTTTATTTTACAATTTATTCAATATTTTAAATTCAAATGAATTTACTTCTCTAATATCTAAATTTTCAGGAATAAAAAAAATTTATTCTGATCCAGGACTAAATGGTGGTGGAATTCATATTTACGCTAATAAAGGAAAACTGAATCCACATCTTGACTATGATATTCATCCAAAATTAAATTTAAAAAGAAAATTAAATTTGATCATTTATTTAAATAAAAATTGGAAAGAAGAAAATGGAGGATTGTTAGGTTTATGGACACATAATAAATCTAAAAATATTTGCGGAAATTTGTATAAAGAGATTAAACCAAAATTTAATAGAGCTATTTTGTTTGATGTTTCATCTAATTGCTGGCATGGGCTAAGTAAGCAGTTCGTTGCCACTAAGTGCAAACATAGAAAAAGTATTGCTGTCTATTACTTGATAAAATCTACAAAAAAGACTGCTAGAGGTAAAGCCTTATTTTCGCTTAACGCAAATCAACAAAATGATGTAAAATTAAAGAAACTAATCAAACTTAGGTCAAAAATAAGCTCTGCACACAAGGTTTATAAGCAATTTTAGAGTTAATTTAAAATTATCATTTATAAACAAAATCTTTAATCGTTTTATAAATGTATTCAATCATTTCCTCCTTTATGCCAGGAAACACTCCAAGCCAAAACTATTTTTCATAATAATTTCTGTGTTTGTTAAGTCTCCATGAATTTTATATTTTTAAATTATAATAAGAATTTATCTGTCTTTCGGTAAATTTATATATATCTTTAGGTCTCTTTCTATTATTTTTATAAAATTTATACCAATCAATAGTATAATCTAGCGCTTTATCAATGCTTAGTTTTGGTCTCCAATCTAAATATGTTACGGATTTTGTAATATCCAATTTTAAATTTTTTGCCTCATGTTTTGAGGTTTTTTTAATTTTTTTTGTGTATTTTAATACAAAGTTTTTCTTTTTACAGATATTTATAATTTCTGAAACGCTTACACATTCGCTCTCATAAGGCCCAAAATTCCAAGATGATGAGTAAAAATTTGATTTAGCAAGTTTTTCAATTAATTTTATATATCCTAATAAAGGCTCTAAAACATGTTGCCATGGTCTATTTGCATTTGGATTTCTTATTTTTAAATAAGTTCCGTAAGTAAATGATTTTGCAATATCGGCAAAAAGCCTATCATCAGACCAATCGCCTCCACCAATAACATTGCCCCCTCTTACACTTGCAACGTTTATCTTTTCTTTTTTAAAAAAAGAACTGTTGTAAGCGTGAAATAGTAATTCTGAGCATGCTTTACTAGCGCTATACGGATCCTTTCCCCCTAAAGCATCATTTTCTCTGTAACTGAATACCCACTCCTTATTATCATAACATTTGTCTGATGTAATAATTAGGGCAGTTTTTAAATTTTTTATTTGTCGAAGATTATTTAAAAAATTTAAGGTACCATTAAAGTTTACTTCAAAAGTATCGGTTGGATATGAATAAGAAACTCCAACCAAAGGTTGCGCTGCTAAATGAATAGCAATATCTGGTTTTATTTTTTCAAAGAATTGTTTTAGTGTTTTTTTATTTCTTATATCGGCAAATTTGTTTTCCTTATATATTTTTTTTATATTTGCTGAATTAAATAAGGAGTCTTTATTTTTGTTTTTAAGTGAGTAGCCATATAAATGCGCTCCTGCTTTATGAAGAATTATAGATAACCATGATCCCTTAAAACCTGAATGTCCTGTGATTAAAACCTTTTTATTTTTCCAAAAATTGTTATTAATCATACCATATTTTCCACGGCGCAGAATTATTTTGCCATAAGTTTTCTAAATACTCTCTATCATTTTTAGTATCCATTGCTTTCCAAAATGAATTTAATTTATAGGCACTCAAATTTTTTAATTTTGAAATTCTCTGAAGTGGCCCCTGTTCCCAAATATCCTTGTCGTTTTTTAAAAATTTGAAAACCTTATAATTTAAAACAAAAAAACCACCATTTATCCAATTATTATCACCTGATGGTTTTTCTACAAATTTATTTACTAGATTTTTACTACTTAGATTTATTATTCCATATCTTCCTGAAGGTTTAACAGCTGTCAAAGTTGCCATTTTTTTATTATTCTTATGAAATTGAATTAATTTTTTTATGTCAATTTTCGCAACACCATCTCCATAAGTAAAACAAAAATTTTCACCAGGTTTAATAAATTTTTTGATTCTTAATAGTCTGCCTCCTGTATTGGTATTTAATCCAGTATTAACAAGAGTTAATTTCCATTTTTCTTTTGGTTTGTTTAAAATTACAACTTTATTATTTTTTAAATCGATTTTTAAATCTGAATTATTTATAAAATAATCCTTAAAATACTGTTTGATAAGATTTTGTTTATAACCACAACAGATAATAAACTCATTAAGATTATAGGTGGAAAATATCTTCATTATGTGCCACAAAATAGGCTTTCCACCAATTTCAATCAATGGTTTTGGTCTTAAATGAGATTCTTCCGATATTCTAGTTCCTAATCCACCTGCCAGTATTACAACTTTCATAATTTATTTATTTTTGATTACAATTCGGGTTTGTTGTAAATGTTTTTTTTAGATAGTAAAGTGTGCAAATTTAAAATGAAAAAAGTAGTTATTACTGGAGGATGTGGTTTTATTGGATCATATCTCGTTAAAAACTGTCTAAGTAGAAATTATAAAGTTTTAAACATAGATATTTTATCCTATGCGGGTAGTAATAAAATTTTCACTGATAAAAACTATCAATTTAAAAAGGTTGATATTAGAAATAAAAGAAAAATCAACGATATTTTAAAAAAATTTAAACCAGACTTTATTATTAATTGTGCAGCTGAAACACATGTAGATAGATCAATAGATATGCCACTAAAATTTTTTGATACAAATCTTTTTGGCACTCTAAACTTGCTGCAATCCCTACTTAAAAATAATTTAAAAACAAAGTTTATTCAAATTTCTACTGACGAAGTTTTTGGGTCTATTAAAAAAGGTAAATTTAACGAAAATACTAATTATATGCCAAAGAGTCCTTACTCGGCAAGCAAAGCATCTGCTGATCACTTGGTGCGGTCTTTCGGAAATACATATAAAATAAATTACGTTATAACGAATTGTTCTAATAATTATGGACCAGGTCAATACCCAGAAAAATTAATACCTTTAACTATTCTTAATTGTATCAGAAAAAAAAATATAAATGTTTATGGAAATGGAAAAAATATTAGAGACTGGATTTATGTTAATGATCATGCGAAAGCTGTTATTGATTGTATGTCTAAAGCAAAAAGAAATAAAACTTATCTTATAGGTGCATCACAGGAAAAAACTAATATAGATATAGTAAAACAAATTTGTGATTATTTTCAAAAAAATGAAAATAATAAATTCAATTACAAAAGTTTAATTAAATTTGTAAAAGATAGAAAAGGACATGACTTTAGATACGCTATAAATGCTAAAAAAATTAAGTCTGAAATTAAGTGGAGCCCAACTACAAGATTTAATATTGGCCTAAAAAAAACAATAAATTATTATATTAAAAATCAAAAAAAATATCTTAAAAAATTAGAGACAGATAATTGGCTAAAGAAAAGATAAAAATTTTAATATTAGGATCCTCTGGTCAACTTGGTTCTAAATTAGTAGAAAAATTAATACATAAAAAAAATTTTGTTATAATTGCACACAACCGCAATAAATTTAATTTAGTTAATTATAAATATTTAGAAGAATACTTAAAAAAAATTAATCCAGATCTAATAATTAATTGCGCCGCTTACACTGACGTCGAGAGTGCAGAAATTGAAAGAAAAAAATGTTTGGAAATAAATTTTAAGACTGTAAAAGAAACGGTGAAATATTGTGTAAAAAATCATATTACTTTAATACATTTCTCTACAGATTATGTTTTTAATGGAAGAAAAAAAAAATACCGAGAAAATGCCAAAACAAATCCAATTAATTTTTATGGAAAATCAAAAGAACTAGCAGAAAAATATATAATTAAAAATCTGAGGAGATATTATATTTTTAGAGTAAGTGGATTGTATAATAAAAAATCAAATTTTAAAAACTTTTATAATTTTGTAAAAACAAATTTAAAAAAAAATCAAAATTTAAAAATTATTTCTAACCAATATACAATACCAACATCTGTAGATTTTGTTACAGATATAATTAAGAAAATTTTGAATAAATTTAAAACTAAAGAAAAAATTATGTATGGAATATATAATGTTACACCTAATGGTTTTACCTCTTGGTTTAATTTTTCAAAAAAGATCCAAAAAAAATATTTCAAGAATAAAAATCTTATATCGCCAATTTATTTAAGAGAATTTAAGAGTAAAACTAGAAGACCTAAAAATAGTGTGCTAATAAATAATAAAATAAAGAAAATTTTAACATCTAAATTTAAATATTGGTATGAAGAAATTTAATATTAGACAAAAAACTAAAGGTATTATTTTAGCTGGTGGAAAAGGAACTAGACTATACCCCTCTACAAAAGCGATATCAAAACAAATGCTTCCTATTTATAATAAACCAATGGTTTATTATCCACTAAGCACTCTAATGCTTATGAATATTAAGGAGATTTTGATCATATCCACTCCTCAAGATGTTGAGTCATACAAAAGATTATTAAATGATGGTAGTAATTTAGGTTTAAATATTCAATATTCTATACAAGAAAATCCAAGAGGTATACCGGAGGCTTTTTTAATTGGTGAAAATTTTATAAATAATTCAAATTGTGTTTTAATTTTAGGTGACAATATATTTTATGGTCATGATTTAGAAAATTTATTAAATAAAAACTTAACTATTAATGGATGCACTATATTTACATATAATGTATCTAATCCAGAAGACTTTGGCGTATTAGTAAAAAGAAAAAAAAAAATTGAAATTATCGAAAAGCCCAAAAAATTTGTTTCAGATAAAGCAATAACAGGTTTGTACTTTTTTGATAAAAATGTAACTAAATTTTCAAAAACTCTTAAAGTATCCAAAAGAAAAGAGCTTGAGATAACAGATTTACTTAAAATTTACCAAAAAAAAAAATAAATTAAAAAGCTTTAGTTTGAAAAGAGGATATGCTTGGTTAGATACTGGTACTATAAATGGTTATTTAAGTGCATCTAATTTTATTCATGCAATTGAAACTAGGCAAGGCCAAATGGTTGCTTGTATTGAAGAAATTGCCTTAAGGAAAAAATTTATTAATTTAGGTAAATTTAAAAAATTAATAGATAATACAAATTCAGAATATAATTTATATTTAAAAAAAATTTATCAAAATGCTCTCTAAAAATCTCAAATTAAAAGGAATATATTTAATTAAAAATCAAAAATTTAAAGATAAGAGAGGTTTTTTTTTTGAAAGTTTTAATAAAAAAAAATTTCAAAAACTTTTTTTAAAGAAAATAAATGTTTGTCAAATTAATCACTCGGTATCAAAAAAGTATGTAATAAGAGGTCTTCATTATCAAGTAGGAAAATTTCAACAAGAAAAAATTGTAAAAGTAATTCGAGGAAAAATTTTTGATGTAGCGGTAGATTTAAGAAAAAATTCAAAGACTTATGGAAAGTTTCAATCAGTGATTTTAAGCGATAAAAATAATTATCAATTATATATTCCAAAAAATTTTGCTCATGGATTTCAAGTTTTAAGTGAAGAAGCAGAAGTAAGTTATATCACTGGGAATTTTTATAATCCAAGCAGTGAGAGAACAATTTTGTGGTCCGATCCATTAATTAATATTAAATGGCCCTACCCAAGAAAAGCAATAATTTCAAAAAAAGATTTGTTAGGAAAAAACTTTGCTTAAAATACTTTTAGTTTTTTAATTTTATTTCTCATATCAACATGATGATTGCCAATGAAAAATCCATTTTTATCAATATAGTCAGAATTTATTAATTTATTATGTATTGTGTAGTCAAAAAATTTGGTGACTTCTTTTTTTTCAAAATTACCAGAAACGATCGGTCTAGTTTCAAAACCGATTTTTTCAAATTTATTTAAAATTTCAATTCTTTTATCTTTATATTCTCCTCTCAAGATTATACTAAATCCAAACCAACTGCTTTCACCAATTTCTTTTTGAACAATTATATTTTTATTATTTTTGAATACATCTAAGAACGTTTTTGCGTTTAATCTCCTATTTTTTAAAAATTTATTTAATTTTTTAATTTGAACTTTTCCAGTTGCTCCTTCGAACTCTAATGGTCTTAAGTTATACCCAGGTAAAATAAATCTAAATTGCTCATCAAAAATATTTTTATTTTTCTTTATTAAAGTATTTTTTTTATCTAAATTACGTGTCCACCCATGAGCTCTTAGACATCTTATAATATCATTTAATTCATTATCATTTGTCACCAACATTCCTCCCTCCATAGTGGAGATATGATGACTGAAAAAACTACTAAAAGTTCCAATTAATCCGAAAGTCCCAGTATATTTCTTTTTATATTTTGCACCCATGCTTTCACAGTTGTCTTCAAGTAGTATCAATTTTTTTTTTAAGCATAGTTTATTTATAAAATCAAAATTATTAGGATTACCCAACAAATTAACTGCCAATATAGCTTTGGTTTTTTTTGTTATGGCCTTTTCTAAATCATTTAAATTAAAATTTAAGGTATTTAAGTCAACATCGACAAATTTGAGCTTTAAACCATACTGGCAGAGAGGAGAATACGTTGTGCTCCAAGATACTGCAGGTACTATTATTTCATCACCTCTATGAAGTTTGTATTTTTTTTTTTTGGTGTAGAATAAAGAAGCTATCATCAATAAATTTGCCGATGATCCAGAATTTACCATTATTGCATGTTTAGTCTTAAAAAAATTAGAAAATAAATTTTCATATTCTTTTACCTCTCTTCCCATCGTAAATTTGTTTGATCTAATTACTCTTTTTAGAGCACTTATTTCACTTTTGTCCCATGAGCTAAGGCTAAGAGGATAAAATTTTTTATTATTTTTCATTTTTTTTTACAGTAATTTTTAAGTAATGATCAATATCATGTTTTTTTTTCCAACCAAGTTTTTTCAATTGATTTATATTTAATAATTTCCTCTTCATACCTTCTGGTTTTGAAAGATCAAAAATATACCTTGGTTTAAGGTTATATATTTTTGCTATTTTTTTATAATATTCTAAGATTGTATAATCTCTGCCTGTTCCAATATTTAATATGTCAGGAACATCTTCTATTTTTTTAATTAAGAAATTAATTATATCTGCAAAATAATCAGCAAACATAAACTCTCTTTTTGCTTTTCCAGTGCCCCAAATAGTAATAGCTGAATTTTTTTTTTTTTTTTTGAGTTTATTAAATTTTCTAATAATTGAGGGCACTAAATGTGCATTGATATCTTTAAAATTGTCATCAATACCAAAAATATTACAAGGAATAATTGTTTTATATTCTATATTATTTTTAGAATTATTTAAATAACTACATAACTTTAAACATGATATTTTTGCTAAAGCATAACCTTCATTTGTCGGTTCCAATGGCCCAGTTAAAAGTTTTTTTTCAGATATTTTGCCATTAAATATTTTAGGATAGATGCAAGAACTTGCTAGATTTATAACTTTTAAGACGTTATTTTTATAACATGAATTAATTAAATTAAATCCCATTTTTTGATTTTCAATAAGAAAATCTTTTTGGTTCCTCATGTTATAAAGAATACCTCCTACTTTTCCTGCTGCATGAATAACAAGATCAGGTTTTTTTAATTTAATATAGCTATCAACTTTTTTATCATTAAGTAAATCTAATTTTTTGTGGGGGGGTGTATATAGTGTGTTATTTTTTTTTAATTTCCTGACTAGAGCCTTTCCAACTAATCCGGACGCTCCAGTTATTAAAATTTTCATTAATTAAATTAGATTTTTTTTAACCTTTTCATAATCAGAAAAAATCATTTCTTTAACTAGTTCTCTAAATGAAGTTTTAGGTTTCCATTTTAATTTCTTTTTTGCTTTTGAGAAATTCCCAAGTAAACTATCGACCTCGTTTGGTCTAAAATATCTTTTATTAACTTTAATTATACACTTACCATTTTGATCATAACCTTTCTCTGAAATTCCTTTTCCTTTCCATTTAATTTGAATATTTAAATATTTTGCAGATATCTCAACAAATTGTCTTACTGTAAATTGTTTTCCAGTGGCTATAACGTAATCATCTGGCTTTTTCATTTGCAACATTTTCCACTGGGCTTCCACAAAATCTCTTGCATGTCCCCAATCCCTTTTTGCATCTAAGTTTCCTAAATATAAACATTTAATTTTATTGAGTTTTAATTTTGACAATCCTATTGTTATTTTCCTAGTTACAAATGTTTCTCCTCTAATAGGCGACTCATGATTAAACAATATTCCATTACAAGCAAATATTTTATAAGCCTCTCTATAATTTTTGACACACCAATACGCATAAACTTTAGCAGTCCCATATGGGCTTCTAGGATAAAAAGGCGTTTGTTCGTCCTGAGGTATTTTTTGGACTTTACCAAACATTTCAGAAGTTGAAGCCTGGTAAAATTTAATTCTTTTATTTGAATTTCTTATTATTTCTAAAAATCTTAGTGTACCAATTGCATCTGAATTTGCTGTATACTCTGGTTGTTCAAAAGACACTTGTACATGACTTTGCGCTGCCAGGTTATAAATTTCATCAGGCTTAACTCTGGATACTATTCCAGTAAGGCTTGAGCTATCTGTCATATCTCCATGATGTAAGGTAAAATTATTATTTTTTAAATGGAACTCTTTAAACAAATGATCAATTCTCTGAGTGTTGATTAATGATGTTCTTCTCTTAATACCATGAACATGATAGTTTTTTTTTAATAAAAACTCTGCTAAATAAGCTCCATCTTGACCTGTTATACCTGAAATTAATGCAACTTTATTCATTCTAATAACTTATAAGAAAATTTTTGATAAAACTAACAATTTTTAATCTAGTTTTCCATGGAATAAATAAAATTATTGAAAAAATAATTTTTTTTATATTTGAGTTTAATAGATAAATACCACTTAATTTTTTTCTTGCTCGGACATTAAATGTTATATTTTGTTGCATCAACCATTTCAGTGAATTCGGAATCCAGTATCCTTTTTCGATGAGATTTACAAATTCAAATAAATTAGATTGTAAAGAATAGAAATCATTTATATATTTAGACCTATATGACCCATTTTTTTCAAAGTCCCACGGGCTTTCTCCTGGTATTAAAATTTTTTTGAGTGTATCTTTATTCCAAAATCCACAAACTGTAACTCTATAAGGTGCGCCTGGTGTATATTTTTTTAAGTAATTATTAATATAAATATCTCCAATTGGTTTTGGCCAATACTTTATGTGATTGTATTTCTTTTTTTTCATTAAATTAAAAATTTTAATTATTTTTTTTTCATCTATAATTGTTTTAGGAAATAAATCTTCTAGTATTACAAATAATATCTGTTCATCAATTTTATTTAAAATTTTTAGGTAACTTGTGCTCCAATCAATATCTTTTCCTGATTTTATATTATTAACATTTTTGAAATTAAAACTTTTTTTATTACTTGCTAAATAAATTTTAAAATTGTCTGTATTTATTTTATTGAAAAAATTTTTAAAGAATGGCTTCCATAAGTCTGAATACCTATCAGATGATAGAACTAAAATTGCAAATTTTTTTTTAATCATATATTATTTAAGATTGTTAAGAAATTTTAACATTGGTTTATTATTAAATTTACTTTTATATCGATAGTAAGCATTTTCACCCATTTTTTTTGCAATTTCTGGGTTTCTAGTAAAATAATTCATATATTTGGTTAACGCGATAGGGTCTTTGGGCTTAGCAACAAATCCTGTTTTCTTATGAATGTTTATATATGAAGTTGCCGTTCCTAAGTTGGTTGAAATCATTGGTTTACGAAAAATGCATGACTCAATTAAAAATAAACCAAAAGCTTCTGATCTTTTTATTGATGGTAGAATTGTACATAAACACAATTTAAGTAATGCAATTTTTTTTTTTTCTGAAACTTTTCCAATAAAATCTACATTTTTAATTTTTTTTATCTTACAAATTTTTTTATATTGAGAAATTAATTGTGAATAACCAGCAATAATTATTTTATTTTTAGTAAATTTTGCAGCTTTTATTAATTCATCTATACCCTTATAATTTCTAATTACACCAACAAACAAAATAAAATTTTTTCCATATTTTTTTTTATATCTCAGAATCTGTTTTTTATTAATTTTATAGTCATTTTCATCTAAAGATAAATTAATCTGAATTTTTTTATTTTTTAAGTTTTTTAAAAATGGACTGCTATTATAATATCTTTTTGATGAAAATAAGATTATGTCTTGTACCTTAAAGAACAGTTTTCTTAAATAATAATAAAATACTAATAATATTTTTTGCTTAATTATATCTGAATGATAATAAAGTATATATTTACAATTTTTATTTTTATTAATTGCAAGTAGATCCATAAATGGCCACGGATAATGAAATAAAATTATATCAAAATTTTTTGATATTTTTTTAAAATACCTAAATGCATGAAGTGAAAAAGGACATGAGCTAATCGTAAAATTTTTTTTAATTGAATGAATTTTTAAACCTTGAAAAGAGTATTTTCTGTAAATTTTTTTCTGCTTTCCTAAAATAAACAATTCATTTTCAATATTTATTTTTTTTGAATTTTTATAAATTTGAAGAATTGCTTTTTCAACACCTCCACTCGTTTCAGGAAAAAAAGATTTATAAACATGGAGAATTTTCATTTTAATAGGTTTTCAAATAAATTTATTGTGTCTTGAGATGTATTTCTCCAGGAAAAATTTTTAATCTTAATCATACAATTTGACTTAAGTTTTTTAAAGACTTGATCATTAGTTAGAATTAAATTTAATTTTTGTGAAATATCGAAAATAGAATAAGGATTAACTAAAAAAGATGTTTTTGCGGCAACTTCCTTCATAGATGAGTTATTCGATGTAATTTGTGGTTTATTATTGATCATTGCTTCTACTATTGGCAGTCCAAACCCTTCAAAAATTGAAACCAATATTAATAGCTTACAGTTCTTATAAAGCCAGCTAAGTTTATTTTCATCAATATAACCTATGCTTTTTACTGTATCTATTAACTTAAAATTTTGAATTAAAGTTTTAATACTTTTCTTTGCCCAACCTCTTGAACCAACTATTACTAAATTATGTTTTTTTCTTAAACTGACGCTTAAACGCGAATAAGCTGCTATGGTTCTGTTTATATTTTTTCTTGGATCATTTGTTGCAACAAGCAATATACAATTTTTTAGTTTGCTCAGATTTGTATAATCTTTATATAAATACTTGTGATTTTTGGGAGCTAGTTTAGTGACTTTAATTTTATTTTTTTTTACGTCAAAATTGTCTATCAAATCTAACTTTGTATTATACGAAACTGTCAAAATCTTATCTGACTTTTTTATTGCATAAGGCATTAAATATTTATCTAGCAAATAACTTGATTTTCTCATAGTTTTTGAGTGATGTAACCAGACTAGATCATGAATGGTCACTACAGATTTTATACTTTTAGGCAATAAAAAAGGAATTCTGTGTGAAGGTGACCAAAACAAATCAATTTTATATTTTTTAATATAGTATGGAAGAATAGTTTGACTCCAAACCTGTCTTCCCAAATTTGAATTTATATTCGAATAAATAAATTTAAAGTTATGATTTACTATATTAATATTGATTTTTTTATGAGAGAAACAAAAAAATTCAAATTTTTTTTCAGGAAAGTTTATTAGAATATTTTCTAAATAATTTCCAATACCTGTTTTTTGTTCAGCTAATATTTTTATATCAATACCTATTTTTTTCATAAAGGATAAATTTTACAAGTATAAAAGTTAGGACTATAAAAATGATAAATTCAAAAATTACAAGCGTATATACAGCACCGTATATACTATAAATATTTAAAAGATAATAATTTGTCACTAATGATACAGAGTATGAAATAACAAATACAAAAGACAGTATAATATGTTTTTTTTTAGATAAAAAATATTGGCATAAAATAGTACTTGGTAAAATAAATATATATGAGACAGTTAAAAATTTTAATATAGGGGATATGTTTTGATCAATGTCCTTATACAACAGGTTTGTAATAAAATTACTAGAAAAATAAAAAAATATGAAAATAATTGAACCAAACATAATACATTGAAAGAGTAATTTAAATAATGAATTTATTAAAATTTCATTTTTAGAAAAATATCTAATTGCAAATATTGCAATAGGACTAAATATTATTAATATAATTTCAAATACTCTAAAAGCTGCAGCAAAATAACTAATATCTTCATCATTAAAATTTAAATATTCCATTAAAATAACATTGGATCTCAAATTTATTGATATGAACAAATCAATTAAAAAAAGTGGTAATACAAATTTTGATAAATGATCTTTTATAAATACAAATATTTCATTACGAATTTTAAAAAAATTAATAAAATTTAAATTTAAATAAATAATAATAGAAATTAAGGATGAAATTGACCATAGAATAAGTATTGTTGAAATATTTTTATTTATGTATGTAAGGCCATATATAATAAATATAAAATTACTTGTTCTAAAAAATATTTGCCAAATAAAATCATTGTAAAAATTTCCTCTGGCCTTAAATAAAAATGAGATCTGTTGACAAGTATTTATCAAAAAAAAATTAATAATTATTAAAAAATATTTAATGTCTAAAAAAAAAATAGAAAAAATACTCAATAAAAAAAATATCAAGAATGATTGAAATATAATCTTATAAATAAAATTTTTATCTTTTTTGTGCAAAGGATCAGGGACTCTTATAAGTATCAGATTTCTTGACCCAGCATCTATAATTATTGCCAAAATATAACCAAGAGAAATTGCAAAAGAAAATTCAGAATAAAGATTGAGGTCATTTTGTCTAAATATAATTATATTTATTAAGAAAGTTATAACTCCTGCAAATATTAAGGAGGAAGTTTGAAAAATAAAATCTTTTAAATTAAAAATTTTTCTTATCATTAACAATGTTTGAAAAGATATATAATAAAAAAATTACATAAAGCACTGAACTTAGAAAATTTAATATTTGATTTAGAGTAAAATTATCTAAATACAATATATGTTTAGATATAAAATTTATAAATAATGGATTAATAATAATAACTACAGAAAATATTAATAAACATATAATTAAAAAAACATATTTTTTAAATTTAATTAAATATTTTTTAAATAAGTATGAAAAAATAAAAATAATTATTATTGAAGTTGTTTTAATAATCTCATAAACGATACCAACAAAGTAATCAAATTTAATATTTCTTCTCTCTATTTTTTCTATATTAAAAGAATCATCTAATATTATATAATTATTTAAATTTCTTTTTATTTGATTTTGATCATTAACATCAGCAATGAAAATATAGAAATTAGAAAACTTATCTTTAGTGATATTTTTATAGTTTCTATCAATATAGTATAATTTATCTTTATATTTTAACTTTAAAATTGAGTTTTTATTTTTTTTAAAAAAAGAATTTAAATTTTGATTAATTGGTTCATAATTATAAATATTACTTTTTTCGATAAAATAACGTTTTTTTTTGAAAAAGATTAATTGTGTTTCCAAATCATTATCAAAATTTCCATTAAATTCGATGACCGTATCTTTTTTAAAATTATGATTATGCTCCTTTAAATAATATAAAATAGTATTATCATCTAGATTAATACGATATCCATAGTTTAATTTATCATTAACAACTTTCAGCGATTTAAATTTTAAATCATCTACTTTTCCATCAAATATAAAATAAATCTCTAAAATATTCCCTTTTACCTGATTTTTATTATCAAAATTTATTATTGAATTATTATCGAAATTATAAACATCAATATTTTCATAAAGTCTTATATTATTATTTATATCTTCAAATAAAATATTTACAGATGTTAAATTATTTTTAAAATTTGAGAATTTAACATGTATTAGTCCACTATTTTTATTGAATGGTATTTTATTTTTATAATTTATTACATAATATTTTGATATTTTATTAATTTTATCATAATTTAATTCCTTATATCGGTTGCTGAATTTTCTTTTTATTTTATTAAAAAGATTTTTTTTTTTAAGCTTGTAATTGGAGATTAATTTATCCTCAAAATAAACATCAGAATTTTTCCCACCAGAAAAATTATAACTTTTTTCATTAATTTTTATTTCTAATAGTTTTTTTTTTGATTTAATAAAAATTGGCCTATTCGTAAGAAAAAATTTATCTTTTTTCGCAAAATCAAGATTTGTATAAATTTTTTTATTTTTATATTCATGTGGAATTATATTTAATTCATTTGAAAAATAAAAATTTGGACTTAAATATATTTTAGAATAATCGTAATTTATACTTATAAAAAACTTTGTCGCAAATACTATCGTAGAAAATAATATGAACAAAAATATTAATTTATTTTTTTTTATATATTTCAAATTTGTCATATCTTGAAATTAAAGAGTACCTTTTATCATTTTTTAAATAGTCATATATATTTTCATAATTTTTTTTATGTTTTATATTTGTGCATACTTTAAAATAATAACCACAACTTCTATCAAACAAAAACATATCAATTTTTTTATCAACAATGATTATATCAGGTAGTAATTCATGCTTATTTTCATATATAAATATTTGACCTGTTTGAATATCTTTATAATTATTTTTTATATATCCCATTGGAAATGGTAAAATTTTTTTACTACCTATCATGCTTTCAGTAAAAACATTATTTTGTGAGGAAATTACAATATTTTCTTTTATCAAAGCTGATAATTCTTTTTTTATATAATATTTTATTTTTATTTTCCTTTCTGTAAGTAAATACGAATTTAATGTTAAGCTATCTATTTTATCTGTCCAAAAAAATCTTGATATTATAGAATTGCTAAAATAAATATTAATTAATATTGTTACACTTAAAACAACAATTCTTAACCATCTGTACCTATATTTTTTTAAAATATCTTTAAGTCCGAAAATAGCTGGAATTATAGTTGCGGCAGCATAATGTGTATTATAGTTAAAATAATTTTCCTCTGTAGAAAAAAATGCCACTAAAATTAGCGGTGAAGCTAAAATTACAAATCTAAAGTTAATTAGAGGAAGAAAAGCGAATGATCCAAATATTATTAAAAAAAAAATAAATTTTTTTTTAAGGATTATCAAATCTCCTATAGAAAAAATAGAAAATAAATTTACTGTTTGTGTAAGATGATTGTCACTTGAATAAAGTGTAATTAGAAAAATTGACAATAAAGTAAATAGAATACCAAATAGAATACTTAGAAAAAAGCAATTATACAAAATTTTTTTAGTTTTTTTATCTTTCTCTTGAAAATATAAAATTAAATATATGATTGAGGCTAAAAATAAATAAAATATATATGTTTCCTTAACAAAAATTGATAAACTTATAATTGATAAAGATTTATAATATTTCTTTTCATTTAAAAAAATTAAATAAAAAAAACTAATCGGGACCATTAGATGGTCAAAATGAAAATCAAATAATAATAGAGACCAAATTGGAAGATAAAAAATTAATAGGATTGAATAAAACTTTCCTAATTTTAAGCCTACTTGATATATTATATAAAAAACTACAGAAACTTGAAGAAAAAGTATTATTATCGATGCAATTAAATTATTTTTAATAATTAAAAATATTAAACCCCAAACAAAATATAATAACTGAAAATGGTTCTCGAATGCTAAACTTGGAGTCTTGTAAATATTTTTAAAATTATTTAAAAAAAAACCTAAATCAGCCACATTTGCATTTAAGTTATTAAATCTTTGAAAAGATAGGTAAAGAATTGATATATATGCAAAAGAAAATATTAATATATATGCTATTTTTTTAGCGTTCATAATTCTTTTTCAAATTATAAATTATGCATAATGATATTATCAATATTGTCAAAATGAGAGAGTTGGAAGAATTTATTGGAGGTTTAAATTTTGAATTATATATAATCCTAACTTCGATATTTTCTAAAGCTTTGCCCTTATTATTTATTTCCCATAGATTTATTTTTTCATAATTAATACTATTGGTAATTATATTTGTATTATTTTTAATATCTATTTTCCAATATTTTGAATAGGGTTTGGTTAAATGTAAATTTATTTTTTCTTCTGATTGAATATCCAATAGAAATTTATAACCATCTTGGAATATTTTTAAATTTTTAATATCGTGATTTTTTGAGGTATATATAATTTTATTATTTTTGATTTCAAAAATATCATAATTTTTATTACTAAATACTTTTTTTGTAACCAAATTTTCAAAAAAAGTTAATTGCCTATTATAACTATCTAAATTATGAATTAACGAATATTGAGAAATAATTGATGAATTTTGTCTTTTTTCAATTTCATAACTTATTTTTTTGTTAACCACTAAATACTTAATACCGTTAAGCTTTAAAAGTTTTTCAAAATTTTTTTGATCTTTTGATAAAATTATATTTTTTATCTCGTCTGTATCTTGCAAAAAACCATATAATCCAGCAATATCTTCATACCCACTTAATAAAAGAAATGGTGAACCACCCCTATATAAAAAGCCTCGACCCTGATCAATATGATTAATATTTTCCCAATTAAAATTATTTATAGGGAATGACAAAACTCTAAAATTTTTATCTTCTAAATTTTTAAAAAAATTAATTACTCCTTTATAATCTTTATCAAAATCTAAAAATTGTACTTTGTTACCTTTTGTATCCTCACCAAAGTGACCTAGTAATAATTGCTTACCATAGATAATAAGGCTAATGTTCAAAATTAAAATTATAAATAAATACCAGTTTATAAAAAAAATTTTTTTTCTAGGAATCACGCATAATGATATTAGAAGTAGAAAACTGTAATAGAAGCTTAAGGGTAAGGCTAACTTGTCATAAGAATTTCTTATAAATGTCATTAAAGGAAAATTTTTATAAATAAACAAAAATGGTTCAAAACCAATAATATCTATTTTTATTGAATAAAAAAATAATGTTAATAAAAAAATTAAAGCTACTAAATAATAAAATTTCAAAAACTTTTTATTAAATTTTTCGGTATAATCAGAAAAAAGTGGGTAAATTAAAATTATGAAAAGAGGTACATAAAATATTATTATGTAATTTATTAATTCTATAAGATTTTCTGACCTAATCATTCTATCAGAAGGTAAAAAAAATAAAGTTTTAAAAATCTGTATTACACTTGCAACATTATAAATTATATTTATATTATCTGACCCATGAGCAACACTAGAGATCAAATGTTCATCAAATAATGTTTCAAACCAGTAAACAATCCAATGTAAATTTATAACAAAATAAATTAATACAAAAATAAGTATATTGATTAATATTAATCTAATTTTTAACGAAAAAAAAATTATTAAAATAAAAGAAGAAATAAAAATTCCATAGACCCAAGCGATACCCATAGGAAGAATTGGAAAAAAACTTGTATAGATTGCACATAATATTGGTAATGAAAAATTTTTAGTTCTTGAGGATCTTAAAATAGAGAAAAAAAAAGCAGGAAAAATTGATATTAGATAAATGGAGGTCACTAACAAATGTGAGTATAATGTGACATATATCAATAATGATGTTGAATATATAGCTGAAGCATTTAATGCACTTATTTCTGTTAAGTAATTTTTTTTTTCAAAATAAATTAACAATTCTTTGAAAAAGAAATATGAAAAAATAAATCCCAATAATGAATTGAGTGACAATAAAACTAGCTGCGTATATTCATTAAAAAAAAATTTAAAAAATAAAATTAAATGCAAAAAAAAAAAATGAAAATTATGAGAAAAAAAACCTCGATTTGTACCTATTAGATTATTATTAGATAAATTTTGTATCCAATTATTCAAACCTTCATGAGGAATAAAGTAAAAAAGCTGTGTATCATCACCACCTAATATTTGTACATTGCCGCTAAATATTAAAAAAGGTACTGCAAAAATTACTATTGAGTAAAAAATTAATATTATATTTTTCTTTTGTATCCAATTAGCCATAAAATATATGTTATTTTAATTTTCTTTGTTATATTAAATAAATAATCATTATCTTTTTTGTTTCTTATCTTCTGAACTATTTTTCTTTTCTTTAAAGTTTTTTTAATATTTTTTATATTCCAAAAAAAGGCCATGTAAATTGATAAGGATGTTTTAAATTTCATTCTTATCAATAAATAAATTGAGTAACAAAAATAAATCAAAAATAAACACATTAAGTTTTTAAAAACATTTAAAATTTCAAAATTTTTAATAAAACTCATTATTTTATTTTTTATACTGTGGAACTGTACATAAGAATTATCAAAATTTTTGGAGGATCCACCGTTATAATGGTAACAACTTGTGACAGGACTATATACAACTTTATATCCATGTAAGTGGGCTCTATGACAAAAATCTGTTTCTTCGTAATAACACCAAAAATCATCATCAAATAATCCAATTCTATCAATAACTTCCTTTCTTATTGCCATGAATGCACCTTTATTTGAAAAGACCTCAAAACTTTTGGAATATATGTCTTTATTTGAATAATCCTCATTCCCAATATGATAAAGTAATGAAAAATTTGTCCATAAACTTCCACAACTATCCAATAAAGACCTATTTGCCATAAGTTTAATCTTGGGCTGAATTGCTGCAATATTTTTATCAATCTCTAATTCATTTAAAATTTTTTCAAATGCATTTTTAAAGAAAATTAAGTCAGTATTTATTAATACTATAAATTCTCCTTGAGCATTTTTAGCTCCAATATTTGATCCTTTTGCAAAACCATAATTTATTTTATTTTTTATTATTTTAATTTTATTTTTTATTTTAATTTTTTCTAATATTTTCAAACTTTCATCTTCAGATGCGTTATCTACAAAAATTATTTCGAAATTGGTGAAAGTTTGATGGTTTAAACATGAAAATAGATTTTTAAGCCATTTGCTTCCATTAAAATTAACTATTACTGCAGAAATTTTTATAGTCATTTAGTTTATTGTTCTGTTTATTCCTTCTTTTATATTTATAAATTTATGATTAAAGTACTTTTTGATATATATATTTTTTGAACATAAGTTCTTATTTTCAAAATTTCTTTTTTTTAATATTCCAAAATTAAACGTATTTTTAATTTTTAAATTATGTGTTATTAAATTAATTATTTTTTTAAGTGAATAACTTTTGCCACTCCCTATTTCTATGTCTAAAAACTTAAATTTTTTTTTATTCAATATATTAATTTTTATAATCTCAGAAATTAAATGAACAGCATCGTCTATGAAAATAAAATCCCTTTTTTGCGTACAATCTGTTAAGTTTAAACTCACCTTATTTTTTAAAGAATCAGCTATCAATCTAATAAAGTTTTTTTTTTGAATTTTAGGACCATACAGATAATGAATTCTAAAATTTAGAAAATTTATACTATTCTCTAAACATATTTTTTTACTTTCTTTTTTTAATTTTTTTTTTGTAAAAGAATAGTAATTAACGTTTTTATTTAAAACTGTATCGAAGTTTATAAAATAAACTAATTTTTTTTTATATTTTTTTAATATTTTTCTAGGTATTTCATAATTAATATGAAAACTTTCTTTATTTCTTGAATTATTATAATTCGTTGCTAGATGAATGAAGCAATAAACGTCATTTAATTTTATCTTATCTAATTTAGATATAGTAAAACTATTAGCACTATTTTCTTTTCTAGATAAATAAAAAAAATTAAAACTTTTATTTTTAATTTTTTTGATTAATCTTCTACCTAAATAGCTTGTGGCACCAGAAATTATAATATTATTTTTTATAGATTTTCTTGTCATTTATCCTCAGAATCTTAGATTTCGCACTTAAATAACCAAAAAATCCAAAAGACAATTCCAAAAATTTCATATACACCATTCCAATAAATACAACTGGTTGCTTAAAAAACAAATAATTATATTTTAAAAATAGTTTCAATCTGGTTATAATTGATGATCTTTTAAAAAGTTTCCTTTGAGTAAGTTTTGAAATTCTTGTTGAAGAGCCTATTGTGTTGCCATAATAAAATTTTTTTTTTAAGGTTTCAACTAGTGTTAGTTGTCCCTCGTTATGCAATATATACTCATTACTAAAACCTATGCAATTTGGATAAAGATTTTCTAATCTCTCAGATATCTCAAAATCCTCTACTCCAATACAATTTTCATCATAACCATTTATTTCATTGAATTTTTCTGTTCTAAATACTCTTGCTGCGCTCATATTTTTTTCATTTGCATAAATTTTTTTTTCTAATATTTTACATTTTGCCCAAAAACTATCACCAAAAGATTTTTCCTTAACATATAATGCATAAAGATTTTTATTTTTATCCATAATCTTTACAATATCTTCTAACAAGTATTCAGTTAATATCATATCGCTATCTATAAAGTATAATAATTCTCCTATTGATTTTTTTGCTCCAAAGTTTCTTTTAATACTTCTTTCGGGACCTGATTGAAAAAATTTTAAATTTTTTTTTTTTAAATACTCTTTCGTACCGTCGTTGCTAAATTCGTCAACGACAATTACTTCATAATATCTAAATTTTTGTTTTTCTATGGAGTTAATTAAATTTGGTAAAAATTTTACTGAATATCTTGTTGGTATAATCAGTGATATTTTCATTATTTGAGAATTTTTTCAATATCGTTAATATTCTCCTTAGTCCATTCTATCAATTCACTTAATCCTTTTTTAAAAGTTATTTTTGGCTTCCAATTACTTAAATTTTCAAATTTTTTATTATCTGAAATAAATATTTTTTGATCACCAGGTCTCCAAGTGGTTATTTTTTTTTTTATTTTTTTCTTTGTAATATTTTTTATTAGCTTAAGTAATTCAATTAGCGAAATACTATTAAGCAAGCCTCCTCCTATATTAAATGTACCATATATTTTTTTTCGATAAGACAAGTAATAAGCATCACATAAATCTAAAACATTGAGTGCGTCTCTTACTTGTTTTCCATTTCCATAAATAGTTATTTTTTTATTCAATAAAATTGCTATGGTAAACCATGCTATCCATCCTTGATCCTCAACTCCAAATTGATATTTACCATAAATACAAGACTGTCTAAAATTAGTAGTTTTTAAATTATAAATTCTAGCATAATCATTAACATATTGATCTGCCGATCCTTTGGAACACCCATAAGGTGAATAAAAATCTAAGTTTTGTTTTTCTGATGTGGGTTTGTCTTTTTTTCCATAAACATATCTCTCTTTTTTTTGAATAAGGTTGTCCTCATTAATTTTTCCATAAACTTTATTTGTTGATGCATTAATAAAATGAGTTTTATTAGAATGCAATCTTAATGCCTCTAATAGATTTAACGTACCTTTGATATTGATCTCATAGTCATCATATGGATTTAATACAGAAGTTGTCACAGCAACTTGCGCGGCCAAATGTAGTAATAAATTTGGTTTGATTTTTCTTATAATTTCAAAGATTTTTTTTTTATTTCTAATATCAGCTTTTATAAAATTAATGTTTTTTAATTTATTTAATTTATAAATATTAAACTTTGTACCTTTGCGTGATAGATTGTCTAAAATAAAAATTTGATAATTTTTTTTTTGAAAATATATAGCAGCATTTATACCAATAAAACCTGCGCCACCAGTAATTAAAATTTTTTTCATTGATTAAGAATTTTATATAGCAAGTTAAATGTTTCATTAACATTTGTTTTTTTTGAAAATTTCATTGTTTTTGTTTGTAAATCCTTATATCTATTTGTTTCTATAATTTTAATAGCATTTTTGATTTTTATTGAAAGATCTAAAATATTTGGATTTGAGATTATACCTGACCTACCTTGATTTACTGCATCTTTTAATCCATTAATTTTATAAACGATTGCTGGTGTACCACAAATACCTGCTTCTGATACGATTATACCCCATCCTTCTCTTACAGATGTGCAAACTATATAATGACATCTTGAGAAAATATTAATTTTTTCACTTATTTTTTGAATTTTTCCGAGATATTTAATGTCATTAGTATATTTTGAATCCTTTATTCTTTTTTGAACATATTTATAATATACGCCGTTTCCACCTCCAGCTACTAGTAGTTTTAAATTTCCTATATTTTTTTTACATATTTCAAAAGCATCAAGCACGTGGTGGAATCTTTTCATAGGACGTAAATTTGAAAAAAAAAGAATTGTTGGGTTCTTAAATTTTTTTATTTGAGAAATTTTTTTGTTAAATTTTAATTTACAATCTTCTTTTAGAATATGAATCTTTTTAAAGCCTAGTAGCTTTAAGTCTTTTTTTGTCGATTTAGCAAATGTAAAAGTTGTAAGATTTTTTAATAATTTGAGATAAAAATTTTCTAAGAAATA
>MDTG01313288.1_pt1 | contig 26267 bp, 25 predicted proteins | sample 811421 | NCBI WGS metagenome assembly MDTG01 (sample SAMN05326645, study PRJNA326480) | marine metagenome | isolation source: seawater | place: Pacific Ocean: South East | collected 2011
CGCGCCCCGACTTGCATTGATGTCCATAGTGCAGTTGCCCTGTTTGCTGAAGGCACCCAGTCGATCTCGGAAAAAACGCGAGTTATCTCGAACTCGTCGGCGACTGCCTGGCGCAAATCTGCATCCTCAGCGCTCGACTCAAGGGTGGTTGTAACGCGGAAATGCTCGCCGCTGGATACGTCAGGCGCGGCAAAGGAAAGCGCAAAGGCCAGACCAGCAGCAAAGGCGAACGGCGGCCCGACATTCTCTGAACTTCTGCCGCCGCGCAGCTGTTCTCATGCCACGTGGCGCCTTTCACGCTCACTGTCGGGCCAGGGGCAATATCAGCTAAGTCGGCGGGCGCTCACAGCGGACCGTCATACTCGCCACGCGCCGGATACCCGCGCGCACGCCTCCCGCACAGTTAATGAGAATGTCTACTCCGCCCATAGACGCCCGCGCGGATGCCAACGCTTGATCCCGGCCTTCAGCTGTCGCAATGTCCACGCCTGTTCCATCTGCCTCTCCACCGACAGCACGTAGCAGTTCGATTCCCTCCTCAACCAGCTTTGCGCGGCGCCCGATGATGAAGACGCTAGCGCCCTTGCGAGCGAGCTCGGTAGCCGTAGCCAGTCCAATACCACTCGAGCCTCCAGTAATCAGAACCCTCTTTCCTAGTACGTTCATGCTTGGCTGTCCTCAGAGATTGATCCATGCGCAAAAGAAACCCAAAAACAAGGATTTTCAAAAGCCGGTAAGCCATGGGCACGGTATTGTGTTTTACAACGATCGTTCTAAAATAGTCAAATCATAATGAACCTATGACATTCGTCATGGGATGCTGGGCAAACCGCGATATGAGCCGACCAAGAGAATTTGATGAAGCTGAAGTCCTGAGCGTCGCGATCGACTGTTTCTGGGAACGCGGGTACAAGGCGACCTCGGTCAGAGCGCTGGCCGACAAGATGGGATTGACCGGCGCGAGTCTGTACAACGCTTTCGGCGATAAGCAAACCCTATACCGCAGGGCGCTCAATCAATACATCGAGACGAGCTTCGCAGATCGCGTGCGCAGGCTCGAAGGCAAGTTACCCCCAAGCCAGGCAATCGAGGCTTTTTTTGCCGAAATCATTCAACGATCTCTAGACGATCGCCAGCGAAGAGGGTGCATGCTTGTGAACACGGCGTTGGAAGTCGCGCCCCACGATCCAGAGTTTCGCGGGATTGTTGTGATAGTTCTCGGAGAAATCGAGGCATTCTTTTGCCGATGCATTCAGGCCGGCCAGCAAGACGGAACGATATCGACATCTCAATCCGCCACCGACTTGGCGCGAATGCTACTGGGTGTTCATGTTGGGCTCCGGGTCATTGCGAGAACAAGACCCGAACGAGAGTTGCTCGAGGGGATGGTTCGGCCTGCGCTAGCACTTCTCAACCATAGACAGAGCGAACCATGATTGAATTCTGCTATTTGCTCACGCCCAACGGATATTCGAGCGTACTACTACCCCGTCGGTATCAGTTTTCGGAGCAGTTCGAGGCAACATGACAGAGTGCCGCCACAAAGAAGTCATCGCCCGTTCCGTGGAAGGTACCCATGCGCAGAAATGGTTTGGCTACCGACATGTCCAATACTTTCAACAGCCAAATTGCTGACAAAGGAGGAGGCGCAGCAACGTGTCTCACAAGGCTTGCTCGCCGCGACCGCAATCGTTGGCAGCCTGCTGATGGCCTACATGTAAAAGCCCTACCGTAGCTTGAAGGGCGGCCGGATAACGGACTGCCTGGCGGCTAAAAGAGGCATGGATCATCCGCAGTCGAGCTGACAGTCAAACGACCCTCATGAGGCCGACCACCCTCTTGGCCGGAGCACATCAGCATGCCTTGCGAAATCGAATCTGAACAAAAACCCACGACAACCCGTCCAGCATCAATTGATCATCAATGAGGCAGTACCTGCCTTCTTAGTTTTCCCGTAGACAGCTAGAGACTCTCTTTTCAGGCTCTGTATGACCCATTGTGTCGAGGTCACTCAGACACTATTCGAGCGTGATTCGGCTCAAAAGACGCTGTTCGAGACGATCTGCACCAAATACTGCACGTTTGGAGCACATCAATTTCCATTTAGCAGTGACAATTTCTACACACCCAACGCGCTATCCCCGTTGGATTTAAACCGACATGCGGACAGTCAGAAAAAAGCAACTCCAGGCTGACGTCATGCCCATTCTGTTACCAGCTATTTGGAAATCAATTTCATGAAAACTCTGACCACTGCACATCACAAACTAGATGGTAATACTCAGAAATATTCGCTGGGTGCCACCACAATGAACGTGGGAGTTATTGGCGTTTATTTCGCACTTGCCGTAATCTACTTCTGGTTCGGAGGTATGAAATTTACCCACTATGAAGCGCAAGGCCTAGTCCCATTGGTAGGTAGTAGTCCGCTGCTGGGCTGGGTATACAATATCTTCAGTATCGAGACGTTCTCCGGCTTGCTGGGCATTCTTGAGATATCCATCGGCGCACTGATACTGGGTCGCTTTTTGTCTCCGAAGCTCTCCCTTCTCGGAGGTGCTTTATCTGCCGGTTTATTTGTGACAACTTTGAGTTTTATGCTTTCAACGCCGGGCGTGTTCGAACCCGGACTTGGCTTTCCAGCTATCACTATTGCGCCAGGTCAGTTTCTGCTCAAGGATGTTGGCTTGTTAGCAGCCTCTATTTTCGTGGCAGGGCATTCGCTTGTAGAGATTGAATCCCGTTCCAATTGATGATGATCATTTCAATAGCCTGAGTGCAAATCGCGCTCAGGCTATTGTTCGTGCAAGGCTCATAAGGCGCCATCTCTGAGAAAATCTTCAATCCTGCCCCTCATGCATTGCCAGAGCTTTAGTCCATTCACGGGGACTGACTCCAGTTTTTCTGCGAAACGCACGTGCCAGGGCTGACGGGCTGTCATAGCCAACGTCTGCCGCGATCAAATTGATGGCTCGACCATCTCGCAATAGCTTTTGAGCGAGGCTAATACGCCAGCTCAATAGATACTCCGCTGGTGTTTGGCCTACGATGGTTCTGAAATGCGCTGCATAGGCGGAGCGTGACATGTTGGATTGATCCGCCATTTCCGCAATTGACCAAGGGTAGTGAGGAGCATCATTGACTCTTATCAAGGAGTGAGCAAGCCGCGGGTCCGCCAATCCTGCCATCAAACCTGTTTGCAATTGATTCAGTTCCAGCAGATGCCGGAATAACAATATAATCAGCAACTCGAACAGACGATTGATCACGGCTTCCTTACCACAGTGCCCCTCAGACGCTTCTTCAAACATCCACTTAAGTGTAGTGGCCAATAATGGTAATTCGTCCAATGGTAAAACAAGCATGTCTGGTAGGGAGGCTGATAGCGGGTTGTCGATGCCACCTTCAAAATCGATCGAAGCGCAAAGGAGCCGAGCGCCATCGGATTCCCGGGCAAACAAGCGGTGCTCAAAAGGGCGCGGTATAAATATCAGACTGGGTTGGGTAAGAATTGTATCGCCTTCGTCAGCGCCCTGCACTGTCACCGTACCTGCCTGCAACAGGTGCATATGACCATGTCGACCAACTCCACTATATGCCTCAACCCCACAAAGCTTGTCGTTGTAATAAAGGTTCGCGCTAACGCCAAATCGCGACATCAACGTAGACAGACGATCCATAATCAATTCCTCAACGACGAAATCTTGCTTCTCATTGTCGGGCGCTTCAACACCACTGTGAGTTGGCTACCGGAGACCTTTAACTCTGCATGCCCTTGGAACCACGGGGCCACTTTAATGAACGCGGGCAATCTACCCCTAGGATCATGCTCTGCTTCTATCTGTGCATAGATGCTTTTCGCTGCGGATCGTGTATAGGGGTCGTACTTAACCGGGGCCGTGGCCTTCTGAATGTCCTTGGCGACTTGATCCAAAGCGGCGCAGCCGGCAAGAGCCAGTATCGGCAAGACAAGGGCAAAACGGTACTTCATGGTGCAACCTCCTGATGAGTGAAAAAATGGTCGGTCGGCCAGGGCCTAGAACATGGGCACATAGACGAGTTCAATTTCAACGCGCTGGTTCTGGTAGCGCCCTTCGGGTGTGATGTTCTCGGTTACGTAGTCGGCGGCCGATGCGAAGTTCACCATGACCTTGAGGGGCGACACGCCACGATCCACCAGGTACTTGCGCGCCGACAAGGCACGCTTAGCGTGCTTTATTTTCCGTTTTCTGAGACGACCCCAAATTGAACCATCTGCTTTAATACCAGTTTTTAAATCAGACAAAAAATCCTTAGCTTTAGAACCCCTCTTACTAAACCCCAATGATCGAATTCAGTTCAATGTACTTACGGCGGAAGGTGAGCCTTCATGGGTATTAGAGAGCAGAATAGTAGGAATATCTCGTCTAAATCTTTTAAAAGCAGATCATACCACCAGCTCCAATACGAAGATAATTATCAAATCAATAACTGGGATGATACTAACAATAATTTATCTAGCATTAATGTTTAAATTTATATTTGGGGTCTGGCAAAGAAAAACTGAATGGTGGATTTTAATATCAAGCCTAGCCTGTGTAACAGGCGCCACAATTGCTTTAATTCCAATTGTTGATGTTCTGAAACTAAGCAATTTGGAGTTTTCAGTTTTTTACACTATATTCCTTGCTCTCTCATTTTTGTTCATTAAAAGACTCGAACTATTTAAAAGAATAATATTATTTTAAATAAAATCTAGATTTTAATTCAATAACTAACTTTGAAAGTCGGACTGTCTTCTGGTTTTGTGCGACGTCGATCATAAATCTGAGTCGTCGCAATATTTGCATGGCCCAACCATTCCTGTACTTTCTTGATGTCTGCATCATGATCCAAGGCATTGGTAGCAGCTGTGGCTCTGAGTGAGTGAACTCCAATCGGAAAATCAAGCACCCCTGAGTAATGCCGCACGATCTTGTAGATAGCATCAGCAGTCATGTGCTTCTCAAAAGCCACATCACTTTTCTCATTGAGTCTGCGAAAGAGCGGCAATTTGCGATCTTCGCCATGACCGGCTTTGGCAAGGTATTCATAAATTAGTGAGGCACTGCCTGGATTCAAAGGTAGGTAACGAGTTTTGCCTCCCTTACCACTGACTTTAAGGTGCTTCACGCCTCGGCGCTCTTCAATATCACCAACTTTCAGTAAGCACAGTTCTTCACGCCGCAGTGCATGAAAAAGCAGGGTGGAGAGCAATGCTTTGTCTCGAAGCAACTTTATTGATTTGTTGGCTTTATCAGGCGAACTCAACAACTCTCTTGCTTGAACATCAGAAATCGTGGGCGTCTTGCCTTCATAGGTGTCCACCTTTGGTCGCTTGACTCCATCAACTGGATTATTTTGGACAGCGTTTGCATCACTCAAATAATTGAACAGTGAAGAAAGGGCTGCAAGTTTTCGTCTGACAGTGCTCTTTGCCAAGGTTCTTTGCTCAAGATCCGTTCGCCAAGCCAAAACATGGGCGCGTGTGATTGAGCGTAAATCTTCAACTTGATCCAGGCCGACGAAGGCCATGAAATCGTTCAGGTCATTTTTGTAAGCCCGGCGGGTTTGAACGTTGTCTATGTTGGCAAACCACTCAACCTCAGGCGGAATGTCTCGCAATTTCGAAAAAACTTCCCTAGACAACTGGCGGCTGGATTTTTCGAGAACCTCGACTGAGTTCGGGTCATTGATGGCCATATAGACAATTCAAAAAGATAAGCCTCTAATTTACTATTGATAAAATATATTATCAATAGTAAAAATCAAAATTTTAGTAGCATCACATCAATTCGAAAAATCTATAAGCATTCGCAGAAAGCCCTTAAAAAAAGAGCTTTCTGGACTTAAAGCTATTCTGAGTAAACAGAATTGATACCTTGGTCGAGATTTTCCTTGGCCAAGATTATTTCGCCGGTGTTTGTTTGCATAGAAATGATTGCATCATTCAAAGCCGACTGAAGTGCTTGGGCGATGTTGGGTATTGGCTGGCCTAGGCTGGCGGATATAAACCAATCGAACAATGCACTGTCGGATAAAACAACATTCTTCTCGGAAAGCCACGATTTGATAAATGCGGCGATACTCTCGGAGTCAGGAAGTTCAAAAGTGACCTTCTCAGTGAAGCGCCCTCCCCTAAGACAAGCTGGATCAAGGTTCTCAGGAAAGTTGGTGGCTGCGATCCAGACTATATCGGCTGATTTACCACCAGCGCCGTCCATGATTTGAAGCAGCTCATTGGTGAGCACTTTCATATTTGAATAACTGCGATTACCGAGAAGATCGTCGGCCTCATCAATGAATACCAGACAGGGACGCATCGATTTTGCGCGCTCATAGGTTTTGCGCAATAGCTTAGGATTAGAAGTCAAATCAGAGGTGGAAATCTGCACAAGTGGCATCTTCGCTTGGAGGGCAAAGGCTTTGGCAGCTGTTGTTTTTCCAGTGCCCGATGGCCCTGTAAACAAAATACCCGTTGGCATTGTGCCGCCCAATGATTCGATTCGCTCGTAATCTACAAGGCGAAGTGCAAGGGACTCCAACGAACGCTTGGTGCTCCGCTGCATGTAGAGCTGATCAAGGGTCAAAGTGCCTTCTGGCATGGTCAGTGTAGTGCCCTGAAGATTGCGCAATGCCAACTTTAAAAAGCTGAGATCAATAAACTCTGGCTTCATGGAAGAGGCCATCTTGACGCACTCTTTTCCAATTGCCGAGAGACGAGAGGCTGAATAGCCCTCCCAACGCTTCACACAGGACTGCAGGGATGACTCGTCAAGCTTAGATGATGCTGGAAGCGATTTTAATGCATGGCGAAGAATGGCAAGTCGTGCCTCCATGTCGGGGGGTGGAACCTCAATTTTGAAATCAAACCGCCCTTCCCTTATGGCGGCTGGGTCGAGTTGATCAATATAATTGGTTGCTGCAATCACGATGACCTTTGATTCTCGCAATTTGACAACATTGGTTAGGAAAGTATTGGTAACCTTGGCAGCCTCTGGATCTCCTGAGCTTTGTGAGCGGTCCTTGATAACCGAATCAATCTCGTCAATAAAAAGCACACAAGGTTGCTGAGTGGCTGCATCAGCAAACACTTTGTTGAGTGTTTCAGAGGTTTGGTTAACCCACTTGCTGGCCAGATCCGCGATGGACACTGAAATTATTGGAACTGAAAGTTCGCCTGCGAGTGCAAAAGCGAACTCTGTTTTTCCATTGCCAGGCTCACCGTGCAGCAGAATGCCATTCCTACGGTCCGTAGACTTTGAATCAAGAACTGATTTTGACACTTCAAGAAGCCGAGTTTTCAAATCTGCCATACCGGCCAACTGCTTGAAGTTTTTCGAGACACGAACTGCATTGAACTGAATAGCTTCGTGACTAGAACTCTCGCTGCGTCCACCGTATGTTGTTTTTGATCGAGAGCGAAGCTGTGCGATAAGTTGAACGACTTGCAAAATGGCAGCGCCTGTGAATAGCAGTGAGCCAATATTAATCAAGATGTTTTGCTGGAGGGAAGAAGTCCAAAGCATGTATAGACCGAAGGCGTTGGCCGTGATGATAAACATCGCCATACCTGCGGGAGCTTGCGTTGCACCCAAAACCACAAGACCCCAAAGAAAAAACCCGAGTCCTAATGAAAGGCCATGTGAAAAATGGGCCCCGAGGTAAAGAAGTGCAGGCACTAAAAGGAATATCGAGTAGGTGACAAACCTTTCATAGTCCTTATCGGGAGAATTTGGCTGGGAGTTTTTCATTTTTACCAGCCAAAGATAAGAATTGACCCTACGGTCAGTAACAAGGCTCCGGATATGAGTAGGACGACAAACAATTTTTGATTAAGCAAAATGTTCAAGATACCCTCCTTCTGGACATATATTCGCACATATTCAAGTATTGGCAACTACGTAATAAGAAAGGCTTTCGCCTCACTGGATTGCCTGAATTTCTGATTTGCTTATTTACGATCTTCAAACTCCTCTCACTTCTTAAGCACTCTTCTACCCTCCTCTTTCACTCTGTTTGTCTGTCTGCTTCTCGTCATTTAATAGGAAGCTCACGTATCTGTGGGCCTATGCCACCACCCAGCATGCCGATATCAAAGCTGTTGTGTTTGACTTCGCTGAAGGTAGAAGCGGTCAACACGCCAAAGCATTTCTGGAAGGCTGGGGTGGCACACTGATCTGTGACGATTCCAGTACAGTGCGGCAGTGGCATCACATCTACACGTCGAGCCTTACCTTTGTTTATGCGCAATGTACCGGCCTGCCAATCAATGTCATCCAGTTCCAGATTGGTAACTTCACATTCGCGCAGGCCCAGGTCGACCAGGCAGCGCACCATTGCATAGCCACGCCTGTGCGATGGGATCTCCGGTGGGAAAGCTTCCAACAATTGCTCGATCTCACTTTGCGACAGAGTTTGCGGTAAAGACGCCAATCTCCAACAAGCCGGTGAGGCGATGATAGGCAGCAAATGTTCCACACGAGCACCGCTTATTGCCAAGAATCGTAGGTAGCCACGAAGTGCACCGGCAAGTGAAGACGCACTGGCAGGGCTTATGCGTTTGAGTTCACGCGAAATAAATTGTCTTAGCTCGTCGGCGCTTGGAACCGCCATCTCGTTAGTGTTAGCGTCTACTGCCAATCGCATACGCAGTAATGAGCGGATGACACTCAAGCGTCGCGTTCTCGTACTCTCAGCCAAGCCTCGGGCATCCTTCATGTAAATATTGAACTGTGCAAGCTGGGTTTCAACCCTGTCGTGACTTGTGTCGTTTGATAGAACTCCCTGATCCACCAGAGTACTTAGCAATTGGCGCAGTGCCGCACGAACCTGATGCCGGCTGCGTTGTACGGGAGTGGAACATTTGCAGATAGGCAGGTGCTTATCAAGGAAGCATTGGACTACGTCGTCGGTAATATCTTCAGCGAACAATCGGCAGTGATGTGTCCAGTGCGCAAAATGCGCTACGCAGTGCACATACACACGAACAGTGGCGACAGCATATCGTCGGCTAACCAAGCGTTGCACATAGGCTGGGACAAATGTTGCTAGGTCGCTTTCGCCAAGCCAAGCGCTAGGTACAGGGTGAAGCGAATTGCACAAATCCATTGGAATCTCCTGAAGTGGGGTTGCCACTACAGGAGATTCCTATTCTTATGTGAAGTCTAGCCTCCGTAAAAAAACTCGAAGTCGCTTGCTGTGTGTCGTTTTCAGAAGGCGACTGCACCAACTGACTGGATGTTAATGGCCAATTAATCTGACCCACCTGAGGGTGAGGGTGCGGACGAAATCTTGGACTATCGACAGAGGTAGTCTATGTACAGCTACGAACAACGCATCAAGGCCGTAGAGCTCTACATCAAATACGGCAGGAGTGCTGCAGCTACGGTTCGAGAACTGGGGGATCCCTCGAAGAAGAACCTCCGGCGCTGGCATGCGATCTACATCCGCACTGGAGGGCTCCCTGAACGGAGCGCCCCAAAGCCGAAATATTCACAGGCGCAGAAACAGGCGGCCGTGCAGCACTATCTGACTCATGGCCGCTGTTTGGCGAGAACCCGCAAAGCGCTCGGGTATCCCGCCGCGGGCACGCTGCGCCAGTGGCTCCTGGAGCACGACCCTGATCTCGTGAAGGAGTCGACCGGCAGCTACAAGGGTCCGTTACTCTCAGCAGGGGCAAAACGCGATGCCGTCGTTGAGCTGTGCTCACGAGAAGGGGCAGCGTCAGTGGTCGCCGAGAAGCTAGGCGTCAGCAGACAGGTCCTGTACAAGTGGAAGGCCCAGCTCCTTGGTGATGAGGCCTCTCCCCCGATGACACGACGTGATGACTCTGACCTGTCGTCCGAACATGAAGCGCTGCAGCAGCAACTCGCCGAGATGGAAAGGCAAGTTCATCGGCTTCAACTAGAGCGTGATCTCCTGACGAAGGCGAACGAACTGATAAAAAAAGATCTCGGCGTCAGCCTGCAGCACCTGACGAACCAGGAGAAGACCCTGCTGGTTGACGCCCTGAGACCGTGTTACCGGCTTGATGAGCTCTTGGCTGCACTGAGCCTTGCGCGCAGTTCCTATTTCTACCACCGTGCTCGGTTGCGCCTGCCAGAGAAGTACGCAGAAATCCGCGCCACCATCAGCCTACTGTTCAAGAACAACCACCGCTGTTACGGCTACCGCCGCATCCGCGTTGAACTCAATCGACTTGGCATTGTGATCTCTGAAAAAGTGGTCCGACGGCTGATGACAGACGAGCAACTCGTAGCCCAAAGAACCCGGCGTCGGCGATACAGTTCCTACCGCGGCGAGATCACACCGGCCCCAGAGAACCTTCTCAATCGCGATTTCAGCGCAGCGGCACCGAACCTCAAGTGGCTGACCGATATAACCGAGTTTCAGATTCCTGCGGGCAAGGTCTACTTGTCACCGGTGGTTGACTGTTTCGACGGGTTGGTCGTGAGCTGGGCGCTCAGCACAAGCCCGGATGCAACGCTGGTCAACACCATGCTCGACAACGCCATCGCAACGTTGGAGCGGGAAGAGAAGCCTGTCATTCACAGCGACCGGGGCGCGCATTATCGCTGGCCCGGATGGCTTTCCCGCATCCAAGACGCCGGCCTTATACGGTCTATGTCTCGCAAGGGCTGCTCGCCGGACAATGCAGCCTGTGAGGGCTTCTTCGGGAGACTGAAGACTGAGTTTTTCTACGGCGTGGATTGGCAGGGGGTCAGCTTGGAGCGGTTTATCGAGCAAGTCGACGCCTATATCCAATGGTACAACCGGAAAAGGGTTAAGCTGTCCTTGGGAGGCCAGAGCCCACTGGAGTACCGAGGCGGCTTAGGCCTTGCCGCATGAACATGCACCACAACCAGTCCAAGAAAACCGCCGCACCCCCAGTGGGTCAATTTTGGATGCAACTCAACATTCAGGGCGTCAAGATCGCTTGTACCTCGGATTTTGTATTCAAATTCGGAGATTTTCTCTGCACGTAGATCTTCTGGGCAATAGCTTAATAACCATTTAGATGCGTCAATTAACGAGGACTGCACTCGCAATATCTCCTCTGAATCATAAGCATCTTTTATAGCGAAGCACAAACGGTCAAACTCAGTAGCGATTGAAACCACATCGTCGTATTCCTCTGTAAGGGGCAAGGAAAGATCGAATATTAGACCCGCTGTCGGAAGCCACCTTGCCTCTCGTACCGAGGGATGGCGGGCGATAATATGATTGGCTTCGACTTCCGAGTACCCCCCATCCTGAAGCTTCCTACGGAAAGCACTCAATTGCCTTTTACTGTTCTCTTTCAATTCGACTTCTGAGGACTCCCAACCTTTCACCGAACGATTTCTCCAGGTCCGTTCAGTCACGCCTGTTGCGTCCGACAAGATTACTGCGATTTTCTTTCCGTGCAATTGCTCAGTAAGAGAAAGAACGAAGGTATTAAACATTTTTATCCCGTTACTGAATGCGAAAGATTGGACTACCTTTGGCTGAGGTTATTCAGAAATATGGTGTTCGCACCACCCAAGTACCCAAGGGAAAGTTGTATCACGACACAACGCACCCCAAGTATTTAGTTCTGCCAAGCTGACAACAGAAACAGTTGCGCTACTTATCGACACCCACTCTGAACATGGCTAACACTCGGCAAAAACCCAGTTCAAGGCTGTTTTCGACTTTAATGTTTTGTTTTCGACTTTAATAGCCAGTTTTCGACTTTAATAGTTCAGAACAATCACGCAGCGACAAGATGCCTAAATGTAGGAAGAAATATGACATTGCCCATTTTATGACAACACGTCTTCATGCTGGTAGATCCGGACAGATTTGTACCCTGGCTGGGACATGGCCAACACCTGGCTGAAATGTACCAGGACTCCGGCTGGGTGGTGGTTTCTCGCTTCTTGGACAAAATCATTAATCTGTTCAATCTTCGGAATTGGGTGAAAGGCCAATTCAATCGGGTCAGTTAGCGAGGCTTCGCCGGATGCACACCGCCCAACGAGCTCGACATACTCAAGATCCATTTCACCAAAGGCTTTCAAAATGAATTCGTCCATCGACGCCAAATTCTCAATAATTTCAATTACACGCCCATGGCGGACTCTGGCCAGGTGTTGAACACTGCCGGTGTACGCGGTTGTAATCGAGGGGCGACTGTGGCCAAGTCTTTCACTCAGCTCCCTGCGAGCCTCCAACTGAGACTTGGTTGGAATGAGTAATCCACCCCTCACGGGAGATTTATCGCCCGTAAGCAATTCAAAAGTATCGTTTGCATATTGATGGCGCAATCCGTGGGCGGTCACCCCCAAGCCCTCTTTGTTAATTCCCAGTTTTCTCAATACACGGTAAACACGGTCGCGGTTTTGCTGCAGGTTGCGCCGCGGGTTGCCCAGAGTGCCGTCTTTTCTTTTAACCTGTTGTTTGAGTCTCTCAATTACATCCCTTTGCTTGTCCGTCTCGATCGGCACAACCCGGGGTCTTCTGCCCTTGGTTCCGTCGATCACGTAGAGCTGCCCGCCCTGCGTACTCGATTCCGTGAGTTTTTGCTGAGTCGCTTCAGCCAACCGCAGACCGAAGGCTCCAGCCAGTTCAACAATATTTGCAACGAATTGATCCTCGGCTGCGATCATTGGCAGGATATCTTCCAGTTTTATATTTTTCGCAGACCACGATTTGTCCTCAATCGCAGTTTTGGAAACCACGACCTTTGTCGGGTCGCTCACGAGCTGTGCCGATTTGGGTACCAAGTGGCCCTTGCCGATGGCGCGCATCGCCACACGCAAAAATGACAAATAATTTTGAAGGGTAACTGGGGAAAGATTGTCATTTTCCCAATATTGCACCAGTGCATGAATATGCTTTGCTTTGAACTGCTCTGGACTGGATACAGCGAAACCCTTCGAGCGAAGTATCCCCACCGCGTGCACAAGGCAGTCAAAGCGAGCCTCAATTGTTCGAAATGAGGCACGCTGGGATTTCAACTTCCCGGTGGAAATCACCCGAGACGACCTGCTTTTATTCAGAAGGTGGTCATATACAAATGCCCGCGTAGCATTTCGCCATTCAGTAGTGTCAGTTTTCATATAATTCCCGGTCTAGTACGTGAGTAACGAAGCCCCGAACATGCAGGTACCGAACCATGCACATCCCCCACCCCTTTCGAGAATGGGCACCACAGCGCAAAGTGCCTGATGGTGAGTTTGTCTCTTTTGCTGTCATCACGGACAGCCACCAGGGTAAGAGACACCCCTAAAACACGCATTAGGCAAAGTAACCGCTCAGGTCTACTCGACTACCTGCCGGGTGTCCCGCCTAAAAAAGGCAGCATCCACCAAGCCGTGGGAGCATGAGCTCACCACAAAGGTACCTAATACAACAATTCCATTAGTTGCTCAGAAATGAACAACTCGATTTTTAACCCATGACCCACATAAGCACTCGACGCGTAGGACACAAAAGCCAGTGCAGTTGGGATAAGACCAGGCGCACCAAGAACAGCACAACAGTGGTTTGCTCAAAGGCAAATACCGTTAACGCTGAACAGCGACGTGGACTCGAATCTAGAGCCTGTGGAAAGACTGGGTAAAAAAGAAAGATCGCAAAATTAAATCTGCTTGAAGCCGTATAGGCCGGGATACGCCTCGCACGATGGGAGACAAACTTTCTACTTGTGTAGATGAATCAAATTAACTGAAAAGATCAGCTCAAGAAGCGCGAATACCGAAGACTCGCAAACTGGTGCATCGGGAGATGCTTTGGTTGAAACCCCACATGTGGTAATAACCGCGTTGTGGAGAACGCTACGACAAGCGCATTAATAACTGAAATGTAGCTGAACAGCATTTTTCGCGCAACAGGTATTTTTGATGACAAAACAGTGCTTATATTGACTTTCACAATTGCTTGATTACACGCTCAGCCTTATCAGTCAAAGAATGTGGCCTTACTCTGTGTGGCTCCTGATTGCGAGCGACCATTCTCAAATGTAGGAAATTTGCATCATCAACTCTGTCTGATCGTGAGGAGCTGCGGCCATGCAATAGATTGTGGTTTGAGTAGCAATGTCGTCAATCACCTTTGGGAGGTTAAGTGATCATTAGATGTTTATTGCCTACCCAGAGTGGTTGAGATTTGAATCTAATAAAGTCGGTGAAATTGCCGCGAATTCTCGGTACTTTCGAGTCGATCTGTTTGGAAGGGACTGTTGCTCAACAAAACACGATGAAATTGACCGACATTCTCGGCGTTTTTACAAACTCATTGAACAGCCATTCTGATGAGTGCAAAAAGTTGGTGAAAATGGCCTTGTTTTCACCGGGATTCAGGTGGTCATGACTGAAACGCCCGATTTTAGCCCGTTTGAATCGATGGTTATTTTTGCTGCTCAGAAACAATAGATCCATTGGTTAACAAACAAGGGCAATGTATGGGCAAGATTATTCAGTCAATTGATGTGGGTTCAGGGTTTACAAAGTACGTGACCAAACAAATTGGGAGGGACATTTCATGCGCCCTATTCCCCTCTGTTGCAAAGGCAGCCTTTGGCGGACTCAAATCGTTTCAAAAAACCGGGATCGGAGCAAAGTAAACAACCATTTGCGTTGAGGTCAAAGGAAACAAGTACGAGGTCGGACCCGATGTGGTCGTAGTTGGCGCATCAAGATTGCTTGATGACAATTATTCTGCCAGCGCAGCGCATGAAGCGCTTTTTTTGGGAGCCCTATCGTTTGTTGGAAAGACCAATATAGACCTGCTGATGCTTGGATTGCCTGTTCACACATTTGAGCAGAATCGGAAAGGTTGATTGAAAAGTTCACGGGATATCGAGTCCATCGTAAATGTTCTGATTGCTACGAAGAAACCTTAAACTTGCATCAATAGAATAGTGTGGGAAGCTAAAGTTGTAATTAATGTGGGGAGTGAAAATGAACAGTAAATTGAAATTGATTTCAGCCAGTTTGATGATCTTGGGTGCCACTGTTGCAGTGTCGGGCTGCGGTGGTGGTGGAGGTGGCGGAGATTCCGCATCTGGTGGTGGTAGCACGCCTGTTGTTGATTTGTCCGCGTATCGCTTGGATACAAACAACAATCTTTTTCTGAACCGCAATAATGGTGAGGAAGTTGCTGCGATTGTACTCAAAGAGTTGTTGATCCAAGGCCAAGGCGTAAGCGGTAAAGGATTGGGTACTCCTTTTGATCGCGGCGTGCTTTTAGGTGACAGCGAAACACTGGGTATTGCCCATTATTTGGTTCGAACCTTCGAATTTGCGCAGGCTAATTTTCCGAACACTGCGGCCAACTCTCCGTTTTGTGAGCCTGGTGGACCTTCTGCACTACCAGTAACAGTCACAGATGAGAACAGCTCCGCAAGCTTTAATGATGGTGATACTGTGAATACTGGGACCTGTACGAATGGTCAGTTGGAATTTTCTGGTGACTACGGGATCTCTAATCTTGTATTCACTGGTAACGTTTCGACTAATTCAGCATATACCGTTGGCGGTAGTTTTTTGGTTGCTCGTGTAAGCTCGGTTGGCAGTGATTTTCTGATCGAAGGTACAGACACCGGAACGATAAGTATCACTGGTAACACAAGCAACCAGAAGGTTGTGGTGTTCAATGGGACATACGGCACGGATTACTCCAACCTTGTTGGCGGTAGCTTCCAGCGCGCAGCTGGTAGCAGCCATCAGAATCGATCGATTACAGTGACCTACACGCCAGGGACGACCTACACAGTTGCAGGTGGTTATGATTTCGTAGGCAATTTTGATGCGATTTTTAACCAGACCAATTCGTCGTTTGAGTTTGATGTGCGAAATCTGGACATTGACGGGTCGGCGGTTGACGGTGGTTTGACAAGTGGATCGTTCGAGGTCAATGGCGCCGGGAATACCAAACTTGTGTTCACCTTGAGAAATGATGGCACCTTGGTTTTCACAGCTGATGAAGATGGTAACGGCTCGGTAGATTTCACAAGCACGGCGTTGAATACAGATGCAACTGTTGGGCTGTTCGATTTTTAAGCGATCAGCTAATGTGCTAGTCTATCTCTGCTTCGGCGGGTGAACTGTAGTCCAGCGGCTCCATTTGTCGATGATGATCAAGGCACCTACTCCAGTGTTGTCCGTTTCATCGATTCAATTGTTTTGCAGGCGCTTCTGTAGAGGATAACTTCAGCCTTGTACAAGCCGTTGATGGTCTCTGCGACATCGCGTTGTCATATCTGTCGCCTTTGCTGCCAATCGATACTCAATGTCGGCCTCAGCAAAGCATGCACTGTCACGAATCGATTCGTATTACGAACCCCTGCCGCTGTGGTCAATCAGAGAGATTCGTTTCAGTCAGATTAGCGATCCCACAACACCTGTTTCAATGCGCCCTCTTCCACTTTAAGTCCCAAATCGGTAATTTATCTGACAAAGTTTTACGTCTGCAGATAAATTGTCCGTAGGCTAAATCACTGTTAGAACAAAGGAAAAACCGATTTAAGCCCCCTGCCCTATTCAAGCTTGATAATTGGACTACCCCGTCTTTTATTGACAAAGCGAGGTGTTTCAAACTATGTGAATGACTTTTTTAAGTCATTTAGATAGCGATCTATACCGAGTGTTTATAGTATAAACATCTTGCCTTTCTTGGTTCTTGAGCTAACCTCTTTCCTATTCCCATGTTACCGCTTACTAAACGCACGTTACTCCCTAGCACTTTTACCAGCCTTTTAAATTCATAAACAACAATCATCGTTGATTGTTTTATTTTAAATTAAACTTCTTATTTACAATATGTTAAAGTAGATATATTAAAAGGTGTCCTTAAAAAAACAATGAAAACTGTTGAACGAATTGAACGCTCTGTGTCGTTGAAGAAAAGCGACGTACTGCTGCGCGCCGAATACGATTCGTTCGGAAGCGAGGCTCAGGTGTCCCGTGCCCTGAAAGAATTGGTTCAACGGGGCAAGTTGGTCAAACTAGGGCGCGGCGTGTACGCCAAGGCCAAGCCCAGTGTACTCACCGGCAAGGCAATCCCCATTAGACCACTTGAAAGCTTGGCACCCGAAGCATTGAAGAAGTTGGGTATTCAGACCACGCAAACTCAACAGGTCGAAGACTACAACAGTGGGAAATCCACACAGATTCCAGCGGGTATTGTCTTCAAAGTGGCACGTCGACGCATCACCCGCAAGCTGGGTTTCAATGGCAAAACCGTGAAGTTTGAATTGGCATGAGATCGCTTTCCTCTGAACAAAAGGAGCTAATCGAAGCCCTCGTTGCTGAGTATGACCCCAGATACCCAGACATCACACCTGGCCTTCTTGAGAAAGACGAACACCTGACAGCAGTACTGCGCGCGTTGTTCAATCTACCCATGCCCGGAGCGACTTTGGTGTTCTGTGGTGGCACAAGTCTGTCAAAAGCGTATCGACTCATTGATCGCATGTCTGAAGATGCGGATCTCAAAATCGTCTTGTCAGCAGACACTGTGTCCCAATCAAAAAATCAACAACAAAAGCAACTCAGCAAACTCAAAGAGCTGCTGTCCAACGAACTCACCAAAGAGGGGTTTTCAATCAGTCATTTGTCGGCACAAAACGAGAATCGCTACATTCGGATCGATCTGGAATATGCGCGCGCCTATCCAACAGCAGCAGGGCTCAGGCCCCATTTGCAAATTGAACTGACGACAAAGCCCATTCGTCTGGATACGCAGACCCTTAACTTGAATTCTTTGACCAGGCAACTCCTGAACATGGAAGAGGGTGGTTTCGAGGTCGCGGTGTTGTGTCTCCCTGAAACACTTGCTGAAAAGATCCTTTCATTTCTCCGCCGATTTGCACAGTATCGCGCTGGGTCTTTGAAGCACGAATGGGATCAAGCCCTGGTTCGCCACATCTACGACACCCATTGCATTGTTCAACACGCCCCAAATTCAGCAGCCGAAGCTCGCTCAATTTTTCACGCAATGATCGAAAATGAAATAATGGATTGGGCGAATCAATTTCCAGAGTTTGCCCGAGACGCACACACCGTACTGCTGAATTCTCTCGAAGTGGCGGAACAAGATGCGCAAGTGAAGCGGGAGTATCAGAACAACCTGTTGCCATTGATTTACGGGAGCATGAAACCCAGTTTCGAAGTGGCATTCCGTGACTTCAAGCAAACCAGTCGTTATCTGCTGGATTCATTGGGTTGAACCAACCAAACAGAAAACGATTTGAGTGTTTATAGTATAAACACCGTGAATTTGCTGCCTCTCGGGTCAATACAATAAAAAAAGCCCCGAGTCCTGAAAGGTCGGGGCTTGGTCGCAGAAGCAAAAACTAGGACTGTTTGGACGCTTGATACTGCTTTAAAAACAATGACGCCTCTTCTTCGTTTTCAAAGCTCAGCACCACACTGTTTTTACGACGATTGACCTCAGTCAAAGACCAGCCCCTCAAATCGACTTTGCGCTTCACAGCTTCAACCTTCGTCTTCGGGCTGGCATTGGATTGTGCGGATACAAATCCATTCAGGGCCTGCTGCCAGGTCTTTGCCGCAGAATCTTCACCCGCATCCTTGGCGAGATCGTTTGAACCGGCCAGAGTAGGGGACAGACTGACAATTGCCGAGGAAGTGCTGTCAATCATGCTCAAAGCGGAGTCGGTGACCTTTGACAGCGCTGTACCTTTGACCTCTGAAAACAACTTCACAAAACTCTTCAGTGCATTGGATCCCACTCGGACTCTTGCACGTTTCATCGCGACAACGACCTGGGCAGGCAACTGCTCCATCGACAAGACCTGTGAAATATACGCAGGGCTGAATCCGGTCTCTGTGGCCAACTGACGAACAGATTTCTGCTCACCTTCACCGGCTTTCAAAATACGAAGCCCCTCGAATATCTCAGCAATTCCCAACTCCGGCTGCAGCAGGTTAGAAATAAAAGCCGCCTTAGCCCCATCGTCTTTGAGATCAATGACATTAACTGGGACTGAGTGATGACCCAATTCCTTCATGGCTTGTAATCGGTTGTGACCAGCAACCGCCATGTAGGTGAACTTCGGATCGTCCGATTTTCGAACAGTAATTGGATTGAACAGACCATCGGACTCAATGCTCGTCTTCAGACGCTGAAATTCCGCTGGCGACAACGCACGTTTGTTGCTGGGCTCAATACCAATGGCAGTAATGTCCACCTTTTGTTGTCCACTGTCCGTGCCCAAAACACCCATGGCCTTGTTCAACACGTCCATGCCACTCAGGGGCTTTACGGGTTTGGCCGGAGTTGGAGGGGTAGGGGAGGGCGCAGTCGGAAGATCGTCATCCAAAAAGCGGCTCATCATGCCTTTTTTCGTCTTGTTATTCATTGTTCATCTCCCAATCTTTTCCCCAGGCACGAATCAATTGAAGATCCACATGATCGACCAGTTCATCCATGCGGTCTTTGTATTTGCGAAAAGCAGCATTGGAGCCAATGGCCTTGGTCTGGTCATACACCGTCATCAAACCAAAAGAAAAATTATCAACCGCTGCCGATTCAGGAATGCTGATCGTGGTCAAATGCTCGCCAAAAGCTTTGGCCATCCAGCCCGTAATCAAAGTGCTCATTTCCTTGGGCTTGACTCGGCTCGGCACCACACTGATGAAATCGAACTTTTTGTCTTTCACCGCAGGAATACCATCCTCGGCCGCGTCGTACTCGGCCTGGGCTGGGGTGGATCCTAAAATCCCTTCGAACATCTGGTACACCAAACGCCAAAACTGGGTTGAGCTCGCAAAATCCACGGAGTTGGGCGGAATCGGCATGATGATGCCGTCGGCGCTAAAAATCATATTGAATGTGAGGTAATTCAAGGAAGGAGGGCAATCAATGATGATCGCGTCGTAATCCTTCGCCAAATCCATCAAACCTCGGTGCATCGCAGCCCAGAACTTGAAACTTCGGTCCTTGGAATATTTGGCAGGCAAATAAAAATCCGCACCATAAAGAGAAATGTTGGCGGGAATAAGATCCAAATTCTCCCAGTAGGTTTTTTTCACCGCATAGCGAAGATCGGGCTGATCGCCATACAAATAGGGCATCACTGTGGATTCATCATCAATATCGACATCAGGCGCCAAACCGGCAAGCTGAGTCAAAGTGCCCTGTGGGTCAGCGTCCAGCAACAATACCTTCCGAGCACCTCTCAAGGTCAAACCTTGGGCAATACAAAAAGAACTGGTGGTCTTCCCGGTACCGCCTTTGAACACCGTGGTACAAATAATGCGTCCACGCTCACCCTCTGGTCGTCTTGGCCGAGGATTGAATTTCTGGACATAAGCCAATGTTTCAGCCAAAGTGAAATGACGCGCATTGGATCCTTCTGGAATTTCACCTTCAGGTAAGCTGTTTCCATCTTTAGAAGCCAGTTGATTGATCCGGCGACGATCCAGATTCAACAAGTTGGCCAAGTGTGCGGAGCTGAAAGAGGGCGCTTGTTTGCGAGGTTCAGGTTCCAACAGTTTGGTTCGTACCGCATCCAGAACCTGTGAACTAGACACACTGAGCTCACCAATATGTTCAAGGTCGTAATTGGTAATAGTTGACTTGGCCATAAACAATCCTGAGTTTGATCCCTTTCATTTTACCCGTTTTTTCGACATCGACGTAAAAAACGGGAAATTCTCAAGGAATGAGATTGCGCCTGAACTATTCGCAGCGACTCGATTCTTCAAAGATACAGTGCTTGAAAGTCACCTAATTTGCATAAAAAATCGATTTGATCGTCATTCTGGATGATTCAAACGTTTTTTAGCGGTCCTTGTTTTAAATTTGAATGCGATTGAATTTACAGCAGACACCCAGAATTTTTGCACTGTGGGTGATGTAACGAAAAATGCAGATCCAAAGTCACCTGTCCTTTTTGGATTTAACAATTGTGTTTTTCAATAGAAATATGCTATCGACCGTTTGAATTTTAAATGTCTTGGGTTGAAGATTTAACACTTTGAGAACCACCGACCTGCTGAACGGGGTTTTTATCGCGTCTGGACAAGCACGATTGTCGGCCAGTGAGCGTCAGGCTTGCCTGACAGCGAACGGTAGCCCGATGCGCGATGAGCAAGAGGCTTGACTCGCAGCGAATCCGCATCCAGCGATGTTTTTTTAAGAACAGGTGAACGTTGAGTCACCGCATGTTATAGAAAGAGTTATAAATCGTTACAGTTTAAAAATCATGTTTAAGCTGTTGTTTTAGAAAGCGCTTTTTGAATTCTCTGTGGGTGATGTAACGATGGTTTGTGTGTGATGTACCGTGTTGTTTGTGGGTGATACCCCGTTTGTTTATCCCCGGTCGTATTGGGCTGCTTAAATTTTAAGCACTGTTACGGTGTGGATAACCGCTTAGAACCCTTTGCCAGCTTAGCTTTCTAGTTTTGTTGGTGGGTGATATACCGTGTGTATCGTGGGTGATGTAACGACGTCATTTGTGGGTGATATACCGATAGCTGGACATAATTTCACGACAGTAGTCCTAGAAGCCGGTTTTTGTCTTTGGGTAGGAAAGTGACGTTGTCTCGATCATCCAATGTGAAGAAAAAGTTGGGCAGGGCGTTATCCTTGGCAATCTCTTTGATCATTCGGCGGAATTCGCGCAGTTCAGCCTGGCTGCCACACTTTTCACGTAGCAATTCGAGGCCAATTTTCCAGCCGGACTGTTTGCCTACATGCTTGCGAGCGATCTCGTAGAGACGCTTCTCAAGGGGTTTCCTGAGCTGGAAGTACGCTGAGTCGATGGTCAGGACTTCAAAGGCCTGTATCGCGTTGTAGAGCCATTTGGACAGGGTGACTTCTACAGCGACCATCACGGATTTGTTGGGTGCTTTTTCAACAATCTTCCAGCTGTCCAGAATGCCGAATGACTCCTTGATCCGCTCACCTCCGGTCCGTATGTCGGTCTTGATGCGGGTGCCAGACAACCTCTCCAGGCTTTCTTCCAGTCGCTTGTATTCTTTCCCGCCAGTGCTTTTGTTGGTTTTTACCAGGTAGTCGTAGACACAGAAACGAATTGTGCGGCCCTTCGCATCCGGCCGCTCCAGATTCAGACCCTCGGTCATCTGAGAGACCAGAAAGATCAAAATGTCCTTGTCATGCTGCGTCGCGCGACCTTTAACGCTGGGCGTCACTTCAAGCGATTTGTTGCCGTCTTTACTGACCCACTTCCACACGCGAAGGTCTGGCTTTGTGGCCAACGAGAAAATAGGGGCTTCCATTGAAGCGCCATCGTCTTTCAAAGCATAGTCCAGCAGATCCGCGACGAACAAATCCCCGTTCGGGTGTTCCAGATCGTGCAAATTGGAACGGCGTAGCCGTCCACCAATGCGCATCAAAGCATTGTCCTCAACAGCCTCTACCGCCGTGGAAGGATCAACCTCTTTGACTTCTCCGGCCTCGGCCTTCATACGAGCAGCCTCAGCCAAGCGTTTGATACGCTCCGGGATGATGGGCTTGCTGACACGCTGGGGCATCTCAGAAAACAGTTCGGGTTGTGACTCTGGCTTGGTCATTGAATTCCACTGTATTGGTACTGACGCCAAACTGGCGACAGGCGCTGCAAGTGAGCGCGTATATATCGGCTAACTTTAACACTTTTGAAACGTGTTAGAAGCCCCCAAAGCGCCCCGACCAAACGAGGCGCACGGCACCTTGATCTAATCGATTGCCCTGAAGATCAGGGCAGCCTCTGCATGGTTCGCCGCATAATCTCGCAGCCAATGATAAAGGTCCGCGATTTCATTGCGCCGAACCTCCCAGACCAGCTGATTCAAGGCGAACAGCGTTACTACAATGCCGACAGCGTCTGCAGAAAGCTCCCCTTCAAAACCGTTTCCAGCTACGAAGAGCTTGTAACGGGGCAGAGAAGATGGCGCCATGTAAAAGCCACCATTGCTGAGGCGATAAATGTCCCAGTAAGCGCCATCGTATTCTTCAGCCAAACGGCCCATCCAACCATACACATAGACCTCAAAACGCATCATGTGTTGATCAAACAACTCAGGCAATACCTGCAGCCTTTGTGATTCATTCAGAGCGGTTGCAGTAATCGATTCCTGCTCATTCATGTCCTTATTCATCATCGTTCTCCACATAGTTCCAGATCGCCTCAATACACGCCCGTTCCAGATGACAAACCTCACACTTGGCCAGATCCACAGCTTCGCCCCAGGTCCAGAAACCCGAACCCTCCAGCTCATGCGCCACAAAGGTCTCCAAAAAGAACTGCATGGCGGCCTGTTCACTGCTGTCGTCACCAGTGGCCAGCGTCTCTCTTAGTTCCTTGGCCACAAGGAACTTTCGTTGTTGAAAATTTGCTCTTGGGTGAGCCTCGGGGGGTACGGGGGGAACGCCCGTGTTGTGATTGTTGAAGTGCGCAGGTGGGTCAATTAATTTAGCCATGGTCATGTCCTCTTTGCTGGTGAATGTTTGCTCTTCGGAGCCGCCTCAGAGAACAAAGAGACCAGGCAGGAGAGGGCACAAGATCGCGCGCGCAAGCCGCAGTCCGAGCAAAGAGAAACGCAGCGAGGAACCGGGTGAGCACGGGCCGCAAGGGCAATCTTGTGCACACGACTGTTTGGGCTAAGGTTCGAGGAACTAGGGCGGTCCGACAGCTAAACAGCCACGCAAGGACAAGTGGGCAAGAATGACCGGTTTCATGCGAACTTCAGCAACAAGTGACGCAGTCACGCCGGTTGGCCACGATGTGGCCCGATCAGGGTGGTCTTCAAAGTGTTCGCAGGCGATACAAATCAATTACGCTGTTGCGCTATCACAGCTCCTAGGTATAATCGAGCATCGCACAAGTCGATGCGAGCTGCCCACCTTGGCTCATCTGGTTCGCCGGAACGACATCTATTCTCTAGTTTTGCAAACGTCTACCTAATGTTTATGCGGGTAACGGCAGTGGGCACTGTAAGTCCGTTATGAGCCTAGGAGAAGAAATGCAAAACAGCACCATCAGCGCCTCTGCGCTCGAAAAACTCAAACGCCAAGCCAAAAAGTACCGCGATTCAACTGGACAAACACTCGCGACCGCCTTGGAGACCGTAGCTCAAGAAGCTGGATACCAAAGCTGGAAGCAAGTGACCAGCCTAGCAAGCGAGCACAAGAGTTCGCTCATGCCAGCAAAGCACAATTGGAAAAGCCACTGGTTAGATGGCCCCGATTTTCCAAGAACGCATAGATGCACAACTGTTGAAGAACTTTGCGATTTTCTGGATGGCGTTCAGCCAGTCTTACTGCGTGCACACTGCGAAAACTCTCGACCTGGTGCTCGTTGCTTGTGTGAGCTTGACCCCTTTGTCACCGCGAAGCGCGCCAATGTGGCCATTGATATTGGCGACAAACATGACCACTGGAATTACCTTTACCTCAAGCGTGAACCATATCGTGAACATAAGATTTTTGAAGTACGAGTTAACCTGGGACTGGGGTCTCACGGTCACTACATCAATGAGCATCTGCTAGATAACAGCAACGATGATCGCAGCGACAGCCTCAATCCGAATAACCAAGCTCGACACCATTCGATGAACAACCACGCCAATCAACTCAACCCAAATAACAAGCGGTTTTCATCGGCAGATTAAGAAGCTGGTATTAAAATGCCATGAACCGGAGACACCATGCCCATTAAAACGCATCTGTGGAAAGTTGGAGAAAAACCCCAAGTCCTCGCTGAATCACGTTTGGCCAGGGAAAATCTACTTGAAGAAATGATCATTCAAGAGCCACGCATGCTTTCAGACGAGTGGTTGTTGATTGGTCAGCAAGAACGAACCTTCAACAATCGCCCACTCGATCTGTTGGCAATTGCCCCAGATGGATCTCTAGTACTCATTGAACTTAAACGCGATAGGACACCTCGAGAGGTTGTTGCACAGGCCCTTGACTACGCCTCATGGGTCGAGAAGCTTGAACCCGAAAATATCGTTGAAATTTATCGCCGCTTTTCGGCAGGTAAAGATTTGGCCGAAGAATTTCAGAAGAAATTTTCACGCCCTCTCGACGAAGACGAGCTCAACCAAAGCCATCAAATCATCATTGTTGCAGCCGAGTTAGACGCCAGCACCGAGCGAATCGTCACTTATCTGAATGATCGTGCAGTACCAATCAATGTCCTGTTTTTTCAAGTATTTGCGCACGGCGATGAAAAAATAATCAGCCGCACATGGCTTTTGGATCCAGTAGAGACGCAATCCGCTGCAACAAAAACAAGGCAAAGCTCAGATGAACCCTGGAATGGCGAATTTTATGCGTCGTTTGGGGAAGGTGACACTCGCTCTTGGAATGAAGCTGTCAAATACGGTTTCATTTGCGCAGGAGGAGGGCCCTGGTATAGCCGAACGCTCCAACTGCTGACGCCAGGAGCGAGAGTCTGGACCAAAATACCGGGATCCGGATTTGTGGGCGTTGGGATCGTCACCGGCGAATCCCAACCTGCCTCAGAATTCTTGCTGACAACAGAGCAGGGCGAGCAACCCGCTATGGATGTGCTTTCTGTTGGAACCTATCATCGCGAATGGATAAACGACGAAGAAAAATGCGAGTACTTCGTGCCAGTTAAATGGTTGTCGACCATAAAGACTTCAGAAGCAGTGCAAGAAGTAGGTATGTTCGGCAATCAAAACACGATTTGCAAACCGACCACTTCAAAATGGCGATCTACAGTGGATCGACTCAAAACACACTTTCCTCAATGGAATCAGATCGATAAATAATCTGCGCAACCTTAATTCGCCGTATGGAACGCTCAACTCGCACCAGACCGCACCAAGAAAACTTGACTTCGAATGCAACATCATCAAGACGATCCGTGTCCACACGGTTCGCCAACAGGCTGCGACCCCTGCAAAGCAGGGCAGGGGGCATGACCGCCAGGTGATGTGCACTCGCAGCCAAAAGACAAGGGATTGAAGCCCGAATGGGGCGAGACAGGCCCATAGGGCTCAGGCTCGACGCGCAGCGCGAAAGCCCGGCCCCTCAGGGTGGCCCCAAAGCCCTTACACCTTTAGACCAACCCAGCTACGCTCAACAGGAGCCCAGTCCCATCAGATCCTCTGAAACGCCCGGCAGAAATCAACATCACTCGCATTAAGGGGTCGTCTCAGAAAACGGAAAATAAAGCACGCTAAGCCGGTTGCAGCGGCCGTAGCGGCCTGAACTTGCCCGCGCCGATCTTGGCGCTGCTGCGCCAGAGGTAATCGCCGGTCAGGTTGATGTGCTCCCAG
>MDTG01278881.1_pt1 | contig 26263 bp, 23 predicted proteins | sample 811421 | NCBI WGS metagenome assembly MDTG01 (sample SAMN05326645, study PRJNA326480) | marine metagenome | isolation source: seawater | place: Pacific Ocean: South East | collected 2011
GCAGCGGGTTTAAATTCAATCGGTATCCAGTCGGCCGGCGGGATTGGACAGGTGCTCGCAGCCTGGATGCGGGATGGTTTGCCGCCCTTTGATCTGAACTCCGTCGACATTCGCCGCAATATGCCATTCCAGGGTAACAGCGCGTACTTGCGCGACCGGGTAACGGAGACGCTGGGGCTCCTTTACGATGTGCACTGGCCCTATCACCAGTACAAGACTTCGCGAGGCGTCCGCCGGTTGCAGTTGCATGACCGTCACGCTCAAGCCGGCGCCTGCTTCGGCGAAGTATCCGGATGGGAACGACCAAACTGGTATGCGCCGGAGGAAGTGGAAGCTAGATACGAATATTCCTTCAAACGCCAAAATTGGTTCAATTACTCTGCTGCTGAGCATAAGGCCGTCCGCGAAGACGTGGGCCTGATCGATATGTCGTCCTTTGCAAAATTTCGTGTGCAGGGCGCGGATGCGGAAGCCGTCTTAAACCAGGTCTGTGCCAACAACGTGGCCGTGGACCCCGGCTGCACCGTTTACACGCAATGGCTGAATGAAAGGGGTGGGATTGAATCCGATCTAACCGTCACTCGTTTGGCCGGTGATGATTATCTCGTCGTCACTTCAGCGGGCGCCCAGGTCCGCGATATGCACTGGTTGAAAACCCATACGCCGCCCGATGCCCGTTGTTTTACCACTGACGTCACTGCCGGCTATGCCGTATTAGCCGTCATGGGACCAAGGACGCGAGACGTGCTGCAGCCATTGGTATCGGTGAACCTCTCGAACGAATCCTTTCCCTTCGGCACCAGTCGAGAGATCGAACTTGGTTATGCGATGGTGCGAGCGTCTCGGATTACCTACGTCGGCGAACTAGGATGGGAGCTCTACATCCCAAGTGATATGGTCTTGCATGTATATGAGACCTTGACCTCGACGCCGCTTGTCCATGTCGGTATGCACGCTGTGAACTCGCTGCGGATGGAGAAGGGTTACCGCCACTGGGGTCACGATATCACCGATGAAGAGACGCCCTTGGAGGGTGGCCTGGGTTTTGCCATTGCCTGGGATAAACCCGGCGGCTTCATCGGACGCGACGCGTTGTTGGAACAAAAGGCCGGAGGCCTGAATAAGCGTCTAGTGCAGTTTCAATTAAATGACCCGGAGCCGCTTTTATATCACAATGAACCCATTTTTCGGGAGGGCGAAATTGTCGGCTATATGACCTCAGGCATGTATGGCCATCATTTGGGCGGGGCTATCGGGCTCGGGTATGTCCACGATGTTGCGGGAGTCGATACGGCTTATGTGAATGAGGGGACCTTCGAGGTTCTGGTGGCTGGTGAGATGGTCGCTGCGTCTGCGTCGTTGCGGCCTCTCTATGATCCCAAGTCGGAGCGGGTTAAAGCTTAAGCGTTGAGTGAAAAAAGGCTCAGTAGCTCTGCCAGTTTACGCATGCTTCAATCCGCGTGCCTCGATTTGGTGGTCAGACCCGAACTATTCAAATCAAGAGTAGGCTCAGCGAACTTGACAGGCAGCGTATTTCCATACCGATCCGGAACGGCGGGAACACCTCGGATTGTATCAGCCGACGGTCACTTTGATACCGCTGAGACCATCGATACCGCCGACTAGAATGTCGCCGACAGAGACGGGACCTACGCCCGAGGGCGTTCCGGTAAAGATCAGGTCGCATGGACGCAGAGTGAACAGACCTGATAGATAGCTGATAATTTCTGGAATTTTCCAGATCAGCTGGTTCAGGTCTCCTTCTTGTCGGACTTTGCCGTTTACCTCGAGCCAAACGCGACCACTTTCCATGTTGCCCGACTGTGCGATTGGGTGAAGGCGGCCCATGGGCGCGGCGTTATCGAAGGCCTTGCCCGTATCCCATGGCCGTCCGGCCTTTTTTGCTTCGCCCTGGAGGTCGCGTCGGGTCATGTCGATACCGACACCGAAGCCCCAAATGCAGTCCATAGCGGTGTCAACGGGAATATCGGTTCCGCCTTTAGCAAGAGCAATGACCAGTTCGATCTCGTGATGGACATCCTGGGTCTTCGGCGGATAGGGAAAAGTGGCACCCCCATCGGACTCTGATGCTGGGAGGAGATTGTCGGGCGCCTTCTTAAAAAAGAACGGTTCTTCTCGGTTAGGATCATGGCCCATTTCGATGGCGTGTGCCGCATAATTTCTGCCGACGCAGTATACGCGATTGACCGGAAAGTGTGCGTCTGACGCCGCGACATTGACAGCCGGAATGGCTGGGGGAGTGATCACGTAGTTCATGGTGATGGTTCCTTGCTGGAAATCCGTTGCAGGAGTTATAGGCGAGACGATCCTAACGAAAAATCCCTTATTCAAGCCTAACGAAAAATTCCTTATTCGAGGTGCTCTGGCGGAATACACCGGCACCTAAATTCTTTGGCGCCTGGCACCTGACATGTTGCAGACAATGGCCTAATATTAAGCAAATTTGACGATGCGGAGGATAACATGGCCTTGAGAACGCCTTACCTGATGTTTTTGGGTGACGCGCTCGACCAATTAGCGGCAAAGACTGCCAGCGGCGTAGTTCACTGGGTACCTGATATCTGCATTGGTCAGTTCAGACTTGAGGGCTGCAATGCCGACCTGGGCCTGCCTGACATGACATTGGAGGCGGCTGCCGAAGCTGGCGCCAAGACGGTGATTGTCGGTGTCGCCAACCGTGGTGGGGTAATTTCCGAGGCTTGGGCTGCAACGTTGGTTTCCGCCATTGAGCTAGGATTCGATATTGCTAGTGGATTGCACAATCGATTGGATAGCGTTTCCTCTATCGCTAACGCCGCGAAGACTTACGGGCGTGATCTAGTCGATGTCCGCCATCCAACGCAGAGCTTTAATGTGGCTAGCGGTAAAAAGCGATCGGGTAAGCGTTTGCTGCCCGTTGGGACGGATTGCTCGGTCGGCAAAATGTATACGGCCCTGGCCCTTGAAAAAGAGATGAAGGCCCGGGGAATGAAAGCTACGTTTCGCGCCACCGGTCAGACAGGAATCTTTATTGCCGGGGATGGCGTCTCCGTTGATGCGGTAGTGGCCGATTTCATTTCCGGAGCGACAGAATTTCTCTCGCCGGCCAATGATCCGGATCATTGGGATCTCGTGGAAGGACAAGGCTCTTTGTTCCACGCCTCTTATGCGGGTGTTAGCATGGGCTTAATTCACGGGGCTCAGCCGGATGCACTGGTCTTATGTCACGAGCCGACCAGAAAACATATGCGTGGTCTGCCGGAGTACCCGATTCCGAACCTCAAGGAATGTCTGGACTCTAATGAACAAGCGGCGCGGCTGACGAACCCTAAGGCCACGTGTATAGGTGTTTCCATCAATACCAAGGATCTGTCCGACGCGGAACGCGAGAGTTATCTTAAACGTGTTGAGGATGAACTGGGATTACCGACGGTAGATCCCGTTACCACGGGTGTCAGCAAGTTGGTAGACAACCTTCCAGTGACTAAATCATGACCCGTGAACTTACAGTTCTCGACGAGGCGTGGCCGTTGGTACGCCCATTCGCGATTTCCCGAGGCGTGAAGACGGAAGCGCATGTCGTTGTCGCGGAGATCCAGGACGGCGAGGCTATGGGGCGCGGCGAATGTGTGCCTTATGCCCGCTACGAAGAATCCGTCCACGGCGTTAGTGAACAGATCAAAGGTCAGACCGGCGCTGTCGCCTTTGGGCTGGATGGTTTTGGGCTGACCGAACGGCTGCCCGCGGGAGCAGCGCGAAATGCACTAGACTCGGCCCTGTGGGATTTGCAGGCGAAAGTCACGGGGCGGCGTGTTTGGGAACTTATTGATCTTCCCGAGCCGGCGCCGAGCGTTACCGCAACGACCATTGGGATTGGCACGGTTGACGAAATGGAAGCCCAGGCCCGGGAACTTAGTGCGGCACCGTTGATCAAGGTAAAGCTGAATCGTGATGACGTTGTACCGCGGATGGAGGCGGTTCGCGCCGCCGCGTCAGGAGCCCAGCTGATCGTAGATCCGAACGAGGGATGGACCATCGATGAGTTGAATGGCTTTTTGCCGGAGCTTCAGCGCTTGGGTGTTGAAATGATTGAACAACCCGTACCCGCTGACGCAGACGCCAGTTTGACAGATTATGAATCGCCCATTCCTATATGTGCTGACGAGGCCTGCCACACTGTCACTGACTTGCCGGGCTTGGTCGGTAAGTATCAAATGATTAACATAAAATTGGACAAGACTGGCGGGCTAACGGAGGCTCTCTTCCTAGCCCGGGCGGCTGAAAAAATTGGCATGCAAATCATGGTTGGCTGTATGGTAGCGACATCGTTGGCGATGGCTCCAGCTATCCTACTCGGTCAATTTGCGAGGTTTCTCGATTTGGATGGCCCCCTCTTCCTCAAGGGTGACCGTCCGGATGCCTTAATCTTCGAAAACGGGCGGGTTCATCCGCCGCCCACCGCCCTGTGGGGCTGATGAAAAACTGAGGCTGTCATGTCGACATCTATCCCTTGCACCATCCTTCGGGGTGGAACTTCGAAAGGCGTTTATTTGAGGGAAGCGGATTTGCCGACAGACCCTAAGGAGCGCCAGGCCACGATTTTGGCTATATTCGGCTCCCCCGATAAACGTCAGATTGACGGATTGGGTGGCGCCGATCCACTGACCTCGAAGGTCTGCATTGTGGGGCCGCCCCCGTTAGTTGGGACGGGGAAATATGCGGATTTGAGCTATACGTTTGGTCAGGTTGAAATTGACAAACGTTCTGTAGATTTTCGTTCCTTGTGTGGCAATCTAACTTCTGGAGTGGGTGCATTTGCGATTTGGGACGGTTTGGTTCCGCCAGTGCCGCCCATAACCTCGGTCCGCGTATACAACACCAATTTGGACAGCATCTTGATTGTCGAGGTGCCTGTATCGGATGGTCGACCGCTGGAATCTGGAGACTTTGTTATTCCTGGCGTTCCTGGCAGTGGAGCGAAGATTCAGGTCGACTTCGCTGATACGGCTGGTACCAGTGCGGGCGCCTTATTGCCCAGTGGCAACCCCTGTGATCGGCTGGATATTCCCGGTTTTGGAAAGATTGACGTATCGATGGTGGATATCGGCAACGCTCATGCGTTTGTTCGTGCCGCCGATCTGGGACGATCCGGTACCGAAACGGCGTCGTCTATAGATGCCGATGTTGAGTTGTGCTGGATACTGGAGCGAATACGTGCGCATGCCGGCGTCGCGATGGGAATGATTGATGATCCCGATCGGGCCGCGGAGATTAGTCCAGCGACGCCGTTCGTAGCCATGATTGCGCCGCCGCAGGATTATGAAAATGTCATCGGCGGTAACCATGTCACGGCTGAGGAAAGCCAGTTTTTGTCCCGGCTTATGTTCATGCAACAGATGCACAAGACCTATGCTGGAACCAGTACGGTTTGCACTGGCGTCGCCAGTCGAATTCCGGGAACGATCGTCCATGAGGCTAGGCGCCCTTCTGATCGCGATTACATGATTGTCCGCATTGGTCATCCGGCCGGTGTGATCGAGACTGAATCAGCTTTGGATGTTGACCGGGATGCCCACGTTGTCACCCGTGCAACGCTTGGACGTACGGCGCGGCGGATCATGAAAGGAACGGTTTATATCTCCTGACGTTCGACTGCGACGTCGCGCCGACAGCGAAAAAGAAACAAGAGACCGACCAACAACGCCGGCGGGCCAGCCAGGATAAATCCCAATCCAAAACTACCCGTCGTCGCAAGCAGGAGGCCGAACAATGCGGGATAGGCGGTTTGTCCGCCGGTCGCAAAAGCGAGAACACCGCCCGTGTTGGTCGCCGTTTCTCCAGCTTTCGATAGGTTCGCGATCTCGGCCAGAACGACGCCATGCCAGCTGATAGCAGTGGCGCTGTAGGCAATGGCGATGGTGGTTACTGACCAATGTGGCCATGCTGTATTCATGAAACCGCAGGCGACGGCGATAAACGCCATGCTGATGCCCAAGATTGCAAGAACTGGCCTTGCCCCCCAGGTCCCGGCCATCCCACCCCAGGCGATCCGGAAGGCAATCGACGCAGCCTGCGCGAAGGCAAAGGTTCCGCCTGCGGCGGCGAGCGTCATACCCAAGCCCTCGACCAAGTAGGCGACGAAGAAGGCGCCGAACACGCCTTGCAACCCGCAAAAAGTGAAGGTCGCATAGACAAGGTACCGGAACGGCCGTGGGACCAGAACGCCGCGCAACGTATAATAACCTTGCGTGAAATTAATTCGATGTTTGGGGTTGCGATTGACGTCGAAACGCTTTCGCACGGCCTGAAAGGCGATGGCTAGGGCTAGGCAACTGACGCCGAGTGTCAGGAACATAACCTGCCAATCCCAACCGTTGATGAGGAACGGAACCAAGATCCCGCCCAACATTCCGCCCGCTGGAACACCTGTTTGTTTGATGGAAAAAATGAGGGGTGCGTGCTTGGGCGGCGCATATCGAGCTAGGATGTCCGAAGATGCTGGCGTCGAAAACGCGCTGCCTCCGCCGATCAGGAATGCGCTCAGCGCGAAGGCCCAAAGCGCCCCCGCTGCTCCCAGCGCAAGGCCGATAGCGGTGGTGAGAAGAGCCACCTGAGACATTCGTGCAGCGCCGAATCGGCGGATAAATCCGCCGGCAAACACCATAGAAACCGAAGCGACGAGATAAACAATTCCCATGTGCGCGCCGGCCAAGGCGACCGGCAGGCCAAAGGTTCGTGCCAATTCTGGCGATGCAATGGGCACCACCAAATGGCTCATGTAGGTCAAGCTTTGCTGGAGGAATGTTGCGATGACGGCGATGAAAATCGGCATGGAAGGTGTATGAGGTCTAAATAATTTTTGGGGAGCTAAGTTGTTACGGTAACCCATTCAGGCTGATGCGACGTCTCTACCTGTTTCAAAAAAGCGTTGTTGTTCGCCGGTTTTCTGTAGTGTCTACGCTGTCTCAATTATCCTTTCGTTTCTATTCATCCCAAATCAGTCCCTCTACGATTACACGCCTTGGCTGACTAGCGTTCTTTAATGTTAATTGAGGGCTAGAGTTGAAAAGTCCCGCGTCCGGCGATGTATAGACCGAGCAGGATCAATGCGGTGAAAAACACTTTGCGGAACCTTGCTTCTGAAAGCCGTTGTCGAAGACGTCGACCGACATTCATGCCGATAATAGCCGGGATGACTGCTCCTGCTGAGACGATGGCCAGATCGACTGGGAGTGCACCACGTCCACCTAGTGCGCCGCCTAGGGCAAGAGAGCCAAGACAAAACCAGACTCCCATAGCCTGAATAAGCGCATCCCGGTTCATGCCGAGCGCCTGCATATAGGGCACCGAAGGCACCGCCATGGAACCGGTCAGGCCGCCGATAACGCCGGTAATCGCGCCAGCTATCGGTGAGAGTATGATCTCCCAACGCCCGAACGCCTTAATTTGCGGCGTGGATAGACTATAGGCCGCGTAACCTGCAAGGATGACGCCCAGCATGATTGCCAGGATGGCCGGATTGGCCGCCACCATGACCCCTACGGCTAACCAAATCCCAATGACGCCGGTCGCGAACAGCGGCCAAAGACGCATCAACGTGGCCTTTAGGTGTCCGCCGGTTACTCCTTGCCAGACATTGGTTGCAAACAAGGGAATGACAAGGATCACCATCGCATCCCTGAGTTCCAAGGCTATCAACAACAGGCCAAGGGACATGGCCGGCAAGCCGAGTCCGGTCAATCCTTTGACGATGCCAGCGATAAAGAAAGCTCCAGCGACGAACGCGAGGATTTCCAAAGGCATGTCCCAGAGCGGGATGTCGGTCAAAGGTCTAAGCGTCAACGGCATTCCTGGAACCTAGCCCACGAACACCCCTAGGTCAGCCATCATCTTAGGCTATTGCTGAAGCAGGTGGTGTCATCCATTGGGCGCCCCAACAGCAACCAACCGGGTCAACGGCGCGTTCATCGGTTTGAAATTATCCGGGGTTTTGTGGCGGCGCTTCCCGACACAAAATGATGCATCACAAATAGGAGGGGTCGTCATGGCTTCACAGACCATGTTCGATAAAATTTGGGATCTTCACGTTGTTTCCGATCTGGGCGGAGATATGGCTTTGCTCCATGCCGACCGAATATTAGTTCACGACTTAAGCGGTGCGCGAGCGCTCGGGACACTGTTGAAAAGCGGAGGTGAGGTCCGCAACCCGGAATTATGTTTCGCGGCGCCTGATCACACCGTTACAACAGATCCCAACAGTGGGGGAATTGGTGATTTCCATGAGACCTGCGTGAGGCCGTTGCAGGATTTGACGAAGCAAGGCAACATCCAGCATTTTGGACTAGGGGATAAGGGATTCGGGATCCTCCACGTGATTGGACCGGAGCAGGGAATTACCCTTCCAGGCACAACATTGGTTTGCGGCGACAGCCATACTTGTACGCATGGCGGTATGGGCGCGTTGGCGTGGGGTATCGGCGCCAGCGAATTGGTCCACGCCCTGGCTACTCAGACGGTCATGCAACGCAAACCGAAACGCATGCGGATTAATTTTGACGGTCAACTGCCGGATTGGCTTTCCGCGAAAGATCTCATCTTGCATGTCATTGGACGGGAAGGGGCTGCATCCGGCGACGGTTATGCAGTCGAGTACGCGGGCCCGCCTATTCGTGCCCTAAGTGTCGAGGCAAGGCTGACGCTTTGTAATCTCTCGATTGAGATGGGTGCTAAGGTTGGGATGATCGCGCCTGATGACACGATTTACCAATACCTCTCCGGTCGCCCTTATGCGCCAGTCGGCGGTGACTGGGACTGCGCTCTCACCGCGTGGAGAACCCTGGCCAGTGACGACGAGGCGGCCTTCGACGCCGAGGTCGATGTCCCAATTGATGACCTTGCGCCGCATATCTCATGGGGTACCAGTCCCGAGCATACAATTGCAGTTACAGACCGCATTCCGGATCCAGCTGATGAGGCGAATTTGGACCGTCGACAGGCGTTAAGCGCGGCGCAGGAGTACATCGGCCTCAATCCAGGTGCGGCCATTGAGGGTACGCCTGTTGATTGGGTTTTCATTGGATCGTGCACGAACAGTCGCCTCAGTGATTTCGCGGAGGCGGCCCGCGTTGTTGAGGGTCGGAAAGTTGCTGAGGGCGTTCGTGCATGGGCCGTACCGGGTTCCGAATCTGTAAAGGCGGAGGTCGAGGCAGCAGGCCTCCACCGGGTGTTAGAAGCTGCTGGGGTCGAGTGGCGATTGCCTGGCTGTTCGCTTTGTGTTGGCGCCAACGGTGAGACGGTCCCTGCCGGGCAGAGATGCGTATCGACGTCGAACCGGAACTTCGTCGGCCGGCAGGGCAATGACAGTCGGACACATTTGGCCAGTCCGGCGATGGCCGCGGCCGCGGCCGTCACCGGACAGATTACCGATGTCCGAAAGTTGATGGGCTAGGGGCCAGTAATGGAAAAGTTCACCTCTGTAAGAGCCGTCGCCGCACCTTTGCCGGAAAAGAATGTCAATACGGACATTATCATTCCCATTAAACGACTAGTTGGAACTGAGCGAGGGACTTTGGGTAAGTTTGCGTTCGAGCCATGGCGCTACGGCGCTGATGGGCTCCCGAACTCGAATTTCGTGCTGAATCAACCACGTTATGCCGGTGCCGAGATCCTTATCGCTGGCACAAACTTTGCCTGTGGGAGCTCTCGCGAAGGCGCGGTTTGGGCGCTTAATGAGTTTGGCATACGTGCGCTTATGGCCCCCAGCTTTGGAGCCATTTTTTTCAACAACTGTTTCCAATCGGGCGTCCTACCCATTGTTCTTGATGATAAGATTATCGACGACTTCATGATCCAAGCACGGGATGCGGCGGTTGGACCAGAGTTCACTATCGACCTCGAGCAGCAAACCGTAACGTCACCGGACGGCAGGATAGTCGATTTTGAGACGGAGCCCTTTCGCCGAGAGGCCCTGTTGGCGGGCCTGGATGACATGGGGATGACTATGAAGCGGATAGACGATATTGATACTTTCCAAGCGGCTGACCGCGATGCCCGCCCGTGGATCTACGGTTTGGAGCATAAGGTTTAGTTGTCGATCGAGTGATGATTTATTATGGTTCTGGGATCAGCCTAGGAGAAAACCTAATCAGCGGCCTGGTCAAATTCGACGGCTACGCCTCGCGTTTGCGAACGCATCATGCAGGTGTATTGGGGTTAACCTAATACTGCCAAGCGGACAATGAGTGATTGTGGCCTGGGCAGTGATCAAAAGGCGGCACTCACTAGGCCAAGAAACTCAGCGATAGCGCCTTGGTCGATCCAGCGCGCCACCACAACAAGATCGTTCTCAGGGTCGATCCAAATGATATTGGAGCCCGCTCCGACGGCGGCATAGGAGGAGGCTGCAGCGGTTGGCCATTCGCCTTGGTCCGTATTTAGCCACCATAGAAAACCGTATCCAGGCCGAATGGTGCATGGCGTACGTAGCGCGTCTACCCAGCCATTCGGCAGTAGGGCCTTGCTATCCCATTGACCGGCTCGCTGGATCAGCAGGCCAAAGCGGGCGTGGTCATAGGAATTGATTTGGATTCCGCCGCCCCAATGGGTACCGCCAGGAACCGATTGCATCCGCTGGCCATCAATATTGACGAAAGCATTGTCGTATCCATGCCACGTCCAGGTATCGGAAGCGCCGATTGGGTCCATGATACGCGTCTTTAAAATCTTAGGCAGCGGCGTCTTGAACACATGAAGCAGGCTTAAGGACAAGAGATTGACCCGCACGTCGTTGTATTCCCAAAAGCTGCCTGGCGCTTGAAGGTCGCGATACTGGCCTTTGCGGCTGTTATCGGATCCCGGACCAACCTGGCGGTTGCGGTCGACCAAATCGGGTCTATCGAACAGCGTTCCCTCCCATTCACTGGTTTGGTGCAAAAGGTGGCGCCAGGTGATAGCGGCGTTGTGTTCACCTGCGAAGAGATCCCCCGGAACATGATTTCTAACCGGCTCATCAAGATCGGTGACCAAGCCATCGGCAACGGCTAAACCCATCAGTACCGATAGATAGCTTTTCGCAATGGAGAAGGTCATGTCGGGTCGGGAGGGATCCCCCCATTGTGCGGCGATCTTGCCGCCACGCAGAATAAGGCCGTTGGGCCCGCCCCGCGGCTCAATGGGACCTAGGGGTTGGTTGTACGGCGGTTCCTCAAGATCGGTCAGCGTTGGTATCGCGCCGTCTCGGTGAATGTCGTGAGGCCAAGACGTTTCGTGGCTCTCGACGAATTTCAATGCCGAATCCAATTTCTCCGCATCCAGGTTGCCCTCTTCGGGCGTAATTTCGGCCCAGTCCGACTTCCGATCTGGAAAATAGGTCATTAATGGCTTCCTTCTTTATCGTATTTTTGTTTCCGTTCCAGGGCGATCATTAACTTTAGGCCAACCTTTTCGGCTTTATCGACGTGGTGACGTGCGGTCTTTTCCACGGTCTGGGGGGACGAGCGTCGATGGCGACGACGATCTGTCGGTGCTCCGCTAATCCAAATGTGAACAGGCCCCGCGAAACCAGGGCGATATCGAGCAACCCTGGCCGGGATCTTGTGGATCGAGCTTTGTCATCCGATCGGATTCTCTTGTGACATTACCCACGAATGTAAACCCTATTGCGCCAAACTCTCTGTGTCAAAACGGCGCTTGTGAAATGACACAGATTTCCGGACCAAGCGTCACCGTGATAATTTGTTCCCAGTTTATCAGGAGAAATGCAGCATGATCGCCGGAAAACTGGGAGCCTACGCCGTTGAGCTGGGTACGCGTCCGCTATCCGATGACGTCTTACACGCCGCGAAACGCTGTTTCTTGGACGGCATGGCCGCAATGATCTGTGGTGCCGTGCATCCGCCGGCCACGTTAATTACCGAAGCGCTGAGCGAAGAGCTTGACCATGGTGGCGCACAGATCGTGCCGTCAGGCCGCCGCGCGCCCGTGCGCACGGCGGCCCTTGTCAACGGGGCGGCGGCACACGCTATGGAAGTGGACGATATTTTCCGGGATGCCGTTTATCACCCGGGCCCGCCGGTCATTTCGGCAGTCCTGGCAGCCTGCCAAAGTGCCGGCCATGACGGAATGATGTTGCTTCGCGCCATCATTTCCGGCTACGAGGTTTCAAACCGTGTCGGTAAGGCTATGCAGCCGGCACATTACGACTATTGGCACACCACTGGCACGATCGGAACAATTGGCGCGGCTGCTGGCTGTGCCGCAGCTATGGGATTAACCGCCGTTCAGGCGAAACATGCGTTGGCGAATGCGGTGACGATGGCAGCTGCGCTGCAGCAAGCATTTGCAACTGATTCCATGGGGAAGCCCCTTCACGCTGGACATGCGGCCGAGGCGGGGGCCATGGCTGCGATGGTTGCAAAGTACGGTGTCATTGGGGCCGAGGGCATGTTCGAAGGGCCGCGTGGGTTTGGCCATGCTATGAGCCAAGACGTCGATTGGGACAGCGCCGTGGCGGGTTTTGATAAAGACTATACAATCACTCGCATGACCCAGAAAAATCACACCTGTTGCGGCCACACGTTTGCGGCTATTGACTCAATGATTGCCTTGGCGACTAAGTACCAGCTTAGCGTTGATAACGTGGCATCTATCCATATTGGAACATATTCGAAAGGCATAGAAATCTGCGGCAATCGGGATCCACAGACCGTTTACGAAGCAAAGTTTTCGCTCCCCTATGCCGTTGCCGTGGGATTGGTTATGGGGCGGGCACGGTTCGCCGCCTTTAGTGATGAAAAACTGAACGATCCGGATATCCGTTCGGTCATGTCGCGTATCGAATTTGAGACCGATCCGGACGCCGAAGCAAAATTCCCAAACTTTCGCTCCGCCACGGTCACTGTGGAAACGACTGACGGGTCGCGATACGAGCACCATTCGCCGACCCGTAAGGGGGATCCAGATAATCCGTTGAGCGACGCGGAACTGGAGGACAAGTATCGTGAGCTCGTGGAGTCGGTTATCGGGCCCCACGCGGCCAGCAAACTCTTGGAAGAATGCTGGCAGTTGGAGAAAGTAAACAATGTCGCACACCTCTCTTACGTTCGCGCCGAACCTATTGCTCAGTCCACTTAAAAAATTTAAGCCATTCCGCGAGGGATGATTTCGTGATTTAGGGGTTGTTAATAACTCCGGAGCCATAGTGCCGCGTCTCAATAAAGATTTAAGTTGGAGATCGGTAATGGTGTTACGTGAACCTTTCAACATGAGAAAAATCAGCAGCAATCGTACCAAGCGGCGATATGCCCGCAGCTATACGGGTCTGCCCGTTAGATTGATTAGTACCGGAATGGTACAAAAGAGCTTCTTGGGCGGCCTGGGGGAGAGAATTTCGGATGTCTTAGGTGCTAATCGAAGTCGAAAGAAACGGGCATTCGTAAATTAAATATCTGATAATAAACCGATATTCGTGTTTAAATAGTAAGATGGTGGAGGGCGTTTCACAGAATTAAAAAAATATTGCGATGCACAAAAAAATATGATGCATCGCAAAAGTAATTCGTGTATAAAGCGCGCTTTATGGAAATCTAACAGCTTAAATGGAGCGTGATTTGGCGCTATTTCTAGCTGACGAGTAGTATAGGGTTTAAGACCATGGCAAGAATCGAACTAGTCCGATTTCTTTCGGACAGTGCCAGCGAAGCGTTGAAGAAGGCACAAGATGCGAAACCGAAAATCGCGAAGATCCTTCTTGATGAGGCTGAAGAGTGTTTGGCGCTCGCGGCATCGGTGCTGAGTCGGCCGGCAGTTAAAATGCTGGAAACGCGGGAGGCAGCATAATGGCCTCTCGTCGAGCGGATACCAAGAAACCAGAACCGGATCGTCCCCCGGTAAAGAAGACCCGGAAATGCCTGATGTGCAGCGGTGAATTCACTTCCAACCACATTGGTGAGCGTGTCTGTTCGTCTTGTAAGGAAACATCCGTTTGGCGTTCTGGTGGTATTGCGGCATAAGGCATTCGCCTCTGGACTTCTTTTAAAGTCCGCACCATATGTCAGGCAGGAGAATAACGGAGCGAGTCCAGAATGGCTCGGCTGGGTGGTCCAGCATTGACCATGGCCTTGGGAGAGGTACAATTCCTGAATGGATACACATGGTGACTTTGACGGTGCTCTGGCGGAGGAAGTACCCCGCGTGATTGCCTCAGCCAAGTTTGGGATCGGCGCACCCGTGCGCCATCGCGTTTACGGCTTTCGCGGTGTGATTTTTGACGTCGATCCTATCTTCAATAATTCCGAAGAATGGTGGGAGAACATTCCAGAGGATGTGCGTCCTCGGAAGGATCAGCCGTTCTATCACTTGCTTGCGGAAACGCCGGAGCCGGAACGCTCCCCCTACATTGCATATGTCTCTGAACAAAACCTCGTGCCCGAAGACCGCGACGAAGACCCAATCGATCACCCGGAACTGGATGAGTTCTTTGAAGGGGTCGAAGATGGATGCTTTATTCTACGCCAAAAAAGCAACTAGGTCGGGTTAAAAGGCGACCTGGTCGCCCCCTTTTAATTGAAGGATCTCCCGCGCTTCGCTTGGTGTTGCTACTTCCAATGACATGCCTTCAAGGACTTGACGCATTTTGGTGACCTGCTCGGCATTGCTCTCCGCCAGTTTACCTGGTCCGCACCACAGGGAATCCTCCATGCCGACGCGCACGTTGGCGCCCATGGCTGCGCCCATGGCGGCGAGTGGTATTTGGTTCCGACCTGCACCCAGAATGGACCAGTAATATTGCTCGCCGAATAAACGGTCCGCCGTGCGCTTCATATGCATGAGGTCCTCATGATGCGCGCCGATACCTCCCAGAATTCCAAAGACGGACTGAACGAACAATGGCGGCTTGACCAGACCCCGCTCCAAGAAATGGGCGAGGTTGTAAAGGTGTGAGATGTCGTAGCATTCGAACTCGAACCGCGTATTATTGTCTGCGCAGGAGGTCAGGATGAACTCAATGTCTTTGTAGGTGTTTTTGAACACCATGTCGCGGCTGTTCTCCAGGTACTGGCGTTCCCAGTCGTGCTTCAGATCCGTGAAGCGCTCCAGCATGGGAAATAGGCCAAAATTCATGGAGCCCATGTTCAATGACGCCACTTCTGGTTTGCAGTTCAAAGCTGGTTGAAGACGCTGCTCGATGGTCATCGTCGCGGCGCCACCAGTGGTAATGTTCACCACGGCATCGGTGTTTTGCTTGATCCGGGGCAGAAAACGCATGAACGCATCGATGCTCTGATCGGGGCTACCGTCTTTTTGGTCACGGGCGTGCAAATGAAGGATTGAAGCACCTGCCTCGGCTGCGCCAAGGGCCGCTTCGGTTATTTCATCTGCCGTAACCGGTAGGTGTGGCGACATTGAAGGCGTATGGATGGAGCCGGTTACAGCGCAGGTAATGATGACTTTGCGGGCTTTCGCCATGATGTACTCCTGTGAGTAGGTCTGTGGTGTCAATCGCCGAGGGTATCCGCCATATGTTTCTTGTGGACCGCTAGAGCCATAAGCCGTCTATCCCGCCATGCGGTTCGATCCGCCAAGTTGTCGGCGGGCAGCAGTTCGCGCCGTTGCGCTTCTAATTCGTCGAGTAGCAAACCTCGAAAATCTGCATTCTCTGTTTGAGAGCGCCCCACTCGCTCAATCAAATCGCCAAATTTTGTACAGTAGTCGCGGATCCCGTTTGGCGCGTTCAGATCACCGGTTTCGAAAGGACCGATGAAAGACCAACGGTGGGACAGCCCGTCCTTGATGGCGCGATCCACGTCTTCGCATGAGGCATAACCACCGTCAACCAGACGAAAGGCCTCATGGAGAAGGGCGATCTGCATCCGATTGACGATAAAACCGTCAATCTCTTTCCGCATGCGGATTACCTTGTGTCCCGCGTTCTCCATGATGGCAGCCGCGGTGTCTATGGAGGCCGCGGCTGTCCAGGGGGCTGGGCAGAGCTCTACCGCTGGCACTAGATAGGGCGGGTTGATGGGGTGGGCGACAAGACACCGATGACGTCCATCCAGATCTTGGGTAAACAGCGATGCCATGAACCCTGATGTGGAACTGCCGATCACCGTCTCTGGCGCGGCCATGCCATCAAGCTCCGCGAAGATAATCTTTTTGATTTCGAGGACTTCAGCAGTGTTCTCCTGCACATAGATTGCGCCATCCAAAGCGGCGACGACGCTCTCCTGCGGGAAAATGCGGGCGGCCACGGTGTCGACATCCTGACCATTTAGTAAATCGTGTTCAGCTAAATCTTCCAGGCTGCCTGTCAGGGTCTCGACGGATTGGTTGAGGGCGTCCGCGTCGATGTCGGTCATTTCCACAGCATAGCCGGCGCGGGCAAAGGTGATTGCCCAAGCGCGTCCGATCAGGCCTGATCCGATGACAGCGATTTTTTCATTCATAGCACGTATACCTCTAGATAGTTTCGACGCCGGCACAGATGCTTAAGGCTTGGCCAGATACGTTGGCGCCATGGGGGCTACACAGAAAGACTGCCATCTCGGCAATATCCTGGCCCGAAACGGTACGCCTCAGCGAGACGTTTGAGAGCATGTCCTGTTCGACAGCGTCGAAAGTCTCGCCGGTAGCTTCGGCGCGCGCAGAGATCACTCGGTTGATGCGGTCTCCTTCAACCATGCCCGGTTGCAGGCAGTTTACACGGATACCGAAGGGTCCTAGTTCTTTGGATAAAGATTCCGTCAACCCCACAATTCCCCATTTCGTAGCGGCGTATGGGGTCCGCATCGCGAATCCCAACCGGCCGGCAACTGACGACAGATTGATGATAGCGCCGTTGCCAGACTCTTTCAGAGGAGGTACTGCCCGACGAAGGCAATAAAAGTGACTGTTCAAATTGATATCGACAGTACGTCGCCAGTCGGCCGGGTCCATCTCATCGATAGGCGCGGTGGGGCCGGCGATCCCAGCGTTGTTGACCAGCACGTCCAGGCCGCCCAGCTTAGCAAGGGCGGCGTCAAAGAAAGCATCCACATGCGCTTGATCCGCAACATCTGCATGAAAATGTCCGATTTCCGGGCAAGCCTTCGCCATTTCCGACAAGGCCTTAGTATCCAGGTCGCATATGAACACCTTGGCACCTCTATCGGCGAAGGTTTCGGCAATTGCCCGGCCGATACCCGCGGCGCCTGCCGTAACGATTACCCTTAGTCCCTTTTTTATGCCGCGCATTTCCCGCTTAGACATGTTGGTAACCCCCCGATATTGGAATCATTAAACTAGTTGCTTTTGAAACTCGTCAACTCTTGCAAACTCGATCCATGAGCCGATCAAGGAACGCCTCACAGGCGTCGATTTGTTCCATCTCGATGAACTCGTTAGGCTTGTGGGCCTGATCTATGGATCCCGGGCCGCACACGACTGTGGGGATATTGGCGCGTTGATGGAACAGCCCTGCTTCGGTACCGAACGCGACCTTGGCGTGGTCGTTGCGTCCGGCTAAGGCTTTGACAAAGGTTACGACTTCGGCGTCCACATCCATATCAAGACCTGGCATATCATTGACTAGATCAATGGTGATGCCCGTGTCAGCGCTTATCGCGTGCATGCGCCGCTCCAATTCATCGTGGGCAAAGGCGCGAATTTCATCCTCCAAGACTTGTGGGTCCTGCAGGCCCACATATCGAAACTCGTACTCGAAGACACAATCCTTAGGCACAATGTTCAGTTGGGTGCCGCCGTGAACGGTACCGGTGTGGACTGTGGTGTGGGTCACATCATAAAGCTCGTCATGCGGCCCTTCATCAGCGATGCGGCCGGCCAGGTCGCTGAGAAAGGCAATGAGGCGAGACGCATATTCGATGGCGTTGACACCTTTGGGCGCGAGGCTGGAGTGGGCTTCCAGACCGCGCACATGTACCCGATAGCTCCGCTTCCCCTTGTGACCGGTAATTACTTTCATGCTTGTCGGTTCACCGACGATGCACATGGCTGGTTTTACAGGCATGTCGTTCAGCGTTTCGATCAGGCGGCGAACACCGATGCAGCCGATTTCTTCATCATAAGAAAACGCCAAGTGGATGGGGGTCTTGAGGCCGCGAGCTTGGAATTTTGGCAATTTGGCCAGGGTGATGGCAATGAAACTTTTCATGTCTGAAGTGCCCCGGCCGAAGAGACGGCTGCCCTTTTTGGTCACGTTGAAAGGGTTTGTATCCCACTCTTGACCATCAATGGGGACAACATCCGTGTGTCCCGAGAGCATTACACCGGAGGTATTCGTGTCACCGACAGTGGCGTAGAGATTGGCTTTCGAGCCTTCTTCATTGTGGACCAGTTGGCTGTCGATCCCCAGGCCGTTTAAATAATCTTGAATGAACGCAATGATTTCGAGGTTTGACTCCCGACTTGTGGTGTCGAAGGAAATCAGTTTTTCGATTAATTCAATGGATTTTCTGTCAGCCATGGTCGTCCTATTTGGCGATCAAGAGGAACGCTCAGAAAAGCAGGTTTCCGGCGACGCTGCAATTCGCCAAATGAATAAATTATTGCTGGTGCGGCCACGCCTCCAAGGCTAGATCCGCCGCCTAAGGATGATGTCGACACGGAAGGATTGGATTAGCGTCCCAGGAATGATGGCAATCCTATGATTATGGACAACAAGAGGCCGCGACCGCTTTAGCCCTGGGCGAGTTCCAACAGTGTTGTCTACTCCGCTGTCCTCAAATAGGTTCACAATTCTACCGGTGGTTACGTTTGCCCATCATGTCTATCTTTCGACCGAACCTGCCCAGGTATCAGTATTCATGCGAGTAATCGTCAACGCCATCTCAGCGAACACCGGTGGGATAGTTACATATACAAACAACCTGATTGAATTCTTCGCCACACGCGAGATCGACGTGATTGTCTACGTTCCGAGGTGGTTTGACACCTCGCGCTTTGATGGTTTGCCTGTTTCGGTCCAAAGCGTCAAAACACGGTTTTTTGGGCCTTGGCACCGGTTCCTGTGGGAGCAGTTAGTTTGGCGGCGAATTATCAAGAACAGCGGCGCGGACCTCGTTTTTTCCTCAGCGAACTACGGCGTCTTGTTTCCGCCAATTCCGCAAATTCTTCTTGTTCAGGGCGAGATTTACCTTAATCCAATTTATCGTGAGCGCGTCCTTCCGAACTTGAGTTGGCGTGAGCGGGTGTCCGCGATGCTTCGCCGCAATCTGATGCTGATTTCCGCCCGGCATTCTCGGACGACGATTTTCCCATCAAAAGTGGCCAGGAATGCCGCGCTCGATTACGACGCTACCTTGTCGGACAATTCGGTTGTCAATTACCTGGGTGTTAACCCTCGATTTGCTGAGCCGTCGCGCCGTCGTCAGTGGCGCGAAGATGGAACAATTCGGCTGCTCTATGTTTCGGTCTATTATCCTCACAAGGATCCGAAAACCCTAGCAGATGCAACTTTGCTGCTTAGGACGAGGGGTGTATCCGTGTCGACGCGGATCACCATGGAGACGGTTGATTTTGCCGCGTGGGATAACGCCGCTCGCGAATTGAAGTACATGTCTGAATCGAAATTCGATGAATGTCTTACAATGGGCCGCATTGAACACGAGGCGTTAAGCAATGTTCTGTCCGATTTCGATGCGTTTGTGTTTCCGTCTATGGCGGAGACATTCGGATTTCCGATGGTTGAAGCAATGCGCGCAGGTGTGCCGCTAATCGTTTCAGATATTCCTGTTCATAGAGAAATTTGCGGCGATGCGGCGGTATTTTTCGAACTCGGCAACGTCGAAGACCTTGCCCACCAGATTATTGAGTTAGATCAAAACACGGAAAGGCGATCACAACTTGTAAAGGCTGGAATTCAACGTGCGGAAACACAATTTACATGGAACAATCATATCGACGGCCTGACGGCCCAGATGCGGCGAATTGTTTCACCCGACCGTTTCAAGTTGTTGGTTAATGCCTTGCATGCTCGATCGGGCGGAGGCGTAACCTATCTGCACAACATGCTGCCCCTTCTCAATGAAGAATATGACCTGGAAGTTCATGTCTGCCTGCACGAAGACCAGACAGAAATCCTGCCAACCGATTTGTCGAATATAACCTATCATTTCCAGCGCTATCAGCGGGGATTTTGGCGCGTTCTGCTTCGCGAACAAATCGACCTACCGCGACTGGGCCGCCGCTTGGGATTGGATGCGACTTTTTCGCCGGCTAACTACGGGCCGTTTTTAGCGAAGAACCACGTGATACTCATCCGGAACGCAGTTTCGGTCGGGTTTGTAGAGCGACGTCCGGTGAAATTAGCGTATTGGGCGCTTTTGTATCTGGCCACCATGTTCTCGTTGATTACCTGCCGACGCGCCATCGCTGTTTCGACATACGCGAAACAAGGGGTACAAAGCGCCTTTTGGTCCATGCTCGGAGACCATATGGTCGTTGTTCCGCATGGGGTGGATCCGGCCTATTTGAGTAGCAATCAGAATGCTAACCGGGACAAGTTTTTATTATCGGTTTCCGACATTTATGTGCAGAAAAATTTTATTGCCTTGATACGAGCGGTTGCGAATTTGCGTGAAGTCATCCCAGAGATCCAGTTGAAAGTCGCGGGCAGTCCTTTGGACGCTGACTACTTTGCGGCGTTGAAGGCGTTGATCGTTGAACAGGATCTTGATGAGCATGTAGAATTTTTGGGGCATGTTCCGGTGATCGATTTGAAGGAACTCTTCGGGCGGTGCCGCATCTTTGTCTTTCCATCGACGGTTGAAACATTCGGTAACCCGCTTGTCGAAGCAATGGCATGCGGTGCTCCAATTGCCAGTTCGAACACGGCCGCCATGCCTGAAGTTTTAGGTGATGCCGCGGTCTATTTTGATCCGCATGACGTAGGCGATATCACCAAAGTGTTGCGTGAGTTGTATAACGATCCTGATGCGCGGAAGGACCTGACATACAAGGCTCGGAAACGGGCGAGCCTGTATGCCTGGGAAAAAACAAAAAAACGCACACTGGAAGTCATTCGCGATTCCGAAGAACCCTTGGTAAGCAAATGAGCACTCCGGAACGCCGCGTTCTCGTCGTAACGCTGCCTTTGGAGTTTTTCGGCGGTGTCCAATCCCAGGCTCGCTTCCTCATCAACCACCTTCAACGCCACCAATTTGAAGTTGGCGTTGCCACCTATGCCGTACGGGGATTGTGGCCTGACCTCAATGCCGGTTGGTTGGATTCCCTGGCCGGCGGCCGCGGCCGCACAGCAATCTCTGTTGGGGAGAATGGCGGTGCCGACGCTAAAGTTGGATGCCGCTTTCCCGGGCTAGAATTCACATACACGGAGGCCTCGGAGGCCTGGCAGCGGACTATAGATAGCTATCCGCATATCATCGCCGTTGGCGGAACGCCCGTGATTGCACACCCCGTTGTGAAGGCTGGTAAGAGCTGCATTGTTTGGTGTGCGGATGACTTGGCTGGAGATCGCGATGACCGGTTTGGCTCGATGTCACTCCCGCGTCGGGTTCTTGAACGACATTTGATCCGTCCCAAGCTTGAAGCGCAACAGATCGCGGTGTTGGAGGCGGGAAGACCCATTCGAGGGATCAGTGGGGCGACAGTCGAGCGGCTCCAAAACTACGTGCCGCATTCTCATGCTGACATTGAGCGGATGCACATTCCTATCGACAGCTCGTTCTATACGCCTCTGCCGGATAAACCACGCAACAAAACAATGGGGTTCGCCGGACGTATTGCGGACCCACGAAAAAACCCCAAGCTATTATTCGACGTGTTTCGCGAACTGCGCCAACGCGATGTTATTCGGGAATTGCATATCGCGGGCCCCACGGATCAGGCGACGATGGCTATTGCCCAATCGTGCGGTGTTTCGGATGGAGTTGTCTTCCATGGACATATGAGCCGCGAGGGGCTTCGCACCATGTATCGATCTATCGATGTGTTCGTCCTGACTTCGTATCGCGAGGGACTGGCTCTAGTGGGCTTAGAAGCAATGGCGTGTGGTGTTCCTGTCGTTGCCACGCGTTGTGGCGGACCAGAGGATTATATTGAAGATGGGGTTACGGGTTATTTGAGCGATCCGTTGCCGAAGTCTTTCGCCGATCATATTTGCTATATGCTGCGTGACCAAAAAAACTACACACAAATGTCTGCGGCATGCCGAAGGTTGGCGAGTGAGAATTTTTGCGAATCGGTGTTTGAACGACGTTTTGATGAGGCCTGGAAAGCAGCTTGGGGCGGGAGTTATCGCGATTAATGGCGGGCGATCACAACCGGCACTAATTTTTCGGTTTGGTCGCCCATGCCAAACCCGGCCGACTACGCACAGCGGCCATACCCACCTCGCGTAATTGCGCGGCTACATCTTCATGATGCTGACGTTTTTCATACCGTGCACCGTACCAATCAAAGGTGTCCAACAGTGTCCAAGCGCGTTGGTCGTCCGTCGACAGTTGGGAATCGTGGAAAGATGCAATGGGGATGAAGTGATTGATGATCCGGACCTTCGGAATTTTTGCCAGTCGTCGGGTCAGTGGAAAGAACAAATCGACGAGAAATTGCGACAAGGCGAGATTTTTAGAGGCCGAGAGGTGCGGTGTGATCAGTCGAAAGGCATATTTAATGATCTGGAGGCTTCGCCAAATTCCTTCTTCGTAAAAGTTATAAGCGAGTTGGCCACCTGGCTTAAGATACGAGGGAAGGGATCGAACAATCGCTTTTGGGTCGGGTGTGTGCTGAATCACTCCCATGCAATAGATCGCGTCCAAGACCGTCGGCCTGAGCGGGAGATTCAAAAGGGAAGCCTGGAGGCAGTGAACGCGTCCGCGATGAACTGAGGTGGTTTTTTGGCAAGAATCGATGGCATCGCTCAGGTCTACAGCGATGACGGTGGCGCCGTGGGTGGCAGCAACGTCGGCAAAGCGGCCGGCCCCGCACCCTGCGTCCAATACTACCTTGCCCTCCAGTGAGCTTGGCGGCCATTCGCTGTCAGCGAAAAAGCGATCGGTCGACAGGGAATGTCCACTAAGGCGGTCAATCTGCAAGGTGCGCCATCGTTGCCATTGGAAGCCGAAATTCGAGCAATAGTCCTGATCCAGCGGCACAAACCGGGGAATGCCATTTCGAATTTGACTCACGGATTGGCATGACCTGCAAATTAATGTGCCGGAGATGATGTCGCCATCCTTTCGGGAGGCGTCAGCTTGAACATCAAACGGTGTTTCATTTGCACAGTTCGGACAGGCCAGATAATCGAGAAGTTGGGTACGCACGTGATTTGACGTTCCGAGATTGATATTATTGGCTATATATCCTTTAACGGTTCCCGAGACGCCAGGAAAATTTAGTTTGCGGCTACTTTATCTCGTTAGTCATCCGATCCAATATCAGGCGCCGCTGTTGCGTCTCATTGCTCGTGACGACGATATTCATCTTACGGTTCTGTTTGAACATATGGGATCGACGCATGAATACTTTGACCAAGGGTTCGAAACTGAGATTGCTTGGGACACGAACCTCACGGATGGGTACACGCACAATGTGGTAACGTCATTGACGGACATCGAGGACAATCTGCGCGAAACTGATGTATTTTGGGTTCACGGCTGGGACACCTGGATGAAGCGCCGGGCATTGAGCGTGGCTTGGAAACTCGGGGTGCCCGTCCTGATGCGGGGAGAGAACACGCTGAATGCGATGCCCGATGGCCCGCATCTTTGCGGGGTGTTAAAGCGCGCGTACCTCAAGTGGATATTTCGCCATTGCCGTGGGTTTTTGTGTATCGGTTCGGATAATCGTGCCTATTACGCGGCGCATGGTGTTGAGCCGGCGCGACTCTTTGAAATGCCCTACGCCGTCGACAATGCGGCTTTTCAGTTGGCGTCGCAAGGTTCGGATATTCGTGCGCGCGAACTTTATGGCCTCGATTTTGGACGACCGATCATCCTGTTCGCCGGGAAGTTTCTCGAGCGGAAGAACCCGGTGCTTCTCCTTGAGGCCTGTCAGAAGCTCGATCGAGAGAAAACCCGTGATCCGTATCTAGTCTTTGTCGGTGAGGGGGAGGAGGGCGCTCGGCTTCGTGAGTTGTCGAGGGATCTGGATTGGGTGAGGTTCCTCGGTTTCCGCAATCAAAGCGAATTGCCGCCCATCTACGCCATGTCCGACGTTTTTGCGCTACCGTCGCGCGACGAACCTTGGGGGCTTGCCGTGAATGAAGCCATGGCTTGCGGGACCGCGGTTATAAGCACGGATCAATGTGGATGTAGTGCGGACCTTGTGAACGATGTAGTCGGCCGATCCGTTCCTGCCGACGACTGTGATGCATTGGCGGCCGCCCTTAGTTACGTTTTGGGCAATGCCGGTGCAAACGAAGCCATGGGGCGCGCCGCGCAAGACCGAATTGCCGCGTGGAGCTTTGCGGAGGACATTGCGGGCTTGAGGGCCGCGCTCACGGCTGTTGGCGCAATGCGGTCTCCAGCATGAAGGCCATACGTCCATCGTGACTGTAGTCGGACCCGACGCATCGCTCTCGGCCGGCTTTGGCGATGGACTGACGCAAAGTGTCATCTGATAGGTAGTGTTGCGCCTTGTCTAAGAGTTCCTGTTGACCGTTATAGAACACAGCCTCCGTTCCGTTGTTGAACAAGCGATCATGTTCGCTCGAGAATTCGGCCAGCATGAACCCGCCGCAGGCCGGAATCTCAATGCTTCGGTCCGTTTGAAGGTCCCGGTTGATTTTTCTGAGGAACCCTAAATTGATCTTTGTCGCCAGAATGCCTTTCGTGTACCTACAATCGTCCGGGCGATTTACCAATGCGCGACGTTCGACCCGGAGGTTCGAGTGCTTGCCGTCGAAGGCCTTCCACCCGTTGCCCCAAACCCGCACAGACAGACCGTTCTCGGCTAGGAACAGAAGGTCCGCGCCGCGTTCTGGCGCATACGTGCCAATGAACCCGACGTCGGATCCATAGGCCTCGCGCTCCGCTTCGGTAATCTCAATGGGGCGATGTTGTTCCGGGTCAAAGGCCTTGTCGACGAATTGACAAACATTAGCTCCGAGGGATGGTAACTCTTCCTTTTCGGCATTGAACGATTTGGAGACAAAGACGATGTGGTAGTGCTTGAGGCCACGCCGATACGCCAAGGAACGGTTGATCGGATTGTACATATCATCTTCGGAATACGACGCAATGATCGCATTTGGGCAGATCGTGTGTAGGGCGGTAATTGAGCTCGGACGGACCATGTTGCCCTTCTCGATCCAGATCACATCGGGTTCGAAGGCCTGGGCGCGCACCGGCACGGAAGCATTGATTTTCTCCGTATCCATGTGAATGCCGAGTTTCCAAGCGATTCGGAACAGGAGTGAATAGCCCGGCGTTCCGTCCTCGTTATCGCCAATGGGAGTATGCGATATTGCCTCGACTTCCGCCCCGAGGCGTTTGAGGGCCTGCCAGCGTGCATACCCTTTGGCGTAGTAATTAAGATCGGCGACCAAAAGGACGCGGGGGTGATCGAGCATGGGTTGTGACCGCATCATGAAGGAAATGGACAAGTGAAGCGCTGCGCATTCACGAATGTCAATGCGTCGTTCGCCGTGACCCATGCGGGGCCCTGTGCTTTATTGTTAAATTATGAATAATATCGCCCCATGTTCCGCGGTCGAGTGTTGATCGATGTGCGGCATTTCCGGAATCGTGGCCAGACGACACGTCAATTCAACGGCCGTGGAGGCAATGAATGCACTTATCCGCCACCGTGGTCCGGATGGTGAGGGCGTTTGGCAATCCGCGGATAGTCAGGTGGTTCTGGGGCATCGGCGGTTGGCGGTTATTGATCCGACCCCGGCCGGCGCACAGCCAATGGTCAGTCCTAGCGGCGATCTGGTTCTTACCTTCAACGGTGAAATTTACAACTATCTAGAACTGGGCGAAGAATTAAAGGCTGCCGGATGGACATTTAACTCTAAATCTGATTCGGAGGTTCTTCTCCAGGGGTATGCCCGATATGGTGAAGACGTCCTACAACATCTCAATGGGATGTTTGCCTTTGCCATTTATGACTCGATGCACCGACGGCTGTTTTGTGCACGGGACCGCTTTGGTGAGAAGCCACTGCTTTACGTTGACGGTCCGGATTTTTTCGCCTTCGCATCGGAGTATAAAGCGCTCCTGTCTTTGGCCGAAGTGTCTCACGATGTGGACACGGATCGGCTGCTCAACTTTCTCAATCAGCCGCGAATTGGGCTTGATAGCGA
>MDTG01440700.1_pt1 | contig 26261 bp, 17 predicted proteins | sample 811421 | NCBI WGS metagenome assembly MDTG01 (sample SAMN05326645, study PRJNA326480) | marine metagenome | isolation source: seawater | place: Pacific Ocean: South East | collected 2011
CCTGAACCAGAACCTGAGCCAGAACCTGAACCAGAACCTGAGCCAGAACCAGAGCCTGAGCCTGAACCTGAGCCAGAGCCTGAGCCAGAGCCAGAGCCAGAGCCAGAACCTGAGCCAGAGCCTGAGCCAGAGCCAGAACCTGAGCCAGAGCCAGAACCTGAGCCAGAAACTGAATTAGAGCAAGATCAAATAGTATCTTTGGTAGCAGGATGGAATTTAATTAGTTTTTATTTACAAAGTTCAAATATGAATATAAATAGTTTAGATCTAAATTTAGATGAAGGATTAAATCCAATAATTGAATTTAAAAATCAATCAGAGTTTACAAATTATTACACATCTGACAATTTTACAGGATGGTTTCCAGAAATATCAGATTTAACAATAAAGTCAGCTTATTACGTAAAATATTCGCCTAAAAATGCTGATAGTGTCGGATCTATGAAATTAAATGGTGTGCCTCAAACTGATGTTTCTGTAAATTTAACAACTGGGTGGAATTGGATTGGTTACCCATTAATTAATGAGACAGATATAAATAATATGATAAATAATGGTAGTCATTTAGAAGAGATAAAGAATCAAAACGACTTTTCAATATACTATCAAACAGAAAGCTTTTTAGGATGGTTTCCAATGCTAATATTATCTCCTGGTTTAGGTTATTTATATAAGTCAAATAATGAAAAGGTAATTAATTTTAAGTTTGATTTAGCAAGACCAGTTAAAAAATATAAGCCAATATTTAAATTTAATAATAGGGATATTAAGAATAATAGAAAAGACATGAATTTAAGTAAAAATTTAAGATTGTCATATTATAATTCAAGCGAAATTATAATGAATATTAATAGTTATGAATATACTGCAACATTATCTGCTACTTTAAGATTTGATGGTCAATCTTCTTTAATAGAAGAAGGAATTATAATTGCATATGTAAATGATGAAATAAGAGGAATTGCAAGTAGTAAAAATGGAAAATGGAGTAAATCTTTTACAGGAGATGTAATAATATCAATGATATTATACAGTAATACAGCACAAGGAGAAACAATGACATTTAAGTATTCTAATGAATCTTTAATATACGACTTAGAAAATACAATTGATTTCCAAAATAATGGCTCATATGGAAACGTTTTAGATCCAGTTCAATTATTAGGACCAACTATAGACGAAGATCCTAATTGGAGCATAAATATAAATAACTTTGAATATACAGCATCTTTAACTACAATTGTTACATTAGATAGTAATCAATTAAAAGAAGGAACATTAGTAGCTTTTGTAGGTAATGAGGTAAGAGGTATTTCTAAAAGTGAAGATGGAAAATGGAATATTTCATTTATGGGTGATATGGTTGTATCAATGTTATTATATAGTAACAATTCTGAAGGGGAAGTAATTGAATTTAAATATTATGATGGATTTAAAATATATAATATAAGTGAGACAATTGAATTTATTGCAAATGGATCATATGGAAATGCAATTACACCAAATGTATTGTCAATAACAACAAATAGTCCTCCTATAGTTGAAGATATAGAAATATCAGTAGATGAAGATAATGATATCTCATTTAAACTAATAGGAAATGACCCAGACAATGACGAGTTACAATATAGAATTGTAAATAGTACATCAAATGGTGAGCTGAAATTAACAGGAGATACTGTAAAATATACACCTAAATTAAATTATTTTGGAAGCGATTCATTTACTTATCAAGCAAGTGATGGTGTGCTTGACTCAAATATTGGTAAAGTATTAATTACAGTAAATTCAGTAAATGACTTACCTATTTTTGAAAATTTACAAGATTTAGTATTAAATGAAGGCGAAAGTACTTCATACACATTAATTGTATCAGATATAGAAGACGTCAATATTAGTAATATAAATGCAGTGGTATTAAAAGATAATATAGAAATAGATCCTAATTGGTTTTCAATAAATGAAAATGTACTAATATTTAATAATGTAGATTATGATTCAGCAGGAGAGTATGTAATTAAACTAACAGCAATAGATAGTAGTGGTCAAAAGACAGTACAAAACATTAATTTAACTATAAATAATGTAAATAGATTACCAATATTAGAAAATAAAGGTGTAATTAATATTAATGAAGGAAGTACTTCTGAGTACACATTAATTTTATCAGATCCAGATAATGATAATATAGAAATTTCAATTGATTTAATAAAAGATAATGAAGTAATTACACCGGAATGGTTTTCACATGTTAAAAACATATTATACTTTACTGATGTAAGTTACGAATCAGCAGGATCTTATGCAATTAAAGTAACATTAAATGATGGAATAGATATAGTTGAGGAAGTTGTTATATTGCAAATAAATAATACTAATAGATTACCATTAATAGGAGATATTGAGATATCATTAAATGAAGGGGAAAGTAAAAATTATACATTAGATATATCAGATCCAGATAATGATGATATATTAATAAATATTAATATGTTTAAAGATACTTTAGAAATAAAACCATCATGGTTTTCAGCAAATGGCAAGTCAATATCGTTTACAAATATTAGTTTTGATGCAGCAGGTGAATATACTTTAAAAGTGTTAGTTACAGATAGTAATGAAGGTGTAACAATGAAAGATATACCAGTAGTAATTAACAATGTAAATAGATTACCAATAATTGGAGATTCTATAGTAGAAATTACATTAAATGAAGGTTTAGAAAATGCAATTTATAAATTAGATGTAACTGACCTTGATAATGATAATTTAACATTTGATATAGTATTATTACAAAACAATATAGAAATATCTAATAATTGGTTTAGTACAAATGAAAATGAGTTAATATTTAATAATATACCATATGATGCATCAGGATTATATCAAATTAATGTATCTGTATCAGATGGATTAGGAAATACAACTAAAGTAATACCATTGAAAATCAATAATGTGAATAGGTTGCCTATATTTGAGCCATTTGATATAATAATTAATGAATGTAAAATACAAACATATACTTTAGATATATCAGATCCAGATAATGACATATTGTCAATTAGTCTTAAACTATTACAAAATAATATAGAACTAGAAAATAGTTGGATAACATTTGATAGTAATACATACAAGTTAGATCTAAATCCTAGTGCTGAAGATGCAGGTACATATCAATTAAATGTGATAGTAGAGGATTCTAATGGTGGCATAATAACAAAAACAATGAATATAACTGTAAATAACTTAGAAGGTGCTTATAAATTTACACAAAATGAATATACTGATATTATTGATGTATTCAATAATGATGAATTTTCTAATATTATTTTAGGTGCAAAATTAAAATTCATTAATAGAAATGTTCATTGTCTTGAAATTGATGCTAATACACCTGAAAATTTGTCAAATGGTGCAATATCAATAAATATAGATTATGGCAATAATAATTTATCAAATGAGCAAGTAGAACTAGAGTTAATAACTAGCTTCATACCTGAATTTATAACATATCAAGGCAAGAATGTATTAACTCAAGTAGAAATTTCTGATTTATCTGATTATCAGCCAAGTAGATGGGCATATGAACCATATAATTCATATAGAATCTTAATACAAGGTTATCTAAGAGATATTAACATAAATAATGGTTGTAGTGACGCAGAATTTGATGCAGGTATTTGTGAAGATCCACATATTTTAACATTCGGAGGTAATAGATTAGACTTGCCACATGATGATAAGATTTACACAATGATTAATGGTTTAGGATTAAAAATAAATGTTAAATCTCAAATATTAGGTGACGGTTGTTATGCCAAATACTTTTATGTTGATTATAAAGGTGAACAATTTATATTAGATATTGAAGATTTAGAATTTAAAAAGGTAGGTACAAGAGTAGAAACCAAATATCATTTACTAAAATCATGTGACTATGAAAATAGTAATTTCGCAATAGAAAAGAAAATGAGAACATTAATAATTAGCACAACTGATGGTAATATGCAATTAATTTTCAATGCTGAAGCTAGAGGTTTATTAGTTAGATCTAGATTGAACTTTACACAAGAAAATAGTAAAGGTATTATGATGTCTAATTATGCAGATGAATGTCAATTAAAATCATTAAATGCATAGGTAGTAAAAAATATTATATTTATTTAAAAATTGAAAAAAAGTTATCTAACCCATTTAAATAATATTTTATTATTATATAAATGGCTAAAAATAAATCATCTAGATGTCCTTGCTGTAATAAAAAACTTGGATTGATTACATTTAAGTGTAAATGTGATATAACATATTGTATGACATGTAAAATGCCAGAGATACACAAATGCACATATGATTTTAAAGGTAAAGAGAAATTAAAGTTAGAAAAAGAAAATCCTGTAATAACTTTTAATAAAGTAATTGAAATTTAAATTTCTAAAGGTACATTTTTTTTTTGATGAACTGACGTTTTAACTTCAGAAAAATTTTTATTTTTTAATATTTCATATAATTTATCATATTTTTTTATTAAGTCAGTGTAATCTATAGTAACACTATGATTCCAAATAAATGTCTTCATGACTTTAGTATCTAAATGAGTTAAAGATGATAATTTTGCTCTAATTCTATTAAAATTTTCAACAAAATATTTTTCTATAACTTCAGTAAAATACGGAAATTTTTCCTTATCAGTTAACATTTCATATATTGCAAATGAATATGTATTAAATCTTATATATTCATTATATTCAATTGATTTGTTCTCGTTAGGTTTTATATTTTCATATCCAGGTTCGTTATTAATTGGATTTTCATTCATTAAACTTTGTATTGATAACAGCAATGACCTTAATGTTTGTATAGAGCTCCATTTAGGTCCTTGCCATGTGCCAATTATTGATAAGCATACTTTACCACCTTCATATAAATTTGGATTAAATCTAATATTATTATTAATAGTTTCAAATTTTGCACTTGGATGGTCAAATGGATATGTTGTTGGTATATCTAATGAAAAGTAGAAAAAACCATCTTCATATGGAGTATCTTCAGCACCAATAATCAATGCTTTAATTTTAGTTATATCTGTTTCATCATACCATATATTTATTTTTTGGTCGTAATCAGATGAAATTTCAGCAATATCTGAAATTATACGTTTCATATAAATTTTAGCCTTATTTTTACGTGACATTTAATTAATAATAAACATTTAGTTTTTAAATATTACATTAACTTATTCAATTTAAATAAATTCACTTTAAAATATAAAATTATAATATTGGTATTAGTATGCCTGAAGGAAAATATACAACAAAATTATTTGAATTTTTAGAAAATAACCGTATCAAGACGGGAGGTAAAAAACCAACACATCGTTCTATGGGCACTCCTGTAGGAAACTTTTATTTTTCAGGATCAAATAGAGATAGGCTAAATAGATTAATATCTAGAGCATTAAAAGAAGGTACAAACCTTCATATTTTAGAATGCTGTCGTAGACAAGGTCCAATAATATTTGATATTGATATAAAATATGTGTCAGAAAATAATGAAAGAAAATATACACAAGAAAATATTAAAAAAACAGTTGAAATTTTTCAAAAGATATTATCAAAATATTTATTAACAGACATTGATAACATTACACATTGTTTTGTTACAGAAAAAACTAAGCCAACACATGTTGAAAATAACTTATACAAAGACGGGTTTCACGGTCAGTTTGTAAATACATGTGTAACTTCTGAAGTACAACATTTAATAAGACAAGAGGTAGTGAATGAATTTAATAATAATAATTATTACTCGAATATAGAATTAGCAAATAAATATGAAGATATATTTGATAAAGCTATTATTGATGATAATGGATGGTTTGTATATGGTTGTGGTAAACCAAATTTAGAACCTTATAAATTAACGTATATGCTTAATGCAAATTTAGAAAATTTAATTTCAAGTTATAGAATAGATGATTTATATGGTACAATTGAAATAATGAGTAGAAGAAGATTTGCAGAGGATGATTTGTCTGAATTTAATGATGATATTACAGATGAAATTATTAATAATGAAATCAAAAAATTAAATATAAATTTAAAGAAGAAGGAAAATAAAAGAAAAAGAAGTAGGGAATATAGTGAGGAAGATATTCAATATGCACAGAAATTAACAAGATTGTTATCTGTAGAGAGATCTGATGAATATCGTACGTGGATGGAGGTAGGATGGGCTTTATATAATATTGATGATTTGTTATTAGATGATTTTATAGAATTTAGTCAATTAAGTAATAGTTTTAAATATGGTGAATGTGAGAAAAGATGGGAAAAAATGAGAAATGATGGTACATATGGGTTGGGGTTAGGTTCGTTAGTTAAATGGGCTTCTGACGATAATCCTGAAGAATTTAAGAAATTAAAAGATCAAAATGAAGAAAATATAATCAGAAGTTCAATAACAGGTACAAGTGGTGACGTAGCAAGATCATTTTTTCATATAAATAAAGGTAAATTTAAATGTGCATCAATAAAATATTCGGCATGGTATGAATTTAGAAACCATAGATGGCAGCCAATAGACTCTGCAACAACAATTATGTTGATGTTAAATGATGACTATCCTAAGAAATATAAGAAGGTAGCTGATTATTTTTATTTTAGAAGTCAACAATTAGAAGGACATGAAAAGGAACTTTTTGATAAAAAAAGAGAGGCAAGTTTGAAAGTAGCAGAAAATTTAACAAGAATTAAATTTAAAAATGATATAATTGCGGAGTTAAAGCATAGATTTTATGATGAGGACTTTTATAATAAGCTAGATGAAAATAAATTTCTGCTTGGATGTTGTAATGGTGTATATGATTTCAAAAATGAATATTTTAGAGAAGGATATCCAGATGATTATATTTCACAATGTACTAATATAGATTATATAGAATATAAAGAGAATGACGAATTAATTATGCAAATAAAAGATTTTTTTAATCAAATTCAGCCAGAAGATGACATGTATAATTATGTATTAGATTATTTTTCAAGTTGCTTAGTAGGTCATTCACCAGAAGAGTTATTCACTATATGGACAGGCACAGGAGGTAATGGTAAATCCTTATCTATAGGATTATTTCAATCTATGTTAGGAACATATGCATCTACTATTGGTATAACATTATTAACAAATAAAAGAGCGGCGTCAAATGCAGCCTCACCAGAAATGGCAAATATGAAAGGTAAACGTTTTGTTGTATTTCAGGAGCCAGAGAATGACGATAAAATTCATGTAGGTCACATGAAAGAATTAACAGGTAATGACAAAATATCTGCTAGGGCATTATTTAAGGAGCCAATTGAATTTTATCCACAATTTAAAATGTTGTTAACATGCAACAAATTGCCTTTTATACCTTCAAATGACGGTGGTACTTGGCGTCGTTTAAGAGTCACACCTTTTGAGATGTCATTTGTAGACAATCCAAAAGAACCTAATCAAAGAAAAAAGGATAAATATTTGAAAGAAAAGATGGAAAAATGGAAAGAGCCACTTTTATTTTTATTGATAAGTAGATACAATAATAGATATAAAAATAATGGTTTAATAGAGCCAGAGAAAATTAAAAAGTATACAAATGACTATAAAAGACAAAGTGATATTTATTATGAATATATAAGTGAGCAGTTAGATGTAACGGGTAATCAAAAAGATAAAATAATTTTGACAACAATGTATGCTGACTTTAAATTATGGTATAAAGAAGCTCATACCGATAGAAAAATACCATCAAAAAGTGAGTTTAAAGATGGTATAGAAGAAAAGTTAGGAAAAATGAGATCAACTGGATTTAGGAATGTAAGATTTTCGTTTGATACAAAACCAGAGGGTGAATGTAATGATGATACAGATAGTGACAATGATGATGATAAGTCAAATAATAAATTATAATTAAAAAACATTTTAAAAATATTTTTTATTTATCATATATATATTATTATGATTGAGATATCTAAAGTATACAAATATATAGTTTTAATTTTATTAGTATTTTTATTTGCAGTTATTATTAATAAAGTTTGCAAATCTTCAAAAGAAACATTAGATAATCCGCCATTAAATAGAACATTTAATGCAGATCAATATTTAAAAAGTTTACATATAGAAACAGATGACTTAAGTGTAAAACAAAAATTTATTGATGCAATAACTAGTCCAAGTATAACACCATATATTAAATATTTAGATAACAGAAATGCATCTGAGATTATAAGATTGTTGTTTTTTGAGCCTGTAACACAAGATAATAAACATTTTACTATTGAGCAAATAATTAGTGACTATATAGATCCATCACAATACAAATTTATTGATGATTCTGAGTTAGATGTAGATGTAACCTCGATTAATAAAATTGAATTGTATCATGAACTAAATACAAATATGGATAACCTAACAAAACAAGAAATAAATAAATTTGGATCTTATTTTGGTATTAATAAAACAGATACATCTATTTTTATACCATCTTCTAACCAATTTAAAAAAAATATTTTAGAAAATAGATATGACATAATTAACATGTTAAAAGAGCCTGTAGATAAAGAATTAAGAAAAGGTATGATGCTTCCAAAAGCAGACGCTAGTCAGTATATAACTACTGACGAATTTGATAATATAATTTCTAAAGAAATTAATTCAAATGATGAATTAATAGAAACAACTTATACATTAAATGAAAGTTTAATAGAAAATATGCAATTAAGTAATATTCCATCTTATTTAAAATACAGAATTAGAAATAATAGAAATTATATAGGAAATACTTTATCTAATATAATTAACTCTTATGCTTTAGTAAAAGAATGGGGATGGAAACGTGTCAATACTGCAGGATTAATAATATCAGATACTACATGTACTCCTGAAATAGTTTATATTATGACTAAATATAAACTAGATAAAATAATTAATTTAGATTTACATAAAATAAGAAGAGATAAGTATTTCCTAGAAGAAACTGGATTAAGTAAAGATCAATCAAAAGAAGTTTTTGATTTATTATTAAATATAAATAAAAATGAATATAATTCAGATGCTACAAGTGTTGATGTTGAATTTAAAAATCACGAAGGAATAAAGGTATTTAACGAAGAAAATCAAGAAAAAACTACTGAAAAAGTTCAAACAGTATTTGAAATTATAAATAATAACATTCAAGCTATTGATATGTTTAAATTCATAAAACCTAAGTCAGGTGTGGAGATAGATATGTTAGGATTTCCATTAGAACAAACAGATTGTTATCCAGAGGGTGAAACTTCTTTTGAAAATATAGTTGAAAATTTTGAATATAAACAAAAATTAGATTATGATAATATTGTTCCAATTTTATCAAATTATTCAATAAATAACTTAAAAAAAAATAATATTAAATTAAAAGAAAAGGAAAGAAATAATAGCACTGAACAGTTCTCAAATAACTATTCCAATTTATATGAGTCTTATAATGCTTCTAATGACCCTGTAAAAGGTTTAGATTCAGCAGGCAATACAAATGTAACTAATTCTGATGGAACTTCAAATGATGCCTTTGTAGAAAAACAACTATCTTATGATGATGCTGAAAAATATAGAAGGGAACATATGGAAGATGATATAAGTAATTTAGTACCACAAAATATTCCTTCATTACCTGAAGAAAATATTCAATTACCAGCTCCAGTACCTTATCCGTATCCAAGAGATTTTGACGTAGAATTAAACACATATCCTTATTACTCGCCTAAAGAAATTGGTAGAGGATATGGATTTCATGTTGAAGATGAGCCTATTTATAGTAATGAAAAAGGTCCATTAAAATCAGGTGAATTTATTTACTATGAAAGTTTGCATAATCCAATTTTATATGTAAGTGAAGATAGGAATCAAATTGACCCAATTACAGGAGAAGCCAAAAAAATTTATATTGACCCAAAAAAAATAGAATCTGCGCGAGTCAAATGTGCCAATTTGTTAAATGATCAAATTGTATCTGATCAAATAAATACAGACGATGAAAGATGCATAGAATTTAAGTTATTAGATAATACTGAAACAAAATGGAAAATAAAAATATTTAAGGAAATATCCTCTCAATTAGATCCAGATGATCCAATGCAAGCTGACTTAGCTATATTAAATACAGTTATCGCAAATATTGTAAGTAACGATAATTACTTAATGGCAAGAAATCATCAGTTAAATAAAGATATTTACAATGGTGACTTTACAATAAATGGAGTTGGAGGAATTAGCATGACTTCTGAAAATGAAAATGAAGAAAAAGTTAATAATGATTCTGGTAAAATTAGATATCACAGATTGAAAACTATTGAAAATGAAAATGATTCAGAGGCAGATGTAATTGGACATATTGGAATAATTGATAATTTCTATCCTGGAAACGATGATAAATTTAACTTACCATTACCAATTAAATTTAAAGACCCATATCCATTTGAATGGCCAAATGATACACAGCAAAGGCAATGGGCATTTGATAATTTTGATATTGTTTTAAAAAGAATGATTGTAAATGTAAATAATAAACTTGTAGATTCAGTAGAAAAAGGACCTTTATTGCCTTACCAAACAGAAATGTATTATGAAAATGATTTTTTAGGAAATGAAATTAAAAAATATAAAATTATAACAGAAGGTGAAAGAATAGTAGGACCACTGGGTAATATTATTGTAATTCCAACATTAGAAAAAAATGTAGATGGCACATTTAAAAAGGTATATTATGATAAAAATACTAATAAATACGAAGTTTCAAAAGTTGATATAACAAAGCCAATTTCATGGAAAGCTAAATTTTTATTACATAGATTTTATGAAATTAGAGATAGTGATTTGAATAAACAATATAAAAAATATAAAAAGTTACGTGGTGATAATTTAAGCTATGAAGATTTTAAAAAGGAATTGCAATATGAATTAGTGTTATTAAATAAACTAATAATTACAAGAATTGAGGCACAAAAAAAAAAGAAAGTAATTAAAATGAAAGTAGTACCAACTAATACAGTTGAATTAGTTATTAAAAATTTAAGTTTTTATGATGAAATTGCACCATTAGATTTACAAACTGAAGAAAGAGATATGTCAATGGTAAATAAAATTTATCATACAATTGCTGAATTTTTTACAGATACAAACATAATATCAAGTTGTTCCCAACCAATAGTGTCTCTTGACCAAATAGCAAATTACAATAGAAAAAATTTAGCTTCATTATATGAAAATAATCTTCTTAGAATAGAAAAAATATTAATTAGAAATAAATGTTTTTTAAGAAATATTAATACAGGTGAAGAATTTAAAGATGTATTAAAAAATAAAGTTTATTTCTGTAACTATAGTGATATTGAAAGGTTACAACGTGCAATAAATTCTAGTTTTAATACATATATAGAGCCATCTGATGAGATACAAGATATTGTATATCATGGATCAAGATTAAAATTCATGATTGATAATAAATATCCAAATAAAGAAGATTTTATTTCTTCAAGAGTTAATGAAGAGGATCAAGAAACATTTAGATTATTACTTGAAAAGATATATAATATCAAATGGAATGAGTTAAATTTAGATACTGATACAAGAGATATGGAAATTGAAAACAAAATTTATAACTATTATGATGAGATAATTAAAGAATATGTTCCTGGATTGAAATTATCTGATTTAAATTTCTTATATAAATATGTTACATTAGATGAATATCTATCAATGCCTTTAGATTTGAAGATAGCAAAAATGGACACATTTTTTCACGAACAAGAAGAACTTATTGATGAAAATATTGGTATAGTTAGAAAAAGAATTGCAATAGATAAAATTACAAAAGAAATAGATGATTGGTTAAAGTTAAATCCTAGTTATGAAAAGGATGATGGCACACCAACTCCTTCCAAAGAAACATTTAGCAATAATATTAAAGAAACTTTAAATAGCGAATATACAGATGGACATAATACTAGAGAAGAATTAATAAATTTAAGATATGGTGAAGTTATGAGAAATGAAGAGTTAGCTAAAAACTTTGTAAATGAGCAAGAAATTCTAGATGTTTATAACTATCAAACAGCTAGATCTGTAATTAATTTACTAAGAGAAAGAACATCTGCTTTATCACTAGATAAACAAAATATAATTTTGGAAGCTATACGAGAAAATATTATTGAAAGATTTTGTAGTAAAGACGATTGTCGTATACATTTCAAAGATGTAGTAAGTGAAGATATTACATTAACAACCCCTTTTCATATAATTAAAGAATATCATATGAAACATCATATTGATGAAATTCATTCTCATACTAGTATGGATAGACATTATCATTTTCATACTGATAAACAAAAAGAAACTATTCATAAACATGAACATAAAGAAGAACAAGAAAAGCAAAATAATAACTTAAATTTAATAGATGTTAGTGATGGAAACGAACTTAACATTGCTGGTATAAAGCTTCCTAATTTTTTAAACCCTAATAAAAGTGATAATCTAGAAGCATTCAATAATTTAGATTATAAATATGCTAATTTTTAAATTAAATATTGAATAATAAAATATTTAAATAGTTATTTTATTATTATAAATATGTATTTCTGTCCTAATTGTAATTCAAATTTAGATATTACAAAAAAAATAAAAAATCCTTATATAAAAGAATATAATAACTCTACATCATATATTAATGACATTTTAAATAAAGAAACATCTGGTATATTTAATTTTAGTAACTTAAGTATCAATGAAATACAAAGTGACAAATTATTTAAAAGTCAAACACAAGATATAAAACAAGAGATAATTAGTACATTTAAAGATCATACAAACAAAATGAATAAGGTATATTTTGTTTGTAATACATGTGATTTTCATAGGCTGTTATCTTCTGGCATTACAATTTATAAAAAAACTATAAAAAAAGATATTACAGAGGATATAGAAAAACAAAATATAAAGAAATATGATAATACTTTACCTAGAACAAAAGATTTTATATGTCCAAATAAATTGTGTTCTTCTAATAAAAAAGAAAATTTCAAAAATAAAGAAGCAATTTTTTACAGACCATTTAATGACCATTATTATTTAAAATACTTATGCACTACATGTGATACAACATGGTCGCCATTTAATAAATTGAAATAATAAATTATTTAAACACAAAGGATTATTTTATATATAATTTATGAAAAAAAATAGTAAAAATGATGATATTTCTTCTGATGAAGAGATGATGTCAGATAATGAAAATAATGAAACAGATACAATTAATGAATTATTAAATGAAGAGAAAAATACAGAAGATATAACTAATGACGATATTGAAGATATTGAACAAAATGATGAAGATATTGATGATAAAATTTTTGAAAATGAAGATTCTATAATGTATGACGATGATGACGATGATGATGATAATGACATATTTACAGATATAGAGCCAGAAAAATTTATAAATATAAATAAAAGAATTCCTGATAATGAAAGATCTACACGTCCAATTCTTACAAAATATGAAAAGGTGCGATTATTAGGTACAAGAACTAAACAAATTTCAGATGGATCAAAGATATTTATAAAAAGTAAAGATGTGCAAAGTGCTATAGATATAGCAAATCTTGAATTAAAACATAAAATTATACCATTAAAAATAAAAAGATATCTACCAAATGGAAAATATGAAATTTGGTCAGTTAAAGAATTAGAAGTAAGATAAAAAAAAAATATATATATATATATATATAATGACACTAAATAGTAATCAGCTAGCAATAGAACGGACGAAATTAGCTAATCAAAGAACATATTTAGCGTACATGCGTACAGGATTTGGTATTGCTACCGTTGCAGGTACTTTTAAAAAAACATGGATTGTATTATTTGGAGTTTTAATGATTATTGGAAGTACGTTACAATATATCATAATAAACACTAATTTAAAGAATAAAAAAGTTATAAATAGTGATTTACTGAATTTATTACCAATAATATATACAATATTATCACTTGGAGTATTAATTCTTCAATTCAATCTAAAGAAAAATTAACACGAAAAGCCAATACCAACCATTCCTTTTGTAACAACTAATAAATTATAATTAACAGCAAATATTTTTATTATATAATCAGATTTTATCTCTTTATTTTTCATATTTAAAATTAATCTTGCATTATCGAAGCAACTAAAATTACAACTACCTGTCGGTTGTATTTCTTCTGGTTTAAAGCTAAAACTATAAGAATATACAAAATTACTAGGAACGCTAGTATGATGTTTATATGGCTGATATATTCTAAAATACTTTGATGGTAATGGTTGAATTCTATCTTGTCCATTAAATTGTAGCTGTGCTGTGTCAAAAATATCAACTAACTTTGATGAAGATATATTTTTATTATTTGTGAAGTTAAACCAATCATTTCCATACGAAAAATCTTCTGCATTTTCATCATCATCTCTAATTAACACATCTGCTCTTTGAATTGCCCAAACTATTTCTTTAACAGGATGATAAAAATTTAATTTTATTATAGGACTTTTATTTGACTTTTGAAAATAATAGTCACCATTAGATTGCACTTGTTCTATTAAATAAAAATGGGTCTTTTGGGAAAATTTTTCTCTTTCTTTCAAGTCCAAATAAATAAATTCAACATATAAAAAAGCTTCAAATTTTGGTATGATTGGTTCTACATTTTTAAAATTTGATATCCATAACTGATCAAATGACCTCCATTTAATATTAAATACAATATCATGCTTTGTAATAGCAATACATGGAATTGCCAAGCCAATATTTTTAGTAAACCAGAAATTTAAGGGAATTAATAATTCTAAATTGTCATTAAATGATTGAATATTAAATCCTGAAATATCTTTTTTTCCAATTAATTCATTATATCCATATTTCTTTTCATTATTTTGAGTTAGTTCTGACCAGATTTCAAACCATTCTCCATATTGTTTATCTATTAAATATCCACCAATTTCTAGCTCTACATATTCTATTAAAGCATGACCTATGCTATTGACATAAGAAAATATGTTACTTTCATTACATTTGTTACAAGGACAGTTCATATTTAGTTCTTTAATACAAATGTTATTTAAATTACTTACATTTAATGAATCTAATTTTACGTATAAACTTAAGTCAGAAATTAAATCTCCATCTTTATTAATTTTACATGAATTTTTTGCACCAAAAGAAACACCACCTGAAAATATTTGTGATCTTACTTCCATTGAGAAGTTACTATGTCTTTTATAAACAGATTTAAAAAAAGTAATTTGAGGATTTCCAGTTAAAAATTGATCTTGTTCACCAATTGCAATTAATTGAATTAAGCCTCCACCCATAAATATATATAAAATATAATATAAATTTCGTAAATAATCCTATTTATAAGATAATCTATATTATATATATAATATATATGAATCAAAATACAGATATTGCTGTTAACTCAATAAAAATAATTTCAAATATGGATTCAGTAAATAAAAATACAGGATGTTTAATTTTAAATGGAGGAATGGTATGTAAAAAGAAAATAAACTGTAAAACATTAATTACAGATGATTTAGTAATTAATGAAAACACAAATATGAAAAATTTGACTGTAGATAATTTGAGAGTTAGTGAAATAGAAATTAAGCATATTCATAGTTTTACTTGCGATTCTTCAGAAGTTAAAAATTTAAATATAAATAAATTATTGCCAATAGATTACAAATCTTCAATTGGTGAAAATGATAAAAGATTTGATATTTATTCTAACAATTTGAAATGTAATTTTGGCCATTTTTTAGATATAAATTCAAACACTTTAAATATTGCTGAAAATGTCTCATTTACAAATAGTTATAAAAATAAAGTTATGATATCAACTAACAAAGATGAAGGAATAATAAATATAAACTGTGATATTATACAAATAAAAGGTAACTTTGATAATTTTGAAGTTACTGATGATGGCTTAGAATATGATGGATTAGATATTTATAGATATTTATTAATTGATTCTAGTTATGAATTTAATGAGATTTATCCTTCAAAGAGTATGATTATTATTTCTGATAGTAATTTTAATAAATTTATTTTATCAGTTAAAAAATTTAAAACAAAAGATCTTGTAGTAAAAGATGGATCATATATAAAAGTTATAAATATTGACGACGAAGTTAAATATATATTTGATTTTGAATTAAAACCTAATAATAATTTAGAATTTATATTTATAGGTCAGCAATGGATTTTGATAAATAAAGATATATCTAACAATATTAATGACTATAGTACAATTGATTATTTAAAAGATAAGTCATATTCTGAAGAATTATCAGTTAGTGAAAATACTTTAAAAGTAATTAAAGATAAATTTAAAAAGGTAAATAAAGAAAATAATCAAAATGAAATAAGTGAGGACTTTTCAATTGATAGCTGTTCTGATGATTAATAATGAAAATATTAATGTTATTATTATTGTAAGCAATTTAATATTATTTCTTTTTGTGTGGTCAGTTTTTTTTGACATATTCCATTTTGTATAATTTTTTAAAATTCCATCATTTATACGGTTAGTTTTTATAAACATTATTTCTAAAGGATTAACTGTTGTTCCTTTATAGTTATTGATATATTGTATATCTCCTTTTTGTTCAAAAAATTGTAGCGATTTTATATCATATCCCTCATTCATAATTACTTCTGACATCCTTACTTCAAATTGAGTTATAAAATTCCATTTACTTTGATTAAATATATCCTGACATAATTTTTTATTAAAAATATTATTTTTAATTAATAAATTTAAACCAATTTTATCAGTTGCAAATGACATTGATTGAATATGATCATTCTTTATCTTAATACTTTTTGTACAATTAATAGTTGAGCCTGTTAATTTTATTTTATTATTCAAAAATCTAGTAAAATATTTTACCCAGTCTTTTTTATTTAAATAACTTGGCAAATATGGTCCTCTTACTGTATCATTCAAAAATATAAATCTATCATAATTATTTAAATTAACTAACTTTAATCCATCTGACCAACCTCCAAAATCATACCCTTCATTTGATGTTTTTTGTACAATTACATTTTTAAATTTTGGTATATTAACTGACAATATATCACCTTTTATAACTATTATAAATGTCACTAAATTTGATATATATACACCATTTTCTATAAAAAAATTTAAATTTATTTTTGATTTATTTGTTTCATAATAATTAAATAATACAAGATATTTCATATATATATATAATTATATATAAAAAAATTTATTATGTATTCATAAATATATGAAAGCAATTATTAATACTATTATTATTACTACTACTAAGAACAACCATTTATTATTTTTTTTTTTCTCTACTATATAACTTAATTTCTTGTTATATGGTAAATTCCATATACTATAATTTTGTACTATTTTGTTATTTATACGATTAGTTTTTATAAACATTATTTCTAAAGGATTGATTGTTGTCCAATTATAAAAAAGTAAGTGTTGTGGATCTACTTTAATTTCGCAAAATTGTAAAGACTTTATATTATATCCATTACTCAATATTATTTCAGACATTCTTATTTCAAACTCAGATATATAATTCCATTTACTTTCTTTCATTTTATCAATACATAATTTCTTGTTAAAAATATTATTTTTAATTAATAAATCTAATCCAATCTTGTCGGTTGCAAATGACATTGATTGAATATGATCATTTTTTATTTTCCTATAGTAAATTTTGTTGCGGTTTATTGTTGAACCTACTAATTTTACTTTATTATTTATAAATGCTGTAAAATGTCTTACCCAATCTTTTTTGTTTAAATAAGTTGGTAAAAATGGACCTCGTACTGTATCATTTAAAAATATAAATCTATCATAATTATTTAAGTTAACTAACTTTAATCCATCAGACCAACCTCCAAAATCATATCCTTCATTTAATGTCTTTTGTACTATTACATTATTAAATTTAGGTATTTTTACTGACAATTTATTACCTTTTATTATAAATATATATGTAATCATATTTGATCTAAACACACCATTTTTTAGAAAAAAATATAAATTTAATTTTGATTCATTTGTTTCATAATAAGTAAATAATACAAGATACCTCATATATATATAAATATTTTATTTTATAAACTTTTTTTTATTTTCTATTATCATATTTCTATTATTGTATAACATTAATTTAATATCCTCTTTTATTGCATTTATTACATCATTTTGCTCTCTTTTTTCAATATATCTACTAAATTTTGCCATCACTTTTGGATATTGTATTCCACTTTCTACCCATTCTTGTATCTTCTTTTCTAAAATAATCTGTTTATCATCTATAACTCTAGATATTGTCTCATCCCTATTTTTTACTTTCCATTTATTATTCATATATATCATCACATAACTATTCTTCAAATTAGATATATAAATATTATGATTTTCCGGTTTCTTAGGATTAAAATGTATTTTCCTAATTAAATGTGGAACACAAAAATTATAATGTTCCAAACATCTTACATAGTCATTTTCCGTTAAATGACTAGTATCTGTTTCCTTATAATTTAACAACTTGAAATTGTTTTGTATATTATTCGTTGTCACAATTCCTGCCTTTTTTATCAACTCCTCTATCTGCTTATTTTGAACACCAATTTGTTTATTTTGTTCATTTATTTGCTTATCTCTTTTATCTAACTCCTCCTTTAATTGATTATCTTTATCATTTAATAACCTAGCTAGTTCTGTCATTGACTCTTTAACTGTATCATCTTTTTGCTTTTCTTTACATTTTTTTAAATGTCTAGTAAGACTATCTTTTCTTGAATATTCTTTGTTACAATATTTACATATTATTGTTTTATTTTGTGGTAAAATGTGGTTTTTTGTGTTATTTTGTGTATATTTGTGGTTAGATGTGTTATTTTGTGTAATTTTGGTGTTAAATATTTTTTTTATTATATTATATTTTAAATATTCTTCTCTTAAATTACATTTAGATAATATAGGTTCACATATAGTTTTCCTCTTTAAATGGTTTAAATATTTTGTTTTTATATTATTTTCGTAGCCACATCTAGGACATTTGTAATTTACCATATATAAATACTATATATTTATTTATTTAAATATATACTTAGTGATATATTTTACTGATATAGGTGATAATAATGATATTTACTGATATTTACTGATATTTAATTTTATGGTATCAATATAGATATGTTATTGCTTAAAATAATTTTAATATAGATCGTAAATAAAAAATATCAGTAAAATTCTAGTGATATTTTTTTTCAGTTTTAACTTGAGGGGGGGGGGAAATCGTTATTTTCAAAATCCATTTCTATTTTTTTTTCAAAAAAAATTTATAAATTTAAAAATCAAAAAGTTGAGACCACATTTTTACATTTTAACTTTGTAATTTTATTGTCAACTATATAAAACCAAATATTACAAAATGTTATTTAAAAAAAAGTTTTTATGGTCTAAAAAACTGTAAAATCTTCATTTTTGAAAAATTTTAAAAATATCGAAAATGAAATTTCTAGGGTTTTTTTGTTCATTTGAAACGCGTCTTAATTTCTAAAAACCCTAGTTTTTTAAAAATAAAAATTTCTTAATGTAAAATTGTAAGAGATGAAATAATAACAAATTATTTTGTTTATATTTTTGTAATTCAAAGAAAATTTAGAAATAAAAATATAATGTATATATAAATGACATATACATTATATGATAAGTCAAAAAAACTTATAAAAATAAATAAGCTAACTATTGATATTAAAAGGAAGATAGTGAATGGTGAATTAATTATAAGGTCTGTAAATAACAAGTTCAGAGAAGATATGTCAGAAGATGATAATTTTCTGCCCTTATTTGACATCAATTTTAAAAACATTAATTTTTATGATAAAAAAGATATATTTTCATTAATTAAACATAATAATTTAAGAAGTTTAAATAATGAATTGTTAGAGTTTTTGAAGGTAAATAAGTTGAATGATATTATAAAAATTGTGAATTTATTCGATTTGAAAATATTGGAAAAGTTATTGTTAAAATTTGTTTACTACAATTCAAAAGAGGTTGGATCTGATATTACTTATTTGAAAAACCCTGCATATTTCGAGAATTCTAATATTAATCCTTATCTAAAAAAGTCTGTAATAATAAATATAGCATTAAATATGAATGTTATTAACTCTGATGAAGTTGATAAATATTTGTCTGGTAATAAATTAACTTTATTATATGATAAAATTAAAAATATTATTTTTAATAGTGGTTTATTAATAGAACATAATAAGATAATAAATGGCAGCAATTTAAATTATTTGTTAAGCTATTATACATTATATGGATCATATTTTATTAATAAATATTTAAGAGGAAATAATATTTATAAAGATGATATTATAATAAGTCAAATAAATAAATTAAATAACTTAATTTCAAAAACACCTAAAATACCTTCAGAGCTAGTGGTATTTAGATTTTTATATGATGACAAACATTTAAAAGTGTCAAGTGTTGGTGATGTGTTTACAAGTGATTCTTTTATGTCATGTACAAGAAAACCAAATATGAATTCTGAAAATAATGAATTTGGGTTTATTTTATTAAAGATAATTTTAACAACTAAATATTCTGGATATTTTTTATCTATTGAGAATAATAGTGTTTATCCAAATGAAAAAGAGGTAATAATTAAACCGGGAGTGAAATTTAGAGTAAAGTCATTAGATGATAATGTAGATTTTTTTTTATTCAATAAAAAATATACTAGAAATATAAAAAAAAATATGAATTGGAAATTATAGGAATGGAAAAATTAAATATTCCTAATTATGAAATAGAAGTTATTCCAGAGGTTGATATTAGAAATATAAATTTAAATGGTGAGTCATTAGAAGATAAAATTAGCGATTTTTTTAAGAAATATTGTAATATAAATAAAAGCTGTTATATTATTTTTTCAGATAAATCTAGAAAATTATTTTATTTTAATTTTTATAACAGTTTAGATATATATAAAAAAATTTATTATTATAATATGAATGATGGATTTTTTGGATATTCATTTAATGACAATAATGAAATTGATATTTTTTTAGAGATAGGTGATGAATTAATAATTAATTATGCGTCAAGATATTTAAATATTAGAGAAAATAAAAATATTAAACTAATATCATCATTATTTTGTAATTTATTTAAATTAAATAACATAAGAATATTTCCATATAATAAATTACATAATAGTAAGCCAGAATTAAATAACATAAAATTTAATGAAATTATATTAGAGTTAGTTAATAGAAATTTTAATAATTTTGATTACAAAATATATAATTTTAAACAAATTATAAATTATTTAAATAGTGATATAGACAAGGAGGAAATACATCCAATACTTATAAATTTTTTAAAAAATAATAAATATAACGAGGATTTAATTAAAGAAATATATTCTACTAATAAGTTATTATTAAAATATGTTAATTTATCAGTTTCACAAAATATTTTAAATTGTCATTTTACTTTTAGTCCCTATCAATTCCTAATTAATAAAAATATTATATTTAGTCTACCTTCATCATTCTCTAAATATGAAAATAAAAAATTTAACGTTTCCTTAGATGAAAATTAAATATTAAATATATTACTGTCATCTTTTGAAATTCTTAAAGTGTTAGAGAAAATATTTTCATTTGAATTATTATTTAAATCATTTTTTAGCTCTTCAAACAATTCATTATCAATATTTTGTTTAGGTTCTTTTTTAGAAATTTCATTTGATTTTTTTGGTATATTAATTGAGACTTCATTATCAGATTCGTAGCCATCTAAGTTTTTTTCATTTAGAAACTGTATTAATGAAGTTTTTGGAATATTAGTAGATTTTGAAGATTTTGACATAATGCTCGAGGAATAACTAATATCATAAATATTTAAAAAACTTTCAATAAATTTAGAGGTCTTATACATATATTTTTCAGATAATATTTTATGTTCTGATAAAATATTTTCCCTATTCAAAACAACTATTTTTGAACTAGAAAATTCTAGTTTTATAAATTCTCTTTTATTTTTTAACAAAATATCTCTAAATTGATCAAGGTTATTAACTTGTATATCATTTATTTTTTCTAACATTGTTCCAGCAGAAAGGTCAGTATTTGATGCTATATATGATCCTGCTAATATTGTTGGTAGATATAATTTATTTTCAAATTTATTTTCATATTCACTATACTTTAATAATTTTAGTTTCTCAGCTTTTTCTAAACTAGCTCCCATTAATTGATCTTTAGCCAAATGATTTTCTCTAAAATTTGAGAATATTAGTCCAGATATTATTTCATAATCTATCTTCTTATTAGTAATTGTCAAATAATCAAAGTCAATTTTAAATTTCGGATAATCTAATATAACCTTAATTTTTTTTTTGCCATTTTTTATATTAAAATATTCTATATCGATCTCTTTTTCATTTGCATATCTATAAAGTAAATCTGCTATTGTAAATTTTTCATTATTCCATTCTACCTTAGTTTCTCCATAATTATCAATTTTATATCTGTCAAAAGATATCAAAATGTCAAATTTTCTAACTCCTGCCTTATATAATACTGAATGTTTATCAATTTTTGTTATTATTATACCAAAGTCATCCTGTAAATTGTAATATTTTTTTATAAATTTATCAATTTTAGAAAATGAACACAATAATATTGGCTTATTTATTATAACTGGCTGTTCTAATTTTTTAGTATTTAAAAATTTACTTTCTAAATTTAAAAATAAATTAATTGGAACTGAAAATCCTACATTATCAGCTACTCCTGATGATATTTTTTGAGAATTAATTGCAACTACATTATTATTATCATCTAATAAAGGACCACCGGAATTACCTGGATTTATGGCTGCATCAGTTTGTATCAAATGATTTTGATACCCACTTATAATACCTTTTGTTAGCTTAACCTTATCAGTTCCAAGAGAATACCCAATTGCTTTTACTTCTTGTCCTTGCTTTAACTCATCAGAATTACCAATTTTTAAAAAATTTTCATTCTTAAACTCATTTATTTTAATAACAGCTATATCATAGTCAGTACTTAAAGATATTATTTCTGCTTTATATCTTTTTTTTCCCAAGGATGGTATCGTAACTTCAATTTTCATGGAATCTTCTACACAATGAGCGCAAGTTAATATAAATCCATTATCATTAAAAAAAAAACCTGTTCCTACGCTTTCAGTTTCAAATGGTGATCTAAATGGTGCATACCAGTCATAACTAAGGCTAAAAGATATGATTCTAACTATAGTATTTTTATATAATTCTAACATCTATATACTTAAAAACAAATTAAAAAAAATTAATTACTAAAAAAATTAATTTAAAAATAAGTTTACTTTTATAATTTAAAAAATAAGATATTATTAAATGTCAAGTGATGATTCAGATATGTCAAGTGATGATGAATATTATGGAGATAATGGAGAAGAATTTAGGGGAACAATACTGAACAATAACTATACATTAATTGAAAAAATAGGATTTGGATCTTATTCATCAGTATGGTTAGCCTATTCAATAGCACGTGAAAAGTACTTTGCAGTAAAAATTCAGAATTGTGAAGACTATGAAGAAGGTCTGGAAGAGCTTAAATTTTTAAAAAGAATTAAAGAATTAAAAAATAATAACTTTATAAATCTTGTGGAAGGATTTGAAATTACAAAAAAAGATACAATTAATAAGAAGATTAAAAAAGGACGAAAAGTATTTAATAAGAAGGTAGTAGAAATTAGTAAATTTATATGTATGATTTTACCCTTAAAAGCATGTAGTACATATTCATTAATTAAAGAAGGAAAGTTTAAATACGGTTTTTCTGATAAATTAATGAAAAATATTATTGAAACAGTATTTAGCTCGATTAATGACTTACATAATAACTTAAAAATTTGTCATACTGACCTAAAACCAGAAAATTTTTTGATAGATGGACTTTCAACAAAGGTAAATGATTTAATAGAAGAATATGACAGACATAATATTATTAGTAATTATAAAAAGTCACTTGAAATAGAATTAAATAAAAATTTAGATATTAAAAATTCTAAAAATAAAGAAAAAATAAAAAAAATAAAATCTAATATTTTAAAAAAAATTCATAGAAATATTTTGGAGGGTATGAATTTGCTTAATAATGATTCTGAATATAATAATTTGGATGGTTCTGAAATAGAATCAAATGATACCAATTCAGATAGTGAAAAAGTAGTTATTAATGAAAAGTTTTTACAAAATCCATTATTTTGCTTAACTGACTTTGGAAGCAGTATTAAAATTAAGGATTTAGGTAATGACGAGATACAAACTAGATACTATAGAGCTCCAGAGGTTATTCTAGAAAATTCATACAATGAAAAAATTGATATATGGTCAATTGGTTGTGTTTTATATGAATTGTACACAGGCTCAATATTATTTGATCCTGATAAGGACGAAGAATGTGATAGAGATTATAATCATTTATTATTAATTATAAAGTTATGTGGAGACATTCCTAAAAATATGATAAAAAAATCACCTAAAAAAAATGATTTTTTTAAGAATTATAAATTGAAATTAAATGAAAATGTTGAAAAAAAACCATTTTCTTATAAATCAGATAAAAACAATGATTTAATAGTAAAATTAATAAAAAAATGTTTAATTATTGATCCTGATTTAAGACCAAGTATTACAGAAATTATACAATTTTATAACTCTGAAAAAATTAAGACTTATGAAGTCTGTCTTTAAATGACTAACAAATTTATAAATTTATAAATTTGTTGTCACTTTCATGACAGTAGGAAAAATCCTAAATTTTATTTTTGCTTTTAACGGCTGCCAGCGATTTTCAAATCATTTAAGGTTTTGAACTACTTAAATCACAAGTACCCGTATCCTCAAAAGGTGAGAAAGTAGCTCCTGAAAGTACGGAATTATATGCAATTTCTTCTATATTTACGGTATAGGTGTTTTCTGGTTGGGATTTATCATAATCAATCTTATAATTATTATTTCCATATTTTGTTGTAACTTTTCCTGATGATACTCTCAATTTCCTTGAACAAACCATAGTGTGTGAATAATTGGTTAATATTCTTTGAAATGGACAGAATATTTTTTTTTCAATTTTTTTTAATAGCTTAATTAATATAAATCTTATCTAAATTGTAGATTTTTTTTAAATCTTATTAAGGATATAGTAAAAATTTTTCAATTTTTTTTATAATTCAATATCTAAATCCAATGATATTAGATGATTTATCGTCTTTATTACCATATGCATCATTTTCTTCTAGTTGATCATGCATATAGCCTATTTTTATTTTATTATCTGCAAAACCAACAGATGGATTTAATTTATTTCCTAATAGATTAACTTTAACATCATTTTCATTTTTTACCATATTCTTTGTAGTACTCATTTACAACTTTATCTACTGGATAGTCATATTCTTGCGTACTAAACAATTCAATAATAACTCTTTGATATTCATTAAACTCACTTTTATATTTTGATTCTAAATCTGATCCACGAGGTACTTCATTTCTTTTTAAAATTGCTTCATAATTTTCATTATCTATTAATTGAAGTGTTAAATTTCCATCTGTATTCTCAATTTTTCTACTCTTAAAATATATCACTGGTACAGGTGTTGTTTTTAAACCCAAACTTGACAATCTAGATATATATTTTTCTGCTTCTGATGTATAAAGAGAATCAAATTCTTGCATCCGTCCAGCTTCGCCAGAGTTAAAGTATGCCTCTAAAAGTTTCAATTTATATTTTTCTGCTAACTTTGCTTCATTTTTGGCAGGTTCTGAGGCGCCGGGTAATCTCGCCTCCCAGGGGGTTTGTACTGTTCGTACTGAAAAGACAGTACCTTCTTTTTTATAATTTGCTTTTTTCCTGAATAAATTCCAGGCTTCATTTAGGTTTACTTTTTTGCAATATCCATTATTGCACTTTTTCATATGAAAATCATCTATATCCTTTAGTATTTCTTCTACTGGATAATCATATAATTCCTCACTAAACAATTCAATAATAACTCTTTGATAATCATTAAAGTCTCTTTTATAACTTGATTCTAAAAGTCCTCCA
>MDTG01086414.1_pt1 | contig 26249 bp, 20 predicted proteins | sample 811421 | NCBI WGS metagenome assembly MDTG01 (sample SAMN05326645, study PRJNA326480) | marine metagenome | isolation source: seawater | place: Pacific Ocean: South East | collected 2011
AAATGTTTTATCGGACGCCCTAGGCAACACAACGGGATCATTTGACGAAAAGGGAAATCTCCAACCTGGAGCTTTATCCACTTCGCTTGATGGTACCCACGTGGCCCTTAAATATCCAAAATTCGATTACAGTATGACTAGGAGAATTGGAGAGGGTGTTGGAGCAGAGATAGGCCTTAATTCCTCAGTTCAGTTTTCGGGGTCTTTTAAGATTAACCCTGGTACGCAGGACTATGATTTACAAAACATAATTGCTACTTCTGATGAGTTTAAAGATCAAGTCGCCGGAAAAAGAATTTTGATTAAAAAAGTGTACTATAAGACTCCACACGCAATGTGGAGATTTTATGGCTACTATGGTGGCTTAAATGTTGTGGGAAATCTTCATAATTATGGCCAGTTTTCAGATGATTCAACATTTCAGCTAATACCTGCTTGGCACAATAAGGCACAGGCGATGGCATTCGAGGATGCAATCTATACTAGAATGTCCCACTTTTCTTATGAATTAAAAAACAATAAGATAAGACTCCACCCCAGACCTTATGTGGGTGGCCCAAGTAAGATGTGGATAGAATTTTCTATCCCAACAGATGTCTGGGACTCAAACGATAAGTCAGTTGATGGAGTCAACAATATGAATACGCTGCCAATGGCAAACTTACCTTATTCAAACATAAATTCCATAGGAAAACAATGGATTCGAAGATTCGCCTTGGCACTATGTAAAGAAACGCTAGGCCAAGTAAGGTCAAAGTTCAACTCAGTACCAATCCCTGGAGAATCAGTTACGCTAAATGGGACAGCTTTATTGTCAGAAGCAAAAGATGAACAAAATAAGCTGAGAGACGAATTAAAACAAACTCTTGCTGAATTAACGTACGCTAAGATGGCAGAGCAAGACGCAAACTTGCTAGAAAATACGGAAAAGGTCTTGGACAAGGTTCCAAATTACATTTTTGTGGGGTAATTTAAATGTCAGATGAAAATAATTGGGATCAACCAGCCAGTCCACCGCCACCTTTATTTGTTGGCAAGAAAGAGAAAGACCTTGTAAAGCAAGTCAATGATGAGATTATTGAAAGGGTTGTTGGGCAAACTATCTTATACTTTCCGATAAGTCTTGAACATACAAATTTTCATGATCTTTATGGAGAGGCTATAAATAAAAACTTTCTTAACCCAGTTAGAGTATACGCGATGGTAAAGTACCAATCTCAAACTACTACAACAACTCCTTTCGGGGTAGATAGGGTAGAGAAGATTTCTGTAGGGTTTCATAAAAGAAGACTGACAGAAGACCAAGATTTATTTGTTAGAGAGGGCGATTTTATTCAATACGGTGAACAATTCTACGAAATTTTAACTTTAGAAGAGCCAAAGTGGTTATTTGGTCAAGTAGAATCAAGTTTTGAAATCGCAGCCCAGTGTGTTAGAGCTAGAAAAGGATTATTTGAGGTAAACTAAATGAAAGATCAAGAAATGCCCACTAAAAAACATTTCGAACCTTCAACTATTGAAAACATAGATAAATCAGTCTATAATTACGTTGAGTCGTTGAACTTGTTTACGAGTACAAACCAGGGATTTGAAAAAGTCCCTGTTTTGTGGGGTACATCTGAGCGCTCATTTTTGACCAAAGATGATGCAAACGCAAGAGATGCCCAGGGCCTGTTAAGGTTGCCTATCATTTCCATTAGAAGAACAACTTTTCAAAAGTCAATGCCAAGTAAGGGCATTTTTCATGGGAATATACCAGAACATCAAGACGAGCAAGGTGGTTCACTGGCAGTTAGTAGAGTAATAAACCAAAAAAAGACAACTGCGTATGCTAACAATGGAGCAAGAAAATCAACACAAGACAGCACAAAGCCGTATGATAACAAGAGAATAGTGTACCAGACCATTTCAGCGCCAATGCCTGTAAACGTTGAAATTACATACGAAATTGTACTAAGAACAGAATTTCAACAACAAATGAACGATTTAATGTTGCCTTTTATTACAAAACCTGGTACTATTAATTTTGTAAGACTTGAAGATTCAGGACATAGGTATGAAGGGTTTCTAGATAGTCAGTTTTCTCTTAAAGATAATTTATCAGATTACACAAATGAAGAAAGAAAGTTTGAAACATCAATAAATTTAAGAGTTGTGGGGTATCTTGTGGGGCAAGGTAAAAACAGAGAAAAGCCACATTTCTCAATAAGAGAAAACTTCGTAGAAGTTAAGCTTCCCAAAGAGTCGGTTGTAATAGACCCAGAAGAACTAGAAAAATATAACCTTTAATTTTTTTAAAAACTAATTTATAATAAAACAAATTTCTTTGAAATTTACTCAAAACGAAAGGAACAAAAATGAGCGAAGAAAACACAAACCAACAACAAGCAGAAGTACAAACATCCGCGGAAATTAAAGTTGAGGATACAGGATCGCAAGAGATTCAAAGTCCAGAAGTTGTAGAGGTACCATGGGAAAAACTACAAGAAACATTTCAAATGAGAGAAGCTCTCAGAGAGACGCAAAATTATACATCTGAATTCATTTTGCAGACAGAGAGAAGAAAGCGTAGATTGTTAGCGGAGATAGATAGCATCGAAAGAGCGATGTATGAATCAGCGACAGAAATTCGTAATAACTTTTCATTAAATTCACAGTGGACATATGAATTTAAATTACCAAATGAAGCAGGAGAAAAAGGCTACTTCATCAGGAAAGAAGCTCCTTCAGATACTATTTAAATAAGTAACACGATTGTAATAGTATAGGAGAGATTTACAGATGTATAGTACAAGTGATATAGGCATCGCAGCATACCTACAACTGCGAGGAATTAAATTAAAAGAATGCAGGCGTTTAGAGTCTGGAAAATTTCATTTTTCTTTTGAAGATCCCCAAGGAATGTGTCCTGCTTTGTCTATAGAATTTTTAGATTCTGACTTTTGTAAATTTGATAATAATGTCCGAAACCTTAAGAAGATTTTATTCTCTTAGGTACAAACAAAACTATTTATAGTATTCGTATGTTTTAATTTCTTTAAACCAACTTTTTTAATCTCACCTAAAATTTTATTTTCTTATTTTTTTTAAAAACTACCAGTTTATTTTGATTTTAATCAATTATTTTTTTTAACAAATGTCATAAAAAAAGGAGAAAATAACATGGCAAAATCAGGAATACCAGATAAACAATTAAAGCAGTTAACAACTGCTAATAAAGTAGCGCTGAGCGCGCTAGATATCGACGGAGCCACCGCAATTGGAGCAGCATTAGCTGATGCTGATCTCTTTATCGTTGACGATGGTGCCGGAGGTACAAACAGAAAAATCACTGCAGCAACAATGCAGGATTATTTTTCAAGCTTGGATGTTTTAGAAACATCCGTATCAGCAAATTACCAGATCTTATTTGCTGACGACAACACAGATACCCCCTACTCGGAAAGTAGTTCTGCCGTTTCTACAAGTCGTGTTCAAGGATCTACCTTGAGTAGTTCAACAACTTCGATCTTGTTCTCGCCGGAACTAGGTGTATCCCTCAGTAGCGGTGCAATTTTGGGTTTCAAAGATAGTAGTGGTAATCGACTTGCATTTACTGTAAGCAGCTCCGCAGCCAGTGAGGCTACATCAATTACTGTTTCTCACCTTTCGGCTGCATCAACTGTTTCCTCACTAAATGTGAGCTCTTTGAGTTCAATTGTGAACTTGACAGCAGGGTCAGCAGGTTCTGGTGATGGCAAAGTCCGCGTTGACGGCTCTGGTTTACTATACAACCCAAGCACGGATCTACTAACAGTCGGTGGCGACATCTCTGTTGGTGATGACATCTTAATGGCATCCGACGGTGCAGTGCTTTCATTGGGTGCAGGCGCAGACGTTAGTCTTACTCACGTCCATGATACTGGACTCTTACTGAACGACGCAATGCAATTACAGTTCCGTGACTCGGACATCCACATCAGTTCTGATGCTGATGGATACTTGAGCGCTCAGGCAGATACGGGCGTTAACATCAACATTGGCGGAACAGATGAACTAGCAATCACTAGTGCCGCGGCAACGTTCGGCGGAAACATTGTTATTCCAGATGCTGGAAATATTGGTTCGGCTTCCGACAGTGATGCAATGGCAATATCATCCGCTGGTGTCGTAACTTTCTCTCAGAGAGATGTTCACAACGCTGGTATCACAATTGCTAACGCCGGCCAGATCGGTTCTGTTGGTGACGCTGATGCAATGGCTATTGCAGCTGACGGTGTTGTAACCTTCTCTCAGAGAGATGTTCACAGCGCTGGTATTACAGTTGCTGACGGTGCAACAATCGGCTCTGAAACTACTGCAGGCGCCATCACAATTGCTGCTAATGGTAAAATTACCCTTGCAGGAGACTTAGAAGTTCAAGGTAACACTACAACCGTTGACACAGCGAATCTTCTCGTTGAAGATCCAGTCATTCTTCTTGCTAGTGGCGCAAGCTCTTCGGACCAGAATGGTGGTATCGTTATTGAAAAGGGTGGTTCAAGCACAGACGAAGACATGGTTTTCGGCCGTGTGGCTGCTGATACATGGGGTGTTGGTACACTAGACACTTCTGGCGGTACAGCAACATCACTTGCTTCGATGTCACCTGCGGGACTTCGTTCTAGCAAGCTTGAGGTTGGCAGCAGCAGTGATCACATTGAAATGTCTGGCGGTAACCTTGTGGTTACGGCAGGCACCACTAGTGCAGACATTGTATTTGCTGCAGCAGGTTCTAATGTCAAGCCAAGCGCAGATAGTTCAGTCAGTTTAGGACAGCAAGTTGTGTCCTCTTCCTCTCTTGACTCTTCTGCAAGCAGTTTTTCTGCTTTCCAGGCTTCAAGATTGCAATCCTCATCATTTAGCAGTTCGACGACGAGTTTTTCTTTTAGCCCAGAAGCAGGATTTACCGCTAGTTCTGGAGAAGTTGTAATCTTCTCTGACGGCAGCGACACGTTAGCTTTCACATTCGATAGTGATGTCGCGTCGAGTGCCACCTCTGCATCTGTTTCGCATAACTCGTCTAACAGTACTACTTCTTTGATGAACAAATCAAGTATAGCTGAAGTTACTAGAAAGCAGATTACAACTACAACTACCGGTGCTGCCTGGGCAAATCTTTACGTTGACAACATTGACCTTGATGGTCAGGGTAGAATTGATCTGGATGATGATCAAGATACTTCAATCCGCGCTTCTGCAGATGATGTTATCTCGATCGAGATCGGCGGATCTGATAAACTAACTGTTAATGCTTCTGCGATTGCTCCTACTGGTGCAGCGGGGATGGACCTCGGTACCTCAGCACTCGGTTTTAACGATCTTCACTTGGATTCAGGTGGTGTTGTTAACTTTGATGGTGGCAATGTTACGATGACCCACAGCAGCGGCCAACTGGCAGTTAGTGACTCTCTTGCTATTTCAGACCATGATGGCTCGTCCGTTGGTCTTAAGCTTGGCAGTACCCTTGTCACTGCATCGGCAGCAGAGCTTAATGTCATGGACGGTGATACTTCTGCTACTTCAACCACGCTTGTGGCAGCTGACCGTTTAGTTGTTAACGACGCTGGATCCATGGTGCAGGTTGCAATGAGTGACTTGGCTACGTTGCTTAAGGGAGATGGTCTAAAATTGACTGGTGCAACCTTGAGCATCGACGCTAAAAAAGATGTATTTCAGCAGAGTGATGCAACTAGTGGAAATACTGTGTGCACTCTCAACTTTGAGCCGGTTTCACAGGATAGCGTAGATGTTTATTTGAACGGTGTTCTGCAGCTCGAGGCCAGCGATGTTTCTTCCGGTAGCGATAACGATGATTACACTTATGGTGGAAGTTCAGGTTCTAGAACTATTACCTTTACGGACGCTCTTCTTTCTGAAGATGTGGTAGTCGTCAAGTACATTGCCAAGTCTGAGTAATCGATCTGATTAATTCAACACCTTTCTTTGTCCCACCTCAGCCCGCCTTTTTGGCGGGCTTTTCTTTTTCTTATTTCCTTTAGGAGAAAGAAAAACTATTTAATAAGTAAAATAACGTTTTGATATTCCCCAAAAGGAGAAAAGAATATGTCATCAAGAAAGTTTAGATTTGTATCACCGGGAGTTTTTCTTAGAGAAATAGATAATTCTCAACTTCCAGCGCAGAATGAAGCAGTCGGTCCAGTAATCATTGGGACGGCAAACCAAGGACCGGCAATGGTTCCAACAAAAATAAAGTCTTTAGAAGAATTGGAGATAGTTTTTGGTAAAACTTCTCCTGGAGGCTCCCTGGATCCATGGAGAGAAGGTACAGGTCTTTTATCTGAGACGCATGCTGTAAATGCGGCAAGGGCATATCTTTCAGCAGGCGCCGGCACTAATTCTCCTGTAACCATGATTAGATTGCTTGGGGTCAGTGCAGATGCCACCGCAGATACTGATGGTGAACCGGGATGGATGACAGATAAAGCTTACGGTCTCTTTATTGCTAACAAAAATCACAACCAAGGTGCGGTCAATAGCTGTGAAGTACAGCTGGCAGGTATTTTTTATAGCTCTGGCTCTTTTGCGCCTTATCCATTTGGCGACAACGCGAGCACCGGCGCACCAGTAACTAGTGTTAATGCATCCGCTCACGGGCAATTTTACAGCTTGCAGGATAACGGAAATTTAAGAATGGTATTGAAGACCGATGCTAGCGACCCGGTGCCTGACAGAAGTAGAACTGTTATCACGCCAATGAAAGATTTGAGAAAAGATCTCAATACTAATCCGGTAGCAACAAACTCCAGAATCAGTCCTATGATCTCTGGCTCCTTAGCCGAAAGGTACTGGGTAGGGGAAACTTTTGAACAACAGTACGACAAAAAGAAAGTGGATATAGAAAAGGGAGCACAAGACAAATTAGTGTATACAATTTTGCCTCTTGCATCTGGCGATACAAACATGTCAGATTTCAAGAGCACCGACCACGGCGCAACAGCTGGTAGAACTGGCTGGGTTTTTGGAAACTCAGGAAACGAAGAAGCTGCGACCTACAACCCAGATCACCAGCAAAAGCTTTTCCGTTTGGTTGCGTTATCTGAAGGGCAGCAAGCTTCGAAAGAGATTATAGCTTCTATACAGGATGTTGTACCACCTAGACAAGGGTCTACTAATGTTTTTGCATCTTTCTCTGTTGTTGTTAAAAAGATCACATCAACAAAAGTTATAGAGTTAGAGCGCTTTTCAAATTGCAATTTAGACCCTGCATCTGCTAATTTTATTGGTAAAAAGATTGGAACCCAATTGAGAGAGTGGATCCCGTCGGAAAAAAGAAATAGAGTTTATGGAGAGCACCCTAACATGTCAAGTTACATTAGGGTGGAGATGCATGAGTCCTTCCCATCAGACGGCCCAATTGTTAAGTCAACTGTTCCTTTTGGATTTTATGGTCCGATTCGACCAAAGACGATAACAGGTACAACAGCTGTAATTCCAGCCGCCGCCGGTCAGGGAGTATTGCGCGTCGCCGCAACAACAGATAAAGAACTTTTCGGCGCAGCCGGCAGCGAGAAAAAATTTAAAGTTACAGATCTTGGTGATGGCGCTACAACATACACGTTCACCTTTGACAACAACAGAAACCAACAACAGGCAATTGACGACAGCGCGGGCACAGATCGCTTCGTCGGGCTTGACGGCGCCGCAAACACCGGGCCCGCAATTTCGGCCAGAATCGTCTCAGCACTGAATGCCGCCCGTGATGACGGCATGAACATAGAACTCGTACCAGCTTCGTCAGTTGTTGACACCAAATCAGTAGTAACAATTACCCAGTCCAACACTGGCCCCGTAACTACGATCGAGAACGCCGCCGGCGCAGACGCAACACCCGCGGCACAAATTGAACTTGCTGTAACTGTCGCAGGCAATGTCGCGTCAACAAACACTAACCCGGCAATAAATTCTTGGGCTATTGGAAACTTAAATTTTACTAATTTGCTTACTGGAGGTGAAAACTACACCGTGAAGTGGCCATCACCTACTTTGGTCGAAAAGGCCCACTCAGGAAGAGGAAACTTTTTAGGTATCTCTCCTTACACTCAAACATTTGATAAGGTAGGCGGAATCGCTATAGGGGATGACAAGACTGCAATCGAGCCTGGATTTATCGATAACCTGAGGAGATTGCCAGTTTGGGAACAAATACATTCAAATCAAATTTCAGGAAACGTCGCATCAGATAGCACTACAGCACAGTATAGTTTTAAATTTTCAATGGATGATGCAGTTTTAACTGGTGCTGGGGGCAAGACTCAAGATCAGATTGTTTCGAAGGGTGATGTATCTCAAGTAACTTACTCGAGTGGATCTAGAGCTGGAGGTACCTCTTTTACTGCGGTCGCGGGAAACACCCCAGAAGACTTGAGAATCTTGTTTTCGATTATTGATGGGTTCCACCTTCCATTTGATGGTGGTTCCGACGGTACAGACATAATTGAATCTGACCCTTTTAACAATCATAAGCTAGCACCAAACTCAACAAAGACTTCATATGCCTATGCCTCTGTTGACCGCGCCATCGAGTTGATAAAAGACGCAGAAGCTATAGAGCATAACCTAGCAGTAATGCCTGGTATAACCAACAGGACACTAGTCAGAAAGCTAGTTGATACTTGTGAGGCGAGAGCAGACTCTTTGGCCATAGTAGATTTGCCAAACATTTATGTCCCACCTTCAGAGCGACATTATTCTGACTTTAAGAGCCGTCTGCAGACAACCCCTGAAGAGTCTGCTAAATTGTTGGTGCAAGAACAATTAAATTCATCTTACGGAGCAACGTACTATCCATGGGTGAAAGTAAAAGACACCAGTAACGGAAGGGACGTATGGACCCCGCCGTCAGTTGTTGCTCTAGGCGTCATGGCTAATACTGAAAAGTCATCAGAAGTTTGGTTTGCACCAGCAGGCTTTAATAGAGGTGGCTTGAACCAAGGTAATGCTGGGTTGCCAGTTCTGCAAGTAACTGAGCAGCTTCTATCTAGAGATAGAGACACTCTGTATCAGTCGAACATCAATCCGATTGCCTCATTCGTTTCAGAGGGAATAGTAATTTTTGGACAAAAAACTTTGCAGTCTACTCAATCGGCTCTAGATCGTATCAACGTCCGCCGCCTGCTAATTTTTGTTAAAAAAGAGGTTTCTCGAATCTCTAAGAACTTACTTTTTGAGCAGAACGTACAGGCAACTTGGGCCAGATTTCATGGACAAATAAAGCCTTTCCTTGAGAGTGTAAAGGTAAGATTTGGCCTGACAGATTTCAAGATTGTTTTAGACGACACTACTACTACACCTGACTTGATAGACAGGAATATTATGTATGCCAAGATTTTCTTGAAGCCAGCCCGTTCCATAGAGTTTATTGCAGTTGATTTTGTTATAACAAACACCGGCGCATCTTTTGCAGATCCGCTTGAATAAAAAAGTTTAACGACTATATAATAATAGGAGAAAGTTTATTATGCCAACAACATATTCATTTTGGAGCGAACCCGGCCTCGAGCCAAAGAGAAAGTTTAGATATTTGCTGTATTTTGCAGGGATGCCACAATTTATAGCAAAGTCTGTATCGAAGCCTTCTTTTCAGGTTGGAAGTACACAACATAGTTATTTGCAACACAATTTTAATTTTCCAGGTAGAGTTACTTGGCAAGACGTCAGCATTACAATTGTCGATCCTATACAGCCTGACTCAACTTCTACACTGTATAAAATAATACAAGATGCTGGGTATGTTCTACCACCTAACGTAACAAATGATGAGCTTGGTGGAGCCCGTACCATTACAAAAGCAGACATGGTGGCTGCCCTGGGCCCAACAGTTAGAATTGACACTATCGGATCAGGAGGTTCGTCTGAGGTGCTGGAATCTTGGATCTTGAACAATCCACAGATCACTTCAGTAAACTTTGATACTTTGGACTATTCATCTGACGAGCTTTTGAATATTCAGATTGGTATTAAGTATGATTGGGCTAGCTTGAATGAATCAATAACTACTGATCCATCTTTATGGCCAAACGGTAACCAGAATTAATCTGTAAAAGAAGTCATTTGTTTGTTATAATAAAAAAGTTAAGTTAAAGAAAGCGAGAATTAATGTCTAGAAACTCACACAAGTTAAATAAGGTCCCGACACAAGCGGGACCAGAATTTAAAGACCAGAAAATAAACAACAAGTTAGAAGGCCTGTTTGGCCTGTCTTTTGTCACGCCAACAGAAGAAGTAGAACTTCCATCGCAAGGAAAATTTTATCCATCATCTAGTCCTCTTGCAGGAAAAAAATCTTTAGAAATAAAAAGTATGACTGCAAAAGAAGAAGATTTATTATCTTCCTTATCAGAAGAAAATGAAGAAAATATGTTTGTAAGATTGATCCAGGGTCTACTTGTGGACCAAAATATACAAGCAAAAGAACTTCACGAAGAAGACAAGATGGCAATCCTAATTCGTGCTCGTGCAACAGGTTATGGGGACAATTATGAAACAACAGCTTACTGTGATAATTGCAAAAAGAATACTCCATTTACTTTTTCTCTTAGAAAGACAACAGTTATACAGCCAGTTAGAGAAGTGGATTACGACTCAGAGCAAGACGTATATACTATAGAATTGCCGATTTCTAAAATAACTGCAAAATTAAGGACACTAAATGATGCAGATCTAAGATCACTAGAAAAAGAGAAAGAGAAGAAAGAAAGCTTAAACATCGATTTTAATTTTACAGTGTCCAAAATCAATAGAATGATGATTTCTGCAAACGACGTCTCAGATAGGTCTACAATTTCACAGTTGTGCGAAGTGCTGCCAGCCGCAGACGCTAAATCGATATTAACATTTAGCAATGATATCTATCCAAAGCTATCAACTAAACAAACAGTTGCCTGCCAAGTATGTGGTACTGAGCAAGAAAGAGAGGTGCCCCTTTCGTGGGCATTTTTTCGCACTGACATTTAAATATATTGAGAATGTCACCTATGAACAAATCTTCTACTTAATGAAAGAATGCAATTTTTCGTTTGTAGAGGCGTATAACCTACCTATAAAATTAAGAGAGTGGTTTGTTAATCGCTTGATAAAATACCACGATCCCGGTGAATAAAATAAATAAAAACCTAATTATTCTAACTAGGAGACTTCTAAATCATGCCTCATACTGTCAGATTCCCCCCCGGTCTGGAAATGGACAAGAAAGACTGGGATGCTTTAACCGAACCTGGTGCTAAAGCAATTGCAGCCATGCAGAAGCAAATTACGAGTTTAAGGGGAAGAGTCAACTCTAACCCTTCAGCAACTCAGCTTGATTTTGGAGGCAAAGACGGGGGCATCTCGGATGAGATGGAGGTCCTTGTAAATCGAGCTAAAGCTGTAGATGAGTCGCTTTCTAAGTTGCAAACAACTCTTGGAAGCATCTCTTACAGTAAAGAGTTCCAAAAAGGAATCAGAGATAGCTACACAGCGATGGATGAGTTCGTCGGCCAGGGTGAGCTTGGTGTAAAAGCTTATGAGAGTTTAAGTCATAGCTTACAAGGATTTATGAACATTGCTGGCTCGGCAAAACTTAGTAACATTACAAGTAAGATCACAGGACAACAAGTAAATTTGACCACTGCACTATCTGAACAGGCTGCAGCTTTAAATCAAGTAGGTCTAGGTTACAGGCAATTCGCGCAAAACGTGGACATGGCAATTTATTCTTTTGGTTTAAATGCCAAACAAGTGCAAGATTTCAACTTTCAGATAAAACAAATGGCAGATACTCTAAAGATGGCACCTGGTGATATATCTAGTAACTTTAATAGGCTTGCAAAAAGTATGGCCTATGATTTAGAAACTATACGAGGTCAATTTTTAAGATTTCAAAAACTCTCTTTACAAACAGGGGTGGGTTTTGATACCTTAACTTCAAAGTTTGGCGCAAACATGGATACGATTTCCGGCGCGTCATCCGCCGCTGCAAACATAAACATGCTGCTAGGTAGAAATGTATTTTCTGCAACTCAAATTTTAACAATGCCAGATGCCGAGCGCGCCGAAGCTATGAGAAACGCAATCATGAGTGATCCATCTATAATGGCTGACATAGAAAGAGGGGGTACTACGGGCAAGTTCGCATTGCAGACTGTGGCTAGTCAAATGAACATGTCTGTCGATGAGGCGCGCCGTTTTATAACAACGGGAGAGAAGCCAGACGAAAAGACTGGAAAGGAAGGCTCTGTAAAAAGTGAAATAGGAAAAGAATTAAACAACGCCTTGGGACCAGCAAAGCTTAAAGAGCTTGGAAACGGTATAGATGCCCTAGGCAAAACTATTAATCTAGTTAGAGAAGAGATTCTAAATCAAGCAACGCCAACACAAAAAAGTCAGATTCTGGCACGCGGAGCCCGGCTAAGGGCATTACGTGAGAAGCAAGATGATACAAGCATTTTTGGTAATATGGCTATGAACATTGACTTAGGCGTCATGCCCGGTAATTTGCAAAATGAAGATCTTGCAGCTGCAATGTTTCAAGGTGTCAGTACTGACAGAAACCTCCAAAGATTGGTGAAAAACTTACAAAGAGGAACCATTGTAGAGGCCGATCTCCTTCGGAGTTTTAACATGATGGGAGAAGGCAACAACGCAAAAAGCTTAAAAGATCTTTTCAATGCTCTTATGGGCGCTGATGCCAAAGCCCGGGATCAAGCAGAGCAAGCGATACTCACAGCGGTCCAAGCCGGGGATGATCCAAAAAATGCGTTTAATAAAGTCATGAACGACATGGGAGTCGGTGCCAGAGCAGGGTATAGTTTATTATATGAAACGAGTGAATACGGTGCACGAGTTTTGGCCAGAAGATTGATTCAAATGCATAACAGTAATAACAAGAAGGGCATCGCTGCTGCCTCCGAGGAGTTGAACAGATACGCAGAAACCGGCTTCAAGAAAACCGACACAGGCCAACTGTTCAGGGATCCCAAATTCAAATTCGATGCTGAAATTATCGATGCAAAAAAGTTTTTCACTCAAGGCGCCAAAGAATTCGAGTTATTATTTAAAGGATCAGGATCTACAGATCCCAAAGAACCAACAGGAAAATTTACTGCGACAACGCAAGAGGCCCGCGAATTTGAGCAAGCAGCTGGCTTTCGTCAAAACACTGCAGCACCAGCAGCTAATTCAGGTCAGGGTGTCACGCTTTCAGCCTCCGGTATGCAAGACCGCGGTCGCCTATCTGGCCAAAACATGATTCCTCCCCCTAGGGAAGAAGTTGTTGTGCAGCAGAAAGAAATTCAGTCACTGACTTTGATTATCAATGGTGCAGAAATCAAAGCAACCAAGGGATCTGTCAAAATTGAAACGAAGAGTACCTTTCAGAAACTACTAGAAGGGTCGAAGAAATGAAAGTAAAGAAAAGAAATACATTCAACTTAGGAGAAAAAGCAAATGCCATTTTTTGATGAAATAGCACAAAAATCAGGACAGATAATACATTTTACTTCTGTTTCAACAGGGGATGTGGTAAGGTTTCCAGCATTTATAACGAACTTTAGTGATGACTATAGCATTCAATGGGGATCCACCCCTATTTTTGGCCGAACAGATCCCATAAAAAGTTACCAAACAACAGGAAGAAGAATTACCGCTGCTTTTGACATCTTGGGCAAAGATCAAGCAACGGCCTTGCAAAATTTTAAAAATTATTCTAAGCTAATACAAATGCTTTATCCTGTTTACAGTGACCCTATTGGTCGTAATCCTAAATATAGAACAATTAAAGCACCGCCATTGATAAGAATAAAATATGCCAATTACATTAGATCTGGAACAAACGAACATGGGTTGTTGGGGTGTCTGCAAGGGGTAAATTTTCAACCAAAATTCGACGCGGGGCACTTTTTTACAGGATTTGATCCGAACCCAGAAGGCCCAGATCCTGAAGCTCCTCCAGGTGGAGAAATGGTGCCACTTTCTTATAGTATGAATTTGACTTTTGAGCCAATTCATGAAACTCCTATGGGATTTACTGTGGGTGGAGAGTTTCTGGAAAATGGCTTTCCTTATGTTGTGGGCTCTGGGTCATTTTTACATAGTCAGCCGGGTCGCGACCCGATGGAGGGATAGAACAACATGTCAACTTGGAATGAAAACACAGTAGAAGTAGAAAATGAAGATAAGGTTTATCAAGAATTTTTTAATAAAACAGGGACCAAAAAGATAAACCATTTAGGTTTAACTATTTTTGGTGATGCGATGAATTCGAATTTTTTATCGAACATTTCTATAAATACAAGAGCTTATACTAGTGTTGATAAATTAAACAAAATCGCATTTGATGAGTATGGGGACCCTAAGCTATGGTGGGTCATCGCATGGTTTAATGGTAAGCCAACAGACTTCGATTATAAGCCGGGAGACACTATTTACGTTCCCCATCCCTTAGAGGAAGTCTTATTACAGTATGAAAGTAGAGAATCAATATAATGGCTCAAGATATGATGTATTACCCGCAAGCATACCTGCTGCACTATTTGACCTATAATACACCAAAAGATGGACCTGCCGATACAGAGAAACTATTGGGGTTTCTGGACCCTTCTCTTAAAATCTCTCGACTCGGCCTGCAGAATTTTGTTAATGTAGCAAAAATAAGAGGAGTTTATTTTCCTGAAGCTGTATTTTCTAAGATAATGTCTCCAACTGCAAAACAAGATAGGGAAAGGCTAGATGACTTGTTCTTTAACATGGACAATCATAAAATAGCATCTTTAACACCAGAATTGAAACTCTACCGGGTAGATAAAAATTTTAATAAAATAAGATCTTTCTATTTTCCAAATGTTTCCGACTTTGACTTTTTAGGAACCGGAAATTTGCTTGATGTATCGAAAGCATACACTGGTAATGCTTCGGGAATAGAAAGTTTTTCAGTCACCCTATCTGGCAAAAACCCCTTTCAGGCTTCAAGAAATTTCTTGGATGCACAATTGGTCGTAAAAGTTGACAGTGTGGCATCTTTGTTTGATATTCCCGCTGGCTTCGAGGATCAGTTTGCACCCCTTGCTGATTTGTTTACTATAAGGACAGGCTTTGATACTAAAACTCCCGGCTCTGCAAAAAAAACTAACACTGGAGTTTTAGAAACGGGAAAAAGTTGTCAAATTTTGGCAACATTAGGTTATTCAACCTACAACACAGGTCTAATTTCAGCCCAAGAATTATCAATCCTTAGGAAAACGTCCCAATTTATAAATCTTTTTTATAAATCTCACGACTTACAAATGCAGCAAGATGGATCAGCTACGATAACTGTAAGTTATACAGGATTTTTAGAGGCTGTATCCGGAGCTACAGAGTTTGATATGATGCAGAGCATTAAATCAAAAAAACGCTTAGAAAAAGCCAAAGTTCAAACAGTAAAGCAACGCCCGAAACAAGATCTTAGTGAGTTTATGAGTAGCAAAAAGTTGAAAGAAAAGTCTGCAAATGATGCCGCGAAAACAACAGAGATGCTGGAAGTGGAAAAGCCAACAGTCGGGCAACTGGTAGTGTCATTTGGGGAGATAGTGGACAACTTGTACAAAACAGGAAAAATACACGTTATGTCAACAGGAGATGTTTTTGCAAGCAAAGAATTTCTACTGGGCAAGGCGCAACCACCACCAGAGAACGTTGCTGCATCTGCAGCTGCAGCACAAGTGATGGGAGAATTTGAATTAGCTGCTGTGTTAGCTGAACAGGCTGCCGCCAACGCCCGCAACGCCCAGGCCCAAAAAGAAAAAGCTCGAACTGGCTCGACCTGGAGAGCAGCCGACCTAACAAAAATTTCACCAAAAGAAGCTAAAGACAGTGGCATAAATCCTTTTGAATTTTTAAGTAAAAATTATATTTGTTATGTTACTTTTGGAGATTTGTTAGATTCTTACTGTAAGAAAGTGGGAGATGATTTAAAAAAAGTAGCAGACTCAGTAGTTAAAGACCCCTTGCTATCTAAAGATTCAAAAGAAAGAATCCTAAAAAGAACATCATCTTTTTTACAAGAGCTTAAAAAATTAAATGTTTTTATGGCAGACGCGATCTATACAAAGAAGTCAGAAGCCTCACTTAGACCAGAGCATAGAAGAGTTAACATTTCTGATATTCCTGTCTCAATAGATACTCTCTACACGCTTTTTTATTCAGAAATTGTTAGCGTTAGAAAGCCAATTTACGATTTAAATGATTTTATTGTTAGTTTTATGCCAAAGTTATTGACAAGATCGTTTGCAGAATTACCGGGAGCGGACATGATCAATAAAATTTCATTTACTACCACCGTATTTTCTTCTAAAGAGGTATCTTCAGGAGCAGTTAGTGTTGATAATAAGAGTAGAAAAATTTCAATACAACAGATACCATCTCCAATTCAAAAAGTGTCAACAGGGATGCTAGGAAAGGTTCAAGATTATATAATTATCCACCAAAGACCGTCTTTGAATACCTTAACTTTGGGCACCGGTGATAAAAAAGAAGATTTAAAAAATGGAATTTATCACTTGCGAACATCTCAAAACTCTGGTATAGTAAAGACAATAAATTTTTCAAAGATCTCATCACCAGCCAGAGAGGCTTACATGATAGTTAGAAATGGCAACATTTATGATGAGCTTCGTTTTGCCCATAACGCTTCTGTGCAAATGATAGGTAACAATGTGTTCTATCCAAGTTGTGTTGTTTACATAAATCCAGACACGCTAGGGTTTGGAGACCCTCGCGGCGAAAAATCTGCAGCCCGACGGCTTGGGTTTGGTGGGTACTATAATGTTGGAAATGTCACTACAACTTTTTCAAATGGAGATTTAAGTACATCTATGGAACTTCATTATGTTGCCTGGCCAGACACAGAAAGTCAAGCAAAAATTGCGAAAGAAAAAAAGAAAAAATTGGATGAAGTAAAAAAATAGGAGATTTTATTAAATGACCGAGCGATTTCTTGGAGGCACTTCGGGAGTTACAAAAATTGAGTTTTCCGAACGAAAAAAATATGCAACAGAAATAAATAAAATGAGTGCATCTTTTTTGAACACAATTTATGAGAAAAAGCTTTATGGATTTATAAATGAGAACTATGAAGTGATCGCTCCGACTGGAGTACCAGTATTATTTGGCCCCTACGCTGGCACCATCACAGGCCTAAATCACACAGTTTCGATATTTAACAAATTTAGAGACCACTATACAAACCTAGTAAACAACAACACATCAATAGTTGTACCAGACCAAATTATTGGCTTGAAGCCAAATAAAAGTTATGTTAACTTTGAAGAACAATATTTTGATTTTAGCCGAACTGCCGCTTTGGTATTGAGTCAGGAGCTTAGAGATTCAGGAATGAACGAAAACAGCTCTTTTGTTGATTTTGTAAACCTATTGAACACAATAATCTTTAGAAGAGAATTAAAGAAATACAAATTTACAAAGTCAGGATATGCGTTATCTGAATTTTCGTCAGCATTTCACACTGGGCTTTATATAGATCTAGGTTCTGGAGAAGATCCTCAAATTGATCAGGCAAAGATAGATCTGGTGACACATCCTGATTTTTCCTGTTACGCAAAGTATGCCACAATTTTTGGCATGAAAGTAGATTTTAACTGCCCGTGGCGCTTAATTGTTGATTTGGATTCCCCAATCGTACAATCAAATATATTAAACGGTCGCGCCACAACTAATTTTAATAGTTTTTACACAGATCTGTATACCTTAAAGGTTGGCTATGATGATTTTTGGTCGTTAAAATCTTTTTATGAGCTTCTATTTCTACAAGTTAAAACCGATTTAGGCGTAGAGGTGGTCCCCGGAGGTTTTTCAAATTTGCCTACAGATTTTTGGATAAAAGCTTTATTAACTAACAGATTTAAGGAGTTGGGTCTTCTCCACGACCCCTTGGAGTCGACAGAGTTGTTTGAATCTACAGTACACAAGGCTAAAAGTATAAAGTCAATGTATGGCCTTTCCGGCCCCAGCGGCGCAATTGGCTTTATAAATGCATTTTGCGCAGATACACTGAGATTTATAATGGAAGGAGTCTAAGTGATTGCAGAAGTCTTAGACATACAGGAAAACTGTAAAGGAATTTACTTACAGAACAAATTTCACCTTGAACCAACTGACGAGATTTTGTCAAAAGTTTCAAAAACCTGGAAATTTTCACCAGTCTTAAAAGACGATACTAAATTTAAGTATTTGTTTTTATTAACCGCTGGTCGCGACCTTAAAGATTTTTCAAAAGATGTAGAAATTTATAACCAAACAAAGAAAACGCTAGAAGCACAGCAAAAAGCAGCCATAACAGCGAAGATGAACATAAATGAGTGTTGTTTGTTTGATATTTTACCCGAGCATCAGCTTCGCAAATGGTTTTCGATCAGATCGTCGGCATTGGAAAATTTAGATAAGAAAATTCCTGTGCCCGAAGATTATGAGATACTACACAAGATACATGTATTAGCATCAAATATAGCCTTGCAAAAAATAAACTATGACGGTAAACCTGGAAGAGTTATTTACGATATATTTGGATCTGCGACAGGAAGACTAACCACGAAAAAAGGATCAGTGCCGATTCTGACTCTAAAGAAAGAACAGAGGTTTGCACTAAAACCTCAGAATGATGCATTTGTAGAGCTTGATCTTAATGCCGCAGAAATAAGAATGTTGATGGCTTTATCAGGAAAACGTCAACCAGATACAGACATTCATGAGTGGGTTTCAGAGAATGTTTTCTCCAGTCAAATTCCTAGAGATGAAGTTAAAGTAAAAGTGTTTTCTTGGTTGTATAATTTTTCAGCCCCGAAAAGTCGATTGGACGAAATTTTTTCGCGGCAAATTTTTCGAGATTTTTACCTTCCTGAAAAACAGATACTTTCAACACCGTTTGGTAGAAAATTGAGCGTTGATGAAAGAAAGGCGCAAAATTATTTACTTCAATCTTCTACTTCTGACCAGGTGCTAGAAAATGCGTATAAAATACAAAAAATGATTAAACACACTAAATCTAAGATAGCTTTTACTTTGCATGATTCAATTGTTCTTGACTTGGACAAGAAAGATGTTATAATGTTAAAGAAAATAAAAGACCAATTTGAATCTACAAGGTGGGGCAAATTCATGAGTACATGTAAAATAGGAAAAGATTTTGGATCTTTAAAGGAGTTTAAAATTTGAAAAACTTATTAGCAATCGGTCAAGCAGCCTGCAATGTCGTAAAGCAACTATCTGAATATCCAGTTTACAACTGTTATTACATATCAAATGAAGTAAAGAGAACAACAAAATTTAATTTTCTGTTAAAATCTCAATCTACTCCGGAAGAGTACGAAGAGATAGATTTTACAAAATTACATGCATGGCTAGAGAAAATAGAAAAAAAATGCACCGTTTTTATAAACGGAGGCTCTGACAGCTCAGCGATTACCTTGCGTGCTTTAGAGCATTTACATAAAAAACAAGTAAAAATGGAAATAGTTTACTTTATGCCGGAAGTAGACTTGCTATCAGAGGTAAAATCACTGCACGAGCGATCAGTTCGTGGAATTTTGCAAAATTTTGCCCGAAGCGGCCTTTTTGAAAAAATTTACTTGATTTCAAACACAAATTTAGAGTCTTTAGCTGGTCCAACTAACGTTATTGATTATTATAGTCAAATTAATCATGTATTTTCAAGCACTTATTACATGCTAGATGTCTTCAAGAACACAAAACCAATAACATCAACATTTAAAACACCCAAAGAATCCTGTAGGATAACTACAATAGGTCTCAGCACAATAGACGGAGAAGAAAAATTGTTTTTTCCTCTTGAAAATGACGTCGAAATGGTGTATTATTATGGTATAAACGAAGAAAAGTTGAGAACAGAAGAGAACTTATTTCGAACAATTACAAACAAAGTAAAGGAAAAGATTACTGAAGAAAGAAAGGTAAGTTTTGGAATTTACCCAACTCAATACGAAGATGATTACATCTATGTAGAACTATTCACGCCAAAGATCCAATAAGTCTTGGTAGTTGCCAATAGAGCAAAAAACTACCAACACTATTAACTGCGAGACAGCAACAAAACCATAAGGAGGTACATAATGTCAAACGCACTTGTAAAGGATGGCAAACCTTGGAACAGCCCGCTCATTGGCAATGGAGGAGCGATAAAAACGGTCAATGTGATCAATCCAATGCCCAAAACAGTAAAGGAGATGGTCAACAACTATCTTCAAGATGTGGATATAACACGTATCCGCTCTTATGCTAATCGCGACACTGAAGTTAAAGCGATTAAAAAAATTATCAAAGCCCGCGGAGGTATTGACGGCAGAATTGCCAGATTACCAAGAGGCGCAATTGTAAAGGGCGATCCAAACAAAACTGTTTGGGTTTATGACGGGGACCATACTCGACACATTATGTTGGCGATGAACCCAGCTGCAAAAACGATGCCGATGCACGTTATCGAAGTCGACTCCCTCGAAGAAGTTAATAAATTATTTATTAACAATAATAAAACAGGAAAAACAAAGATTACCACAGAGCAAGAGTTTGTCAATCTTTTTCACTGTCGCGACGCTGAGGTAGTCCAGAACGTTAATTTTGCTAAGAAAGTGGGCCTTCATGTTTACTGTAGTCATGAAGAAGACGGAAGAGTTGGAGAATTAACCGGACCTGAAGTAAAAGTTAACACTTTGCGCAAACTCTCGTCCGCCTGCAAAACAACACATGTTTCAGCTAAGGAAGCGGTTAGTCTGGTGACCGAAACTGCTGCCTTTGATCGAAAGCACGCGGTGCCTCTTCACCTAACCCTTGCACTAACGATGCTTAATGAGTGTTATCCGTCATTGGTCGGTAAGCAGAGAAACAAGTTTAGAGCTTGGTTTAAGGGGCTTACAAACAACCTTCAACTTAACGATGTGGTAAAGCTAGCACAAAGTCGCTGCGGCCAAGCTGCAACCGGCAGTCAGGACACTTATTATGTTGCCTTGGGTCTTTTGAAGTTACTCAGGCAACAAAAAATTGAAGGACTGAAGACCTTAAGACTTTCCACTCTGGAAAAGAGATTTTCTAAAATTAATAATTGACATAACCAAAAAACTTTAATAGTATTATATTCAGTTGGTCGGGATATTTGCCGACCTGCTATAGCCGAAAGTGTGCAAAAAAATAACAAACCATAGGAGGTATTAAAATGGCACTTAATTTAGACGCAATGAAAGCGAAGTTAGATAAACTAAACGGAAAAGGCGACGGAGGAAACAAGAACCGTTTCTGGCGCCCAGATGAAGGGGAAAGCAACATTCGCATTGTTTCAACCCCAGATGGAGATCCTTTTAAGGAAAAGTTCTTCCATTATGGTGTAGGGAACCAAAGTTTCCTATGCCCAAAGAGAAACTTTGGAGACGACTGCCCGGTGTGTAATTTCGCCAATCAACTTTGGAATGAAGGTACAGAAGAAAGCAAGAAGCAAGCAAAAGAAATGTTTGCAAAACAGAGATTCTTCTCGCCAGTGCTTGTTCGCGGTGAAGAACAAGAAGGCATTAAAGTGTGGGGCTATGGTAAGATGGCCTATGAAAAGCTTCTTACAATTGTTCTGGACCCTGATTATGGAGATATTACAGACCCAGAGACAGGTAATGACCTAAAATTAATGTACGGAAAGCTGCCTGGAGCAAGTTACCCTCGAACGGATATCCGCCCGCGGCCCCGCAAAACCGTACTTTGTGATGATGCTGTCGGTGGTGATGACCGCTGTGCAGAGTTACTGGAGACGATTCCAGACTTTGATGAGATTTTTGAAAGAAAAACTACAGAAGAGGTGCAATCTATTCTTGATCAGTTTATGGCCACTGGACAAGGAAATACAGAAGTCGAGAAGTTCGGATCGACTCAAGCCACAGAGACCGATAGTGTTGAGGCCGCTTTTAGCGACCTGCTGAATCAGTAGGTGACTATAAATGGCAAAGGCAAAAGTAACAAAACTGAAAAAGGGAGCTCTTGACATCTCTGCAGTCAAGGGCATCATCAACAAAAAAGCAGGTAGAGAGGTTGCTCATTCTTTGCTGGATAACAACCCCACTCAAGTAAACGAATGGATTCCCACCGGTTCACGCTGGTTAGATTCAATTATTTGCAAGGGTAAACTGGGAGGCATCCCTGTTGGTAAGGTATCTGAGATTGCAGGCTTAGAAGCAACAGGAAAATCGTTCTTGGCAGCTAAGATCGCAGCGAATGCTCAAAAGATGGGAATTGATGTAGTTTACTTCGATTCGGAGTCAGCGCTAGACCCTGCTTTCTTGGAAAGGGCAGATTGTGACTTAGATAGGTTGTTGTATGTTCAAGCAGAATCGGTGGAGTTTGTGCTGGAAACAATCGAAGAGCTGTTGGCAACAGGTAACAAATGGTTATTCATCTGGGACTCGTTGGCCTTGACGCCTTCAATTTCAGACATTGAAGGTGATTTTAACCCTCAGTCTTCAATGGCTGTGAAACCAAGGATCTTGGCTAAGGGCATGTCTAAGCTAATTGTGCCAATTGCTGACGCAGACGCAACCCTGCTGGTTCTTAATCAGCTTAAGACTAACTTGGGTGCAAGAACACCAGCACAGGCTATGACAACTCCATACGTTACCCCTGGAGGCAAGGCACTGCCTTATTCATATTCGTTGAGAATTTGGCTAACAGCTAGAAAAGCCAAGGCTAGCTTTATCGTAGATGATAACGGCTTCCGGATTGGTTCCGAAGTTAAAGTTAAACTTGAAAAGTCTCGCTTCGGAACAGCAGGTCGTACTTGTAACTTCAAGATCCTTTGGGGCGATGACTTGGTTGGAGTCCAAGACGAAGAAAGCTGGTTTGATGCAATTCAAATCTCTGAACGCTTAGAGCAATCTGGTGCTTGGTTCACTTTGATTCATAATGACGGCTCCAAAGAGAAGTTTCAGCGCAAGCAGTGGATCACCAAGCTTCAAGATGAAAAATTCAGAGAAAGTGTCTTGACAATTATGGACGAAGATGTTATTATGAAGTTCAGTAATAGAGAAGGCAATGCCGCTGATTTTTACGACTTGGAAGAATCCACTCCCGAGGAGTAGCCCTAACCCAGCCCGCCTCTCCGGCGGGCTTTTTTATTTGGAGAAAACAATGAAAAGAATGATGATTGTAGACGCCTATAACCAGTTTATTCGTGGATACATAGTAGACCCTAGTAAAAACCCTAACGGGTCACCAATAGGGGGTATTCGCACTTTTATCAACATTTTAAATAAACTGACACGAGAGATCAAGCCAGATTTGCTTGTTTTGGTTTGGGACGGCAAGGGCGGAAGCAAAAAACGCCGTGCCATGAACAAGTCATATAAAGGGGGCCGTAAGCCACCTAGAACCAACTGGTCTCAGGTGGGAATGGAGGAATCCGAGATTATTGACAACAAAGTTTGGCAACAAATGAGGGTCATAGAATATCTTAACGAAACCCCAGTTATTCAGTTTATGGAGCCTTTAGTTGAAGCGGACGACGTAATTTCTTACATCAAAAGCAATTCAATGTTCTCAGGGTGGCAAAAGGTGATAGTGTCTGCGGATAAAGATTTTATCCAACTCTTAGACGATAAGACAATCTTGCACAGGCCTATTCAGAAAGAGTATCTCAATAAAAACAATGTTGTTGAAAAGTTTGGAATACATCCTAATAACTTTGCATTAGCGAGGGCGATCGTAGGTGATTCGTCAGATAATCTTCCTGGAGTGCCAAGAGTTGGCATGGAAACTGTTGCAAAAAGGTTTTCTTTCTTAAAAGAAGAAAAAACATACTATTTATCTGATGTTGTAGAAGAGTGTACTAAGCCTGAGAACAAGCAGAAAGTCTTTTCTAACATCAAAGAAAATAAGGAGTTAATAAAAAGCAACTATGATATTATGCAATTATCCTCGCCCATGCTATCTGTACAAGCCAAACAAGGGATTGACGATACGTTTGAGCAATATAAGCCGCACTACAATCAGACGGAAGTAAGAAAAAAGATGATTAAAGACGGAGTGTTAACAGTAAATACCTCTGATTTGGAACAAAGATTTAATCATATTATCACTTCCTTTTCGCAATAAAGTATGTTACTATACTCTAAATAAAAAAGGAAACTTAATGGAACAAGAAAAAAGTTTTTCTAAATTTGGCAAAAGCTTCCAGGAAGATCTGTGCCATTTGATAGTGAATGATAGATCTTTCGCGGATCAAATGTTTGAGGTTTTAGATCTAAACTTTCTAGAGCTTAAGCATCTTCGTGTTTTTGTTGGAAAAGTAAAGGAGTATAGAAAAAAGTATGGAGTCCACCCCACATCTAACATTATGCATTCCATCTTACGAACAGGTTTGGATGGAGAACCAGAATCGGTCAAAGTTCGAATACGAGAATATTATGCGAGAGTGCTCGCGAACGGACAAATACCGGATAGTTCTGATTTTATCAAAGACACTGCACTGGATTTCTGCAAGAAGCAAAAGCTTAAAGAAGCGCTGATTAAATCAGTCGATTTAATTAAATCTTCTTCGTTTGATGAGGTATCTAAGGTGATAGACAATGCCCTAAAATTAGGGTCGGATAATACACTTGGATATGACTACCTAGCTGATTTCGAAGCGCGCTTCGTTAAGAAAGCGAGAGACCCAGTAACTACTGGGTGGAAAGACATAGATGATATATCTAAGGGAGGTTTAGGTAAAGGTGAGCTTGGCGTTGTTGTGGCTCCTACTGGGGCTGGTAAATCTATGGTTTTGGTGCACTTGGGTGCTCAGGCACTCAAGGCCGGCAAAAATGTCCTACATTATACATTGGAGCTTGCTGACACAGTTGTTGCAAATCGTTATGATTCTGCTATCACTGGTGTGGAACTTAAAAATTTAGCAATTTTTAAAGAGAAAATTTATGATGAAGTCAAAGAAATTGAAGGCAGATTAATAATCAAGGAATATCCAACAAGAAGCGCTAGTATTCAAACAATCAAAAATCACGTTGAGAAGCTAAAAAGGCGAAATTTCAGCCCAGACATGATCATTGTGGACTACGGAGACCTAATCCGACCAGAAAATAGCAGAAAAGATGAGAAAAGGCACCAACTGGAAACTATTTACGAAGAGCTTAGAGGAATAGCTCAAATCTGTGAATGTCCCCTCTGGACAGCATCACAAACTAACAGGTCTGGGTTGAACGCAGAAGTGATCACGATGGAGTCAATCTCCGAAGCGTTTAACAAATGTTTTGTAGCAGATTTTATCTTTACAGTGTCGAGAACTGTAGAAGATAAGAACACAAATCAGGGTCGAATCTTTGTGGCAAAGAATCGAAATGGCCCAGATGGATTGGTGTACCCAATTTTCATGGATACCAGTAATGTTAAAATTAAGGTCTTACCAAAAACTGGTGAGACGGCTAATGATATTATCCAAAAATCTTCTGCTGAGAGGTTGGCCAACCTCAAAGAGAAGTATGCAGTTTTTAAAAGAGAAGGAGGAAAAAAATAAATGGAATTATCAAATCAAATCTTGTCAGAAATAACGGTGCACATGAAGTATGCACGATATCTACCGGAATTAAAGCGTAGAGAAACTTGGGATGAATTAGTCACCAGAAACATGAACATGCACCTAAAAAAGTTTCCACAGATGGAGCTTCAGATTAGGAAAGCATATAAGATGGTGTACGACAAGAAAGTTCTGCCTTCTATGCGCTCAATGCAGTTTGGCGGAAAGCCTATTGAGGTTGCTCCAAATCGTATTTTTAATTGTGCGTTCATGCCGGCTGATGATTGGAGATGTTTTGGTGAGGCCATGTTCCTTCTTCTCGGAGGAACCGGAGTGGGTTACTCAGTGCAAAAGCACCATGTTGAAAAGTTGCCAGAAATCACTCGACCCAACATGAACAGAACACGTCGGTTTCTCGTAAACGATTCTATTGAAGGGTGGGCAGATGCCGTGAAGGCACTTGTCCGCTCTTATTTTCAAGGTGGTTCACACCTTCGTTTTGATTATACAGATATACGCCCGAAAGGTGCTGCTCTCATTACTTCTGGAGGCAAGGCCCCAGGACCACAACCTCTCCGCGAGTGCTTGGTCAAACTAGAGGGAATGCTCTCACAGAAGGACAATGGAGATAAACTAACGCCGATCGAAGTACACGATATGATCTGTCATATAGCTGACGCTGTGCTGG